>Ga0334884_1000274_pt1 | contig 97875 bp, 84 predicted proteins | sample GraSluR1_MG_7_FD_207215 | JGI IMG/M metagenome (GOLD analysis project Ga0334884, IMG submission 207215) | Sludge microbial communities from methane-producing bioreactor in Wageningen University, Netherlands - Granular Sludge_12_05 R1 | ecosystem: Engineered > Bioreactor > Anaerobic >... | reverse complement strand
TCGGCCCCTTCCTGGCCAACCGCGACCGCCTGAAGGAAGCGGGAATCCCCTTCGTCGAGGTCCCCTCCTCCAGGGCCTCCACCATGCAGGCCTTCCCCTACTCCGAAGCCCGCTATGCGCCGGCCGGAGCACCTCGAAACGGCTCCGGTTCAGCCTGGCACAAGACCTCCTCCGGGAGATGAGCCTTCAAGGCGCCCCCCTTCGAAAGGTCCTGGTCGCCCAGCGGTTCAGGTCGTCCAGATACGTGTGCATGATGGGAATGTCGAAGAGGCTCAGGATCGTGCCGACCAGCAGCCCGCCCACGACCGCCGTGGCCAGGGGTTGATAGGCGTCCAGCCCCGTCCGGGGCGCCAGGGCGATCGGCAGCAGGACCACCAGCGAGATGCCGGCCGTCATGAGGATGGGCCGCAAGCGCTCGGGACCCGCCCGGAGGATGGCCTCGTCTCGGGGCACTCCCTCCTCCCGATAGCGCTGGATCAGGTCGATCAGCAGGACGGCAGTGGTGATGTCCATGCCCGTCAGGACGATGATTCCCAGAATCGAGACCGTGGAGAAGGCCTGTCCGGCCAACCATAGGGCCAGGAAGACCCCGGCCAGCTCCAGAGGCAGGGACGCGATCATCTGCAGGGGAGCCAGGAACCCCCGGAACTGAATGACCAGAACCAGGTACATCAGCACCAGCGCGAAGGCCAGTCCGCCGACCAGGCGCCGGAAGCTGTCCATCATCTGGGTCATGTCGCCCCGCATCTCCATCCCGTAGCCGGGGGGGAAGTTCAGTGGCTGCACCCCCAGATCGCGATTCCCTCCGTAGGCGTTGGCCACCAGGTTCATGACCACGTCCATGGACGGCAAGTCACCGATCCGGTAGTACCCGGTCACACCCAGCACGCGCCTCAACCCATCGCGCTCGATGACCGTCGGGGCGCTGCGGCGCTGGACGGTGGCCACCGACTTCAGGGGCACATTGCGGCCGTCCGGTGTGGCCAGGTACAGGTTCTCCAGATCCCGAACGTCCTGGCGCTGGTCCTCATGGTAGCGCACCAGGATGGTGTTCTGCCGCAGGTTGGGCAGCCTCCAGAACTCGTCGGTCAGCCCTCCACGCAGCGAATAGTAGGCCTGCTGGGCGATGGCCGCCGGCGACAGGCCCACCTCCTGGGCCCGCTGGGGGTCGACCCGGATCTGATGGTCTGGAACGCCCAGGGTCCAGGTGGTGCCGGGCTGGTGCAGTTCGGGCATCCGCTCGGCGATGGCCAGCGTCTCCTTCCCCAACCGGTCGAGCTGGGCCAGGTCGGGGCCCACGATGTTGACGTGAATCGGAGCTGCCGCCGTGGCCATGACGTCCGACCCCATCTCCTTGATCTGCAGACGGCGGATGCCGGGAATGGTGGCCATCGCTTCCTGCTGCAGAGAATCCATGACCTGCCAGATGCTGCGGTCGCGGGTGTCCTTGTCCGAAAAGGTCAGCATCATGGCCGCGCCGTTCACCTGCGGCATCTGGTAGCCCGTGTAGAAGGGCGTCCAGCTTTCGAACATGGACTCCTGGCCGATCTCGATGCTGGCCTTCTCGATCTCGGGGTGCTTGAGGATCAAGGCCTCCAGCCTTTCAACCGCCCGCTCGGTCTGGCTGAACGAGGTGCCGGGCTGCATCTCCAGGAAGGCGTTGGCCTGGCCCACGTCGGCCAGGGGCATCATCTCGCTGCCGATGAAGAAGTAGAAGGTGAAACCCAGGATCAGGGTGGCCAGCACCCTGGCGAAGTTGGCGAAACGATGGCGCAGCGTCCACTGCAGGGCCCGGCCATAACCGCGCTCGAGCCGATCCAGGCCGCGCTGGAACGGGTCCACCGCCAGGTACAGCCAGCGCCCGATGGGGTGGTGACGCTCTGCCTCACGCACCGACTCGGGACGCAGGATGTGCGCGCACAGCAACGCCGTCAAGGTGAAGGAGACCAGCGTCGAGGCCACCAGGCCGAAGAGCAGGGGCCACACCAGCTCGACGAACATCAGGCCCACGATGCCGCCCGAGAAGAGCAGCGGAGTCAAGGCCAGCACGATCATCAAGGTCGAGGCGAGGACGACCACCCGCACCTCGGCGATCCCGTCGATCGTGGCCGTGCGCGCATCCTTTCCCATGCGCAGGTGCCGCTCCACCGAGTGGATGTCGATGATGCTGTCGTCCACCAGCCGGCCGATCGACAAGAGCAGCCCGACCAGGGTCCCCGAGTTGAAGGTCATCCCGAAAGGGACCATCATCAGGATGGCCATGGCCAGAGAGGTCGGGACCGTGACCAGCGCGATCAGGGTGCCGCGCCATTCTCCCAGGAAGAAGAGGACCGCCAGGCCCGTCAGGAAGACCGCCAGACCCAACTCGTGCCAGACGTTGTCGAAGAGGATGTCCACGAAGCGGGCGTTGTCATAGGCCACCTCGAAGGTCAGGCCGGGGTTCTCGCGTTCCAGGGCCCGAATCACGTCCATCACGGCCGGCACCACCCGAGCCGAAGAAGCCCCCGGGTTCTGGATGACCGACACCTCCAGGCTCTTGTGCACCTGGCCCGGGGTGCCCGGCTCGTGCTTGAGATAGTGGTAGGCACTGCGACGCTCCCAATGCGAATCCAGCACCTGGGCCACGTCGCGGATGGCGAGGACCCGGGGCGCGAGCGTCTGCGAGGTCCCCACCGGCGTCGTGCTGCGGATCGGGTAGTCCAGCACCTCCTCGGCGCGCCGGGGACGGGTGTCCACGCGCACGATTCCCTCGCCGGAAGGAGAGGTCAGGGTGCCCCCCGAGGCGGAGACGTTGAAGCGATCCAGTGCGTTCTTCACATCCAGGATCGACAGGCCAAAGGCCGCCAGCTTCTGGCGATCCACCACGACCTGGAGTTGGCGGCGGTAGCCTCCGAAGGGGACCACGGAATAGACGTCGGGAACGGCCTTCAGCCGCGCCACCACCGTGTTGTCGGCGAACTCCCGCACTCGGACGGGATCCCAACCTCGGGCCGGGTCCCCCCGCAGAGAGAGCGACAGCACCGGCAGGTTCAAAGGGTCGATGGGCACGATGAAGGAGGGTTTGAGATTGGCGCCGCTGACGGGCAGGCTGGACTGGACGACGTCCATCAGGCTGGAGACCTGGACCAGGACCTTCTCCATGTCGGTCCCGTAGGGGAACTCCAGGGCCACGATCGAGAACCCGTCCTGGGAACTGGAGCGGATGAATCGCAGGCCCTGGACATGGACCAGTTGCTCTTCGATGGGCTTGGAGATCGTGCTCTCCATCTCCAAGGCAGAGAGGCCGGGCATCATGGTGACCACGCCGACCATCGGGCTCTGGACGTAGGGGGCGAAGCGCCGCGGGATCACCTCGGACACCGAGACCCAGGCCAGCCACAGCAGCGCCACGTAAATCGAGATCACCGCGTAGGGATGCTCGATGGACGAGCGGTGGATGTTGTGGATCCAGGACGTGCCGGCCTTCATCGGACAAGAACCTGCCCCTTGAGCATGTCCATGCCGCACGAGAAGTTCAGGGTCTGACCGCTCTGGGGCGTGAACTCGAGGACGACCGGTTGGTTGAGCGGCAGGTCCCGGCGGAGGCCCAGGCTGGGGAAGACGACCTCCGTGCCGCAGTTCTGCTCGTCCACCCGGAGGAAGGTCAGCCGGGCGGGAGCCCCCCCTTTGAGCTCGAGGCGGGCGGGCGTGAAGCCCTGGGACGAGACCCGGATGGTGACGGACTGCCCCCCCCCTCCGGCGGCCTCCGCCAGGCCCTGGCGGCTGGAATCGACGACGGGATCCCCTTCCTTGAGGTCTTCGTAGCCCGAGGCCACCACCAGGTCGCCCTCCGCCAACCCGGAGGTGACCGCCGCGCGCAGGCCGTCCGAGGGGCCGGGCGTCACCTGGACCCGCCGGACCTTGAGGTCCTGACCCTGGCCTCGGGCCACCCAGACCCAGGTTCGCGAGTCCTGGGGCACGGAGGACCCTTCCGCAGACGAGGCTCTGGTCAGCAGCGCGGTTGCGGGCACCCACAGGGCGCCCTCGACCCGGCGGGTGACGATCTCCATGTCCACGTAGGAACCGGGGAGGAAGCGGTGCTCCGGGTTGGGGATCAGGGCCTCGACCAGCCCCTGCCGGGAGGCCGGCTCGACGGCCGGGCGGACCGCGCTGAGGCGACCCTCCACGGTCCCCCCGCCGGGTTGGGAAACCCGCACCCCGTCACCGACCTGGATCTCCCGGAGGTCCCTCTCAGCCACGTTGGCTTGCAGGCGGATCGGGTCCACGCGGGCCACCCGCAGAAGGATCTGGCCGGTCTGCACCAGGGTCCCCGGGCTGACCAGCCGATCGGTCACCACTCCGTCCAGACCGGCCTTCAGCTCCGCATAGCCGCGCTCGGCAGCCGCCAGGGCGGTCTGCGAGCGGGCCATCTCCTGGCCGGCCTCAGCCTCGGCCAGACGGCTGGCTCCGGTCTGATGGGCGGCCCGGGCCGCGTCGACAGAGGCCTGGCTGGCCACCCGTTCCGCCTCGGCCTGGCGCAGTCCGGCTCGGGCCTCGTCCAGGCGGGCCCGCGCCGTGCGCAGACGGGCCTCCGCGCCAGCGGTCTCCGCCTGGTCGCGTTGGAGTTCCTCCTCGGAAAGCGCGCCCTCCCGGGCCAGCTCCCGCGAGCGGGCCAGGAACTCGGCACGATAGGCCTGCTGGGCCAGGGCGGCCTGCACCTCGGCCTCGGCGTCCCGGATCCGGGTGGTGGCGGCCTCGCGGGCGGCCCAGGCTGCCGCGCTCTGGGCCTCGGCGCGCTCCAGCTCGGCACGCTGCCGCAAGCGCTCGCCCGCGGCCACCGAGCGCGCGCTGTCGGCCATCCGCTCGGCAGCCCGACTGACGGCCAGGCGCGGGCCCAGCCTGCTGACGTCCAGGCGGGCCAGGGCCTGACCCCGGGTCACGCGGTCGCCCAGGTAGAAGGGCATCCACTCGACCACGCCGGTGGTGCGCGCGGTGACCACCTGCGTGTCGAAGGGCAGGGCCTGCCCGGTGTAGCGGAGGACCTCCTCCACCGGACCACGCTGAGTCGCGACCAGGACCACCGGCGTCACCCCCACGGGGGCAGGCATGTCCATCTCCATGACCTGGGCTTCCAGGGGGGTCATGGAGCCAGGACGGCGGAGGTGGCGAACAGCCAGGAAGGAGCCCAGCAGCATCACGCCGATCAGGAAGAGCCCGCCCAGAACCTGTCGGTTGAGGAGCCTTCCGGGTTCGAGGCGCTGACCTGTGGCCCGCATCCTCCAGCCGATCAGCAGGAGGAGGACCAGACCCACGGCGGCCGGCACGAGCCAGCCTGGAAGCCTGCCTGCGGAGACGTCCTCCCCGGTGGCCACCGAGAAGGTTGTCTCCGCCGTGCCGTGGGGGCCGGAAACGGTCACCTGGACCTCGTAGGCGCCCCCCATGGGGAACGCCGCCCGGGCCCTGTACACGCCCGGTTGGCCAGCGACCGGGCGAGCGGTCTCAGGACGCTCCCCCATCTGCATTCCGGGCATGTGGGTGAAGGTGGTCACCTGGACCCCTTCGAGCAGCTTGTCGTCCAGTCTCACGGTGATCACGAGTTCCGCCGTGCCGACCGGGATCACCGACGGGTCGGTGGCCAGCGTGAGGTCGTAGTGTCCCGCCGAGCCGGGGAGTGCCGCTCGGGCCACCCCCGCGAACAGCAGGAAGAAGATCAAGACCGCGCGGTTGAAGTTCATCAGAACCTCCCGGTGACATAGAGAAGTTCGGCTCGGGCCCGACCGGCCAGGGCCGTGGCCTCGGCCAGCGTGCTTCGGGCCCGCCGCTCGGCGGCCACGGCGTCCAGGATCTCCAGTTGGATGCTGCGCCCGGCCTGGTGGCGCAAGCGAGCGATCCTCAGCCCTTCGCTGGCGGCCACCACCTCGGCCTCGGCCAGTTCCATGGCCTGCCAGGCCGCCTGGGCCCGGGCCCGGGCAGCGACGACCTGGGCGGTGACCTCCAACTCCAGGCGCTCCAGCTCCAGCTCGCCGATCTCCTTCTGGGCCTGGGCCCGCTCCAATCGCGCGGCGCGCTCGCCGCCATCGAAGAGGGGCCAGGCGATCCCCAGGCCGACCTGGTAGCCGCCGTCCAGGGGGCCGCCCTGGAAGGCACCCATCTGCATGCGTTCCGCCATGGCCATGGCATAGATCTGGGGCGAGAACTCGGCCACGGCCTGGGCCACGCGCCGGTCCCGCGCCTCCAGGGCGTAGCGGGCGGCCACCAGGTCGGGCCGGTCGGACAGGGCCGTGCGCAGGTCTTCCTCTTCGGTCGCCTGTGGGGGCGGCTCGGGTGACGCGCTCTCATACTCGAAGTCGGACTGGACCGAGACGCCCAGGGCCGACTTCAGCTCCGCCTCGGCCACAGCCACTTCGCCTCCGGCCAGCTCGCGCCGCCCCTCGGCGGCGGCGACCTCGGCCTGGGCTCTCAAGAGCACCACCCGGGCGACCCGCCCCTGGTCGAACTGGTGGCGGGCCAGGCGCAGAAGTTCCTGGTGCGCCCGGATCTCCCACGAGGCCACATCCTCGAGCGCCCGGGCGTGTTGAAGGTCGTGCCAGGCGACGCGCACGGCCCGGGCGGCCTGGCGCAGTGCCAGGAAGGCCCTGGCCACCGCCGCCTTCTGGGAATACTCGGCGGCCTGCAGGCGGGCCGCCAGGAGCCCGCCGGTGAAGACGGGCACCATCAACGTGGCGTTCAGGCCGACGGCCCCCGGAGGCAGGACCGTCAAAAAGCCCGGATCGGCGCCCGGTGGCGCGGACCAGACCATGGGTGCCGTCCCCCCGGCCCCGACCGCCCCCAACGAGAGCTTGGGCCGGCCCATGCCCGCGGCCTCGGCGGTCTCGGCAGCCGCCACCCGGCTCTCGAGCTGTCCCAAGGCGATGGACAGGTTCTCGCGCAGGCCCAGATCCAGGGCTGCGGCGAGGGTGAGGCGGCCCTGGAAGCGCGGGCGGCCCGCGGCATCCAGGCCGACCTGGACCAGGGGTTGGGAGGCCTCCTCCTGAGGCAGCGACATGCCCGGAGGAGGCTTCGGCGTTTCCAGCGGCGCCGCCCGCAGCGGCGAGGCCACCAGAAGCACCAGGGCCAACCCGCTGAGGGCGGCGACGGTTCCGGAGCGCCTGGAGCGAGGCCTGCGGTGCATGGTGTCCTCCGATGGCTCAGGCCCCACCAGGTGGCGACGCCCGTCGAGAATCCAAGCCTGCGATGAAGAGCAGGACCCGGCCTGGTCCCTGCCTCCTCCCAGTCTGAATCGAAGCCTCCCATGAGAAGAACCGCCCCAGGATGGATGGGTTCCAGGACAAGGGCAGGGGGCCGAGAGCCGGGCACGCGCCTGGGACCAAACGAGAGCGAGGAGACGGCCTTGTCCGACGCGAAGGCCGCGACCACCATCCCAGGACGGCAAAGGGGAAGAACCTTGCCCGACCCCACCTCAGCGCAGCTCAAAGGGTTCCTGCCGGAGGCCACCTCCGTCTTCGAGAGCCTCTTGAACCTGGAACTCCAGCCCGTCCCTGCCCTGGATCGCCAGGTCGACCGCCACCTCGCCGATCTCCAGGAGGCCCACGGCCGCAACGAATTCCTCGACCTGGCCATGGCGTGGGAACTGGCCGGTGCGTCCCACCGGCTCCTCGCCCTCAGCCCCACCGCCACCGAGGCGGATCAGAGGCTCATCCAAGCAGCCGTGCTGCATTTCGTGCTGGCCAACGATGCCTCGCCCGACACCGGCTGGCTCTTGGGGCTGGAGGATGACGCCAAGGTCCTGCAGGCCGTGGCCCGGCACTTCGACGCCCGATGAGCACCACCAGGAAGAGCCGCGTCTACGCTCCCGGGGCCCGGGTGGTCATCCGGGACGAGGAATGGATCGTCCGCTCCACCCAGATGACCTCTGAAGGCGGCAATGCTGGGCCTGGGGAACGGCTTCGCCAACCACGGAGATCCCGGCGAGAAGGTGCGCGAGCAGCTCCGCAACGGCCTTCCGGGAGCCGTGGAGCAGGCACGGCGGCACATGCTGTCTTTGCGCAAGCAGCGTGCGGACGCCCTGCGCCCGGCCCTGCTGGAGAACGAGAAGCAGGTCGGCGAGTGGTTCCGGCGGATCCAGCAACGCGTCGACGAGCGACGCGAGCGCTACCGCACCTCGGGAGGAGCCGTGCGCAGCGACCAGCAGAAGCGCCTGGATGCAGAACTCGCCGAGGCCGAGAAGCGCATGTCCGACCGACTGCGCTGGGTCGAGCAGGGCCTGACCACCGTGGCTGAACCCTACCTGAAGGTTGCTGCGGTGTTCACGGCCGAGGGGTGATGGGGGGCGCCTCTGGCCGATGACACTCCCGAGCGTTGAGAACAACTCTTCCAAGTGTCATGGTGAAACCATGAAGCCGGTGAGCCGCCGGAAGTTCCTCCGGTTCCTCAAAGAGCGGGGATGGGTCCTGGACCGGACGGACGGCGACCACGACATCTACTGCCAGGGCCCGTGAATCGGTGGCCGTCCCGCGGCACACGCAGGTGTCGCCCGGGGTGCTCCGGGACTGGGACCGGAAGAATTCGCGAGCGGACAAGGAGGGACCATCCTGATGCGACTTCGCTACAGGGTCCGGTACTACGAGGAAGAAGGCTGGTGGATGGCCGAGATTCCGGACGTGGCGCGCGGAACGGCAACCCAGGGGAGGACCCCCCAGAAAGTCCGGCATATGGCCCGGGATGCGGTGACGATGCTCCTGTTCTCTCAGCACAGCCACGGCGAGCCTCTCGAGCCTCCCAGCTCTGGAGATCTGCCTGAGGGTTGGAAGTGGGTCTACCCTGAGGCTCGGGTCGAGCTTGCCTGGATGATTCGCCAGGAGCGCAAGAGCGTGGGGCTCACCATGCAGCAGGCGGCCGACAGGCTTGGGGTGTCCTTCTCGGCCTACCAGCGCTGGGAGGACCCCGAGCGGTGCAACGCCACGATCTCGACGATGGAACGGATCGCCGAGGCCCTGGGCCGCCAACTGCAATTCGGGTTCGCCCGACCCGAAGCGAGCTGAGAGACGATCCCGCAACCGGCGCCCCTGGGCCCGGAGCCCCGGGTAGGAAGGCGCCGGCCGTGGAGTGAATGTCCCTGCGTGCTCAACCTCGACTACGAGATGCTCCGAGGCCTGGTCCGGAGCGGCCCCGCCCCGCTGTTCGCCACCGTCAGCGGAGCGCACCTGTACGGGTTCCCCTCGCCTGATTCCGACGTGGACCTGCGGGGCGCCTTCGTGCTGCCCCTGCGGGAGATCCTGGGCCTGCGCCAGGCCGTGGAGACCCTCACCATCAGCCGGGACGAAGGCATCCAGGTGGACTGGGTGGCGCATGACGTCCGCAAGTTCGTGCACCTGATGACCGGTCGGAACGGGTACGTGCTGGAGCAGGTCTTCTCGCCCCTGGTGGTGCTCGGCGGCCCCTGGCTGGATGAACTGCGCGAGCTCGGCCGGGGCTGCATCACCCGGAATCTCTACCACCACTATCGAGGCTTCGCCCGCAACCAGCGGCAGGCCCTGGCGAAGGAAGGCGCCACCGTGAAGGACCTGCTGTATGCCTACCGCGTGCTCTTCACGGGCATCCACGTGCTGCGCTCCGGCCAGGTGGAGGCGAACCTGCTCGCGCTGCGGGAGGTCGAGCCCGTGCCGGGGATCGACGAACTGATCGCCCGCAAGCGGGAGGGAGCCGAGACGGCCATCCTCGGGGCGGAAGAGGCGGATGCCCACGGGAGGGCCCTCGACGGCCTGGAGGGCCGGATGCAGGAGGCCTTTGACGGATCGCAGCTTCCCGAGAAGTGCACAACTTTCGACGGCCTGCACGATTTCGTCGTCCGCGCACGCCTGGAATCAGGCCGGGCGTGACGGAGCCGTTCTGGGAGAGGAACCTCCTGCTCCGCGTGCGCTCGGGCAGCCGCGCCTACGGCCTGGATACGCCGCAAAGCGATGTCGACAGCCGGGGCGTGTGCGTACCGCCCCGGCGGTTCCTTCTGGGGCTCTCCACCTTCGAGCAGCACGAATCCGAGGGCGGGGATCACGTAGTGTACGCGCTGGCGAAGTTCGCCCGCCTGGCCTTGGAGGGGAATCCGAACCTGATCGAGACGCTCTTCACGGAGCCCCCGGACATCCTGCACCTGCACCCGTTGGGAGAACGGCTCTTCGAAGCCCGGCGACTCTTCCTCTCCCGGCGTGTCGGGCAGCGGTTCGGCGGCTACGCGACCGCCCAGTTGAAGCGAATGGCCGGCCACCACCGCTGGCTCAATGACCCACCACTGCACCAGCCGGGCCCCGCCGAGTTCGGGGCGCGGGAGCACGAGGGCGGCTTCCGGTTCCCCGACACCCACGCCGAGCGGTCCTACCAGGCGGCTTTGAAGCACTGGAACCACTACCAGACCTGGCGACGCCAGAGGAACCCCGCACGAGCAGCCCTGGAGGAGCGCCACGGCTACGACACCAAGCACGCCATGCACCTGGTGCGACTCCTGCGGATGGGGACCGAGATCCTGACCGACGGGGAAGTGCGCGTTCGGCGTCCGGACGCCGAGGAGCTTCGGGCCATCAGGGCGGGGTCGCTGCGCTACGAGGACCTCCTGGAGATGGCTCGCCGCGAGGATGCCCGGATTGCGGAGCTGGAGGCCCGGTCGCCCCTTCCGGAGCAGCCTGATGCGGAGGCCATCGAGACGCTGATCGAGGAGATCCAGACGGAATTCCTGTTCGGCACAGACGACTCGTGCACCAGGCCGTCCGCACCGTAGGCCTCGAGGGCGGACCGGAACTCCTGGATGGCTGCGCAGATTGCCGATTCACGGAGCAGTTCCCCTCCTTGGGCTCGGCCCGCTTGCGCCGAGACTCGTCCCGCAACTCCTCCGGGAGCCTCCAATCGGACCTCTTCTTGGGGTTCTTGCGCGACCTCTGCGACGCGAGGGGTGCTGATCCTCAGCGGCGGCGAATATATGTTCGCAAGAACTCCCCTGACAAGCGGGATTGAGGCCGGCGCTTGCCGGAGTTGACGACCGGCGAGAGGTCTGCCGGCGCCGACCGAGCAGCCCGATGACCGACGATCCTGGCCGAGACCCGACGCGAGGGGGGGCAGCACGACCAGGCCGATCGGGTCCCCGGAGCGCTCCAGTTCCCGTCAGCGGGGCCATGCTTCAGACGGCCCTCACCCGTGATCGCATCGCTGGCCCGGCGCCCCCGCCACTCCCGGCCGGGGCGCTTCTTGTTCTTCCCGCCCCCCTGTCACGCTCTGTCACCGCGACGTGCGATCATGGTGGTCGGAGGTCGACGAACATGGATCTTCTACCTGACCTTGCGGGACACATGACCACCAACTGGGATGTCGAGCGAGCGGCGGTCGCCCTGGCCGAGCGCCTCGAGGCCAACCCGAGCGACGAGGACTGCCGGGAGGCGATCTGGAGACTGCGCGTTCGGTGCGGCCGGTATGGGTACCGGCGACCCAAGCAACTACCGGAGGTGCGACCGTCGGCGGAGGTGGTTGCGGAACGACTGGGTTGCCTGCAGGCCCTGAAGGAGGCCGGCCTCTGCGTCCTCTACCGCGAGGACAAGGAGGCTCTCGACGCCGCCTGGGACGAGATGGCGACGAATAGATATCGACTAGACCTGCACGGACGCCGGGGCGGCGGGCAGGACGAGATGCCGTGGCCGTTCCGCTATCGGGTCCTGGAGCAGGAGGTGGAAGGCACCTGGAAGCCCATGCACCTCATCTTCGAGTCGAGAGAGCTGAGCGGAGTGAAGTCCACGGGGTTCCTGCAGTGCTTCCCAGTGGACGCCTGGGCTCTGGAAGACCTGGAGATCGAGGACTTCCCCGTGCGGGACGACCATAGGTACCGCATAAGCCCCATCCTGGAGGGCCCGGCCGACACCGACCCAAGCGCCTTCCTGACGGACCTGGTCGAACGGGGTGCCACGGCGACGCCCGATTGACCGGGGCTGCGACCAGGAGGCAGGAGGCGCAGCCTGCCTCGACCAACTCCAACCCTCGGGTATACTGAGATGATGAGCCGGGTCGCAGTCAAACCAAGCCTGCTGAAGTGGGCGCGCAACCGCGCCCGCCTTGAGGTGCGTGACCTCGCCGCAAAGTTTCCGAAGTACGGGGCCTGGGAACAGGGCGAGGCCCAGCCGACCTTCAAGCAGTTGGAGAGCTTTGCTCGGGCGACCGCCACGCCCTTCGGCTACCTGTTCCTGGATGAACCCCCAATAGAAGCGTTGCACATTCCGGACTTCCGCACCATCCGCAGCGAAGCGGTGGGTAGGCCCAGCCCAGAACTACTGGAGACCGTCCAACTGATGCAGCGGCGCCAGGACTGGATGCGCGATTTCCTCAAGGAGGAGGGGCAGCGGCCGCTGGCGTTCGTCGGATCATCCTCCCTGCGAAGCAATCCTGACGACGTCGCAGCCACGATGCGCGAGACGCTTGGCCTGCGCGACGGATGGGCCCAGAGAGTCACCACATGGGACGCCGCCCGGAGCTTCTTGCGCCAGGCCATCGAGGATGTCGGGGTTCTTGTGGTCATCAACGGGGTCGTGGGGAACAATACCCACCGCCCTCTCGATCCGCAAGAATTCCGGGGGTTCGTACTGTCCGACGATCTCGCCCCCCTGGTCTTCGTCAACGGCTCTGACGCCAAGGCCGCGCAAGTCTTCACGATGGCCCACGAACTCGCCCACGTCTGGATCGGACAGAGCGCCCTGTTCGACCTGCCGCACCTGTTGCCAGGCAGCGCTGAGGTCGAGAGGTTCTGCAACAAGGTCGCCGCGGAGTTCCTGGTGCCGAAGGCCGAACTGCGCGAGGCCTGGGGGGACGGCCGGGACACGGCAGATCCGTTCTCCGCGTTGGCCCGCCAGTTCAAAGTCAGTTCCGTCGTCGTCGCGCTTCGGGCTCTGGAAATGGGGTTGATCGACAGAACCCACTTCATCGAGTTCTACGACGCTCATATGGCGGAGTTCGAAGGCCGACGCGTCACGCAGAAGACGTCGGGAGGGAACTTCTGGAGTACCCAGTCCTTCCGCGTAGGCGACCGCTTCGCTCGGGCGGTCATCGGTGCCACGAAAGAGGGCCGTGTCCTGTACCGAGACGCCTACGCCTTGCTGGGTTTGCGAGGGAAGACCTTTGACACCTGCGCGAAGAGGCTGAACGCACTCCCAGTCCGCTTCATCCTGGAGGACCAACAGGCTTCCTGACATCCCACTCGCCCGACAGGACTCCCCTGGCCATCGGGGAAGGCTCCTGCGCACTCCGGCCACAGGCCCGCACAGCAACGGGGAAGGCGCAGAATGGCCCTCGACCTCACGGGTATCAACAACGTCGGCGAGTTCTACTCCCACCACTACCTGGACGCGGTGCTGGAGGGGGACCTGAAGGCCGTCTTCGACCGCTGGAAGGAACGCGAGCTGGACCACGGCGTGAAGGCCCCCGAGAAGCGCCTGGCCGCGTTAGCGGAGGACTACTTCAAGGCCTCCCACGCCTCCGAGAACCTGCGCGGTCGCGCGGAGGACGTGCGCGTCGAGCGCTGGCACCTGGCCCGCGGATTCCACCTGGCGCTCCTGGAGGCCCTGGGCTATCCCCTCCAGCCCGGCGCCGAGCCCCTGGAGGAGGAGGGCCTGGCCGTGCCGGTGCTCACCTCGCTCCGCCGCGACGGGCGCCCCTACCTGTGGGCGGTGGAGGCCCCCTTCCCGGGTGAGGAGGACGACACGGTCCTGGAGACCTCTCCTTTGCCAGAGCAGATGCCCGCCTCCGCCGAGGGCGCGCGGGTGCCCGAGGACACCTGGCAGGAACTTCTGGACGGGGCCATCCTGCGCCAGGAGGCGGCGCCGCGCTGGGTGCTGCTGCTGGGCGGCAAGGATGTGTTCCTGATCGACCGCACCAAGTGGGGCCAGGGCAAGTCTCTCCACTTCGAGATCGCCGAGCTGCTGGGCCGCAAGGACCGCGAGGCCCTGCGCGCGATGGCGGGCCTGCTGCACCGGGACGTGCTGTGCCCCGAGGACGGCACCTGCCTGCACGACCAGCTCGAGGAGAACTCGCACAAGCACGCCTTCGGAGTCTCCACGGACCTCAAGATGGGCGCCCGCCGCGCCATCGAGCTTCTGGCCAACGAGGCCCTCTGGTACCTGCGCCACGTCAGCCGGGACGCGGTGTTCACCTCGGACGAGCTGGCCGACACCCTGGCCCGCGAGCTGACCGAGGACGCCCTGCGCTACCTGTACCGGCTACTCTTCCTGTTCTTCGTCGAGTCCCGGGCCGGCGAGCTGGAGTTGGTCCCCATGAAGTCCGACTCCTACCGGATGGGCTACAGCCTCGAGAAGCTCCGCGACCTGGAGCAGGTGCCGCTGACCTCCGAGCAGGCGCGCAACGGCTACTTCCTCGACCAGAGCCTGCGCACGCTCTTCCGCCTGGTGAACGAGGGCTTCCCCACCACCTCCCGGCGGGTGGCCAGGCTCCGCCAGCAGCGCAGCGGCGAGCGCCCCCGCGCGAAGGGGGCAGAGGACGTCGACCAGATGCTGCTGGACCTGGGGCTGGAGTTCGGCCCCCAGGGCAAGCAGTTGAAGCTGGACCTCGAGGCCGCGAGTGTCGGGACCGGAAGCGGAGCCCTGGCCGCGAGGGCCGCCTCGAGCGGAACCCAGGCGGTGCTGGGCCTGCAGTGGGGAGGCGACGAGGAGCGGGACGAGGGCCTGGTGACGGTTGACTTCACCATCCAGGGCCTGCGCAGCCCCCTCTTCGACGACGCCCGCCTGAACCGGATGGGCAAGGTCAAGTTCCGCAACTTCGTGCTGCAGGAGGTCCTGGAGCTCCTGTCCCTGTCCCGCCCGGGCAAGTCGAAGACCCGCGGCCGCATCTCGTACGCGACCCTCGGCATCAACCAGCTCGGCGCCGTCTACGAGGGCCTCCTCAGCTACACCGGCTTCTTCGCGCGGACCGACGTCTTCGAGGTGCGCTCCGAGAAGGCCGTGGCGGATGACGAGGCCCGCACCTACTTCGTGCCCGTGGAGCGCGCGGACGAGTTCCGGGAGGGGGAGTTCGTGCGCTCTTCAGGGGGCGACGGCAGGGCGTCGCCGGGGTCCGCGATCGGCGACAGCCGATCACCCCAAAGTATTGCCAAGCGGACCCGGCACGCGAAGGGCGCCTTCCTCTTCCGGCTGGCGGGACGCGACCGCGAGAAGTCCGCCAGCTACTACACGCCCGAGGTCCTGACCCGCTGCCTGACCAAATACACCCTGAAGGAGCGGCTGCAGGACGTCACCGCCGACGAGATCCTGACCCTGACCATCTGCGAGCCCGCCATGGGCTCGGGAGCGTTCCTGAACGAGGCCCTGAACCAACTGGCCGACGCGTACCTTTCGCGCAAGCAGAGAGAACTGGGCGTGACCATCCCCTCGGACCAGTACCAGGCCGAGAAGCAGAAGGTCAAGTATCACCTGGCCGTCCACAACTGCTACGGCGTGGACCGCAACCCGCCGGCCACCGAGCTGGGCAAGCTCTCGCTGTGGCTGAACATCCTGCAGACCACGCGCGAGGCCGCGACCCCCTTCTTCGGCGCCCGCATCCGGGTGGGCAACAGCCTGATCGGCGCCCGGCGCCAGGTCTTCAAGCCTGAGTCGCTGACGACCAAGACGAAGGGCAAGCGCTGGCTGGACCTGGTGCCGGAGAAGGTGCCCTTCGGGACCGCGCTCTCGGAGGACGGCATCTGGCACTTCCTGGTCCCCGACCAGGGGATGGTGCCCTTCGACAAGGACAAGGTCGTCGCCGAGCTGGAGCCCGAGAACGTCGCCCGCATCAAGGCCTGGCGCAAGGACATCCTTCGCCCCTACGCGCCCTTCGACGTGGAGTCGCTGAAGCGCATCTCCAGACGGGTGGAGGAGCTCTGGACCGAGCACGCCGCCGAGCGCCAGCGCGTGCTCCAGATCCTCCGCCAGCCCTGCTGGCTCTTCGGCCAGCCCTCTCCCACCGACACCCGCCCCCGTTCAGTGGAGGAGAGCGAGGAAGCCCTGCGGGCCCTGGAACAGCCCAACTCCGCCTACGGCCGCCTGAAGGCCGCCATGGACTACTGGTGCGCCCTGTGGTTCTGGCCGATCCAGAAGGCGGAGCTGCTGCCGAGCCGGGACGAGTGGCTCTTCGAAGTCGAGAGCCTGCTGGACCCAGGCTTCGACCTGGCCAGCGCCTTCCGCGACGTCGATCGCCTCGCCGTGGTCCACGACACCGCCGACCGCCACCGCTTCTTCGCCTGGGAGTTGGAGTTCGCCGAGGCCTTTGCGGGGGCGGGCGGGTTCGACGTGATCCTCGGGAACCCGCCGTGGCTGAAAGTGGAGTGGGAGGAGGGTGGCATCCTGGGGGACCTGGAGCCGATGGTGGGTGTGCGAGACCTGTCTGCGAAGAAGGTCGCGGACCTGCGCCAGGAAGTCCTGTCTCGGCCAGACCACCGCGAACTTTACTTTGCGGAGCTTGAGGAGATGGTCGGGACGCCGGCCTACCTCAATGCCCTCCAGGCATACCCCGCCTTGCAGGGCGTCCAGACGAACCTGTACAAGTGCTTCTTGGAGCGAGGCTGGGCTTTAGGCTCGCCCGAAGGCCTGGTCGGCCTCCTCCATCAGACGGGTCTATTCGATGATCCGAAGGGTGGCAAGGTTCGAGCGGAGCTGTGGCCTCGATCCCGCTGGGTAATTCGACTGCAAAACAAGTTGCAGTTGTTTGGAGGGGTTCAGTCAACCCGCACATTCGCCTTTACGGTCACGACAGCGTCGCCGCAACCTGAGGTGTGCTTCCGACAGGTATCCAACCTGCAACACCCCCTGACGCTCGATGCTTCGATCCAGCACGACGGGACCGGGCCCGTGCCGGGCATCAAGAGCGACGACAACGAGTGGGACCTGCGCGGCCACCGCTCCCGAATTGTCGAGATCGGGCGCGCAGAATTAGCGCTGTTCGCGGCCCTCTATGACCCGGCAGGCACACCTCCACTCCAGGCACGCCTCCCAGTGGTCCACAGTCGGGAGCTCCTCACAGTCCTACTTCGCTTCCGAGCGGTACCCCGCCGGTTGGCTGACATAGCGGATTACTGGCACTCAACAGTCTGTTTCGACGAGACATACGCACAGAGAGACGGCACTATTCGGAGGGATACAAACTATCCGGATAGACCGGAGGGCTGGGTTCTTAGCGGGCCCCACTTCTACGTCGCCACGCCGTTCTATAAGAACCCGCACGAGGACTGTAGTTTCCATCGCGACTACAGCGTGATCGACCACACCACGATGCCAGACGACTACCTGCCCCGCACGAACTACGTCCCCGCCTGCGACCGAGCCGAGTATCGAAGGCGAACACCGTACTGGAAGGGCCAGCCGGTCACTGATAGATTTCGCTATGTCCACAGGGAAATGGTGTCGCCAAGCGGCGAGCGAACTCTAGTTCCGTCCATTCTGCCGCCTGGCCCTGCCCATATCCACACGGTCTTCGGCATCGCCTTCGAATCCAACCAGGATCTGGTGCTCCTCTCGGCCCTGGCCAGTTCAATTGTGCTGGACTTCTTCGTCAAGAGCACGGGCTCTGGTCACGTGAACCAGACACTCGCGGGTCAACTACCGATCGCAGCTCCGCCCGTCCTTGTTCCTCTGCTCACCAGTCGCGCTCTTCGCCTCAACTGCCTGACCACCCACTACGCCCCCCTCTGGGAAGAACTCTTCACCCCCGCCTGGCAACAGGACGGCTTCGCGAAACAGGACCCCCGCCTTCCCACCTGGTCCGACTTGACCCCCACCTGGCAACGCCACTGCGCGCTGCGCACCCCCTATGAACGCCGCCAGGCCCTCGTCGAACTCGACGCCCTGGCCGCCCTCTCCCTGGAGATGACCCTGGACGAACTCCTGACCATCTACCGCGTCCAGTTCCCCGTCCTCCGCCAGTTCGAGTCCGACACCTGGTACGACCAGCGCGGCCACATCATCTTCACCCCCAACGTCCACGGCCTCCCCGGCGTAGGCCTCACCCGCCAACAATGGGAAGAAGTCAAACACGCTGAGCCCGGCGACCCCCTCCCCGACCACGCCTCCGCCTACACGCCCCCATTTAACCGCTGCGACCGGGAAGAGGATATGTCAATGGCCTATGAGCACTTCAGGAACCTCTTGACCTGAGCCTTGCAACACCAGGTTTCCTCTACGATCATGCGGCATTTCCTCAACATCATGGCGGAAACGGCCGCTCCCCGACTCACCCCAACACTTCGGACCTGAGGCACGCCCCGTTGCTCTACAGATTTATAGATGATACAATCGTGTAGGAACCCTGAAGGAGGCGACATGGACGCCACCACGCAGATCTCCGCGCATATCTCCGGCGAGGCCAAAGCACGTCTGGAGCGATACGTCCGGGCCACTGGCACGACCCGTGCCTACGTGATCGAGCAGGCTCTCCTGCACCATCTCCAGGCCCTCGAGGAGCTACCGGTCGAGGCGATCCTGCCCGCTCGGGTCGTCCTGTCCGAGGAGAGCGCCGTGCGCGTGCGGGACCTGATAGCCCGCCCGCCCCAGCCCACGGAGGCCATGAAGAGCCTCTTCGATGACCGTTGAAGTCCGGGCCCTGAGGCCCGAGGATGACCGCCAGTCCTTCCGGTCCGGGGACGAGGCCCTCGACCTCTTCTTCCATCGCTACGCGGGCCAGAACCAGTTCCGACACCATGTCGGAGTCACCTACGTGGCCGTGGCCAAGGACCGGATCCAGGGTTTCGTCACCGTCTCTCCTGGGCAACTGGAGGCGCCGACGCTTCCCTCGGGGCGGAGGATGCCTCCCTATCCGGTTCCCATCCTGCGCCTGGCGCGCCTGGCCGTGGACCGGGCGGTCCAAGGTGGTGGCGTCGGCCGACTCCTGCTCCGGCACACCTTCGAACTGGCCGAACGGATGCGAGACGAGTTCGGCTGCGTCGGTGTGCTGGTCGACGCCAAGCCGGACGCCGTCGACTTCTACCGGCCCTACGGCTTCGAGGAGATCCAGGCCGTCGAGGGAGAGTCCCAGCAGCGCCCGCGTCCCGTGCCCATGTTCCTGCCCCTGGCGGCGGTGCCCCCCAAGCCGCGGTGAGCCGGGAGGACTCGGCATTAGTTACAGCCGGACTCCCGCCGCATCACAGCCCCAATGGACTCGTCCAGGGAGACGCTGCCCTTGACCTGTCCGCGTGCGCGGTTCCACCTCTCACGCAGCCCGCGCGATGGCCTCGGCGACCTCGGTCCGCGTTGCGCCGAGACGCAATAGAGACTTGACGAGCAGGTCGATGGAGACTGAGGCGTCCGCTGCCTCCATCTTGGCGACCCTGGACTGGCTGGACCCGAGCAACTTCGCCACGTGGGTCTGCGTCCAACCGCGCTGGGTGCGGATCCCCCGAAGGTGGTCCGCCAGCGCCAACTTCAGTTCGACGAAGGCCGCTTCCTCAGGGCTCAGCTCCAGGAAGTCCGCCGCGTCTCCCGTTCGCCAACCGGCGGCCTCGAGACCCTTCAACTTGTCCCTGTCCATGGTGCTCATTCCTTCCCGCCCGTGATCGCGTCGTACTGACGGAGGCGGCGCGCGCAGGCGAGGAGGGGTGCCCGGCCTGCTGACCCGTTACAGGTCGAGTTCGTAGCGCAGAGCCTCGTGGACCTCCCGCACCTTGTCCGGGCTGAGGGCACCGGCCCTTTCGCAAAGGCGGCCCTGGTCCACCGTCATCAGGTGGGCGCAATTGACGTGGCAGGGAATCGGGAGACCGGCCTCGCCGGCTTCGAGGAACACGGTGAACGGATAGACGCGAGGCAGGGGAGCGCTGCTGATGGCGGCCAGCACCGTGGTGGGGGACGAGCGGTTCCCCCGGTCGTTCTGGACGACCAGGGCGGGCCGGCGGCCTCGCTGCTCGGAGCCTCGACCCTCCGGCCAATCTACCCAGTAGACCTCGCCTCTGCGGCAGGTCATTCCCGACCCCACTCGGGCCAGGCCTCGGCCACCAGGGACTCGGACTCCCTGGCAAAGGCTGCCGAGTCCCCGGCCATCCAGCGATAGCCCTCCTCGGCCAGACGATCCTTGCGGCGCTGCTCATCGGCCTGGATCAACCTGGCCAGGTACTGGCTGATCGGCTTGCCGTCCTCCGACGCCAACCGCCGCATCGCAGCCGCGACGGTCGCATCCAGGGAGAGGTTGATCTTGACATGTCCCACGGGAATCACCTCCCCGCCAGTGTAGCTGGCCTGGGTGCCTCCATCAAGTGCTTTACCTGTTTGCTGGGTGCAGTGGGCGCATCGCGGTGGACATCGCAAGCGCCGTCACGCTGCTGGTGCCGCCAGGCCGGGCGCGCCCGGGCAAGTTTCCACCATGATCATGCGGCATTTCCGCATAATCATGGAGGAAAGCAAGTGGCTCGGCCCTGGCGGGCCTGATCGCGGGCCCAGCGCAGCCATCCCCATTTCTGACTTCCGCTATCCCGAGCGATCTGACTTAGCTGCCTGAGCCAGGACATGCAACAAGGATTCGGACCAGGCTGGCTGCTGTCAGCGGGCGTTGTCATCAACAAGGGAGCGGTCGCCTTTGAGGCGGCCCAACACATCCTGCACCGCCTGGACCTGCGAGGCGTCGATCACGTAGTCAAAGCCCTCGGGGCCGACGGACTCCATCAGGGTCTTCAGCACCTCTCTGATTCTAAAACTGGAGTCACGTGGGCCGGCGAAGTAGATCGGCTTCTCCTGGGAAGGGAATCGGACCATGGCCTCTTCGGCGGCGGACTCGACGCCGGCCAGGATGGACGTGGACCCGGTGTAGTCGCCTCCGGGTTCGAAGCCGAGACCGCGGGCGAAGTCCACGGCCTGTTCCAGGATGCGCCGGGCTTGGGAAGGGGCGATGTCCAGGCAGTCCTCATCCTCCCTGATTCCGGCCAGCGACCTACGGGCGGCGGAAGCGGAGCGATCGCTCCAGAAGGCGTCCTTGACGCCCAAGCAGTCCGGGTCGATGAGGAACGCCGCCACTCGGGCCCCTCCGGTCGTCAGGGCTCTCACGACCATCAGGTTGACCAGTCCGCCGTCGCGGCCGGAACCTCGCAGGCAGCAGCCCAGGAACTCCCCCAGAAGCGGGCCTTCCGTCCGCGGACGCGAGACCGGCGCCGCGACCTCTCGCGCCGCCTTCTCCAACTTCTTCTCTCGCTTCCGCCGCTTCTGCTCCGCGGTCAATGCCATCGCCACAGCACCGTCCCTTCACGTGTTGAGCGTGGTTCAACTTCGAGAAGCGGCCCCCTCCAGAACACATGTTCCCGGAGGGGGGGGGGCGCGCGCGATTCTCGTGCGGGGGATGCCTGCCGCGCGCCAGTACGCCAGGCAGACCACCGCCTCCGCCCGGTCGCGGTCGTTCGAGGCCCGGCCTTCCATCTCAAGCGAGGATCTCGAGGGCCCCATGTCTGCAGTATCGCTCTATGCAGCGGCCGGTGCTGTCGAAGCAGGCTCCGACCAGGCAATCCTCCGGAGGGTTGGGCAGACTCGCACCATTGAACGGGGTGAGCGCCCACAGTCGAGGCTGACGACCCCCTTCGGAGTCCGCCCACCTCGCGCTGTGGGCCCCTTTCGAACCATGGTGGGGGAGCTTCAGGCCCGCGTGGTCGTGAAGGGGAGGCAGATCCTCCCAGCAAGGCTTCCCTCCGCTCGATTCGAGGTCGGCTCCGAGGATCCAGAAGGAACTCCCCCAATCCAGACGGAGAACGGCCGAAAGGCGATTGGCCAGATCCGGCACCTGGTCGGGCCAGCCCGGGGCCCCGACGAGTTCCTCTACCTGCGCCCGCCCTGGAGAAAGACAATGGAGCCGAGCTCCGCCTGCGCCCTCATCCAAAACGGTTGACCCGGCGATCAGGTTTATGCCGCGGGCCCCTGCGAGGATGGTGTCCTCCAGCCTTCTTATCGTCGCAGCGCAACCCCTGAGGGCAAGCCGGAGAGCAGCGTCATTGTGGGCGAAGGGAGTCAGGGGAGGGTCAAGGCGACTCGTGGATTACCCCAAGAGCCCAGGAACCCAACGGCATCAACGCCTTCCAGTTCATCCAGAAGTTCCTTCATCCCCGGATAGTGGTCGCGATGGGGATGAGTCAGGACCAGGGCTCCCAGGCGCCTGGCGTGGTAACGACGGAGGACGGCGACCAGCGGGGAGATCGTCCAGTGCCGGGGGCAGACACTCCGCTTCGCTCACCGCAGGATGGTCTCCGGGACGGCCGCCTCCAAGAGCGGGAACAGTCGGATGACGAGCCTTCGGTCCGCGCCGTACTCGCCAGCCTCGAAGAACCGGCCGACGGTCACGCGACCAGGCTCCTCGTCGACCACTTCCTGTCCGAAGATATTCATTGGCATCTCGGCCCAAGAACACTCCATCGGGGCAGACGCCTCGGGTGTGGGTACGCCGACCAACAGGTGGAGCCGATCGGCTTCGAGGGCCTCCACCCGGGCGGCGACAGCAGAACCTCGCCACGACTTCCAGAACACCGCGTCCCGAACGCAAGGACACCTCGTCGGTTTCGTCAGAGGGTCGAAGCCACGGCGCATAGACCAGGCCGACTCCCTGTTCGCCGAGATTTCCGAGGATGAGGTCCATCTTTCGGTCAAAGGAGACCGTGTCGTCGCGGGCCTCATCCAGTTCCCCCGAACACACGTCCCGACCCGCCTGGATGACGGCCAGCGCCCTATTGTCCAGTTCACTTGTGGGGAGGTCGAGGAGGATGACTGTCCTGCCGTCCTGGGCGCGACCTGAACGCAGCCTCGAGAGGGCTTCTCGCCGACCCGTCACAGGTCGACCTCGCGACCGCTGGCAGGAACGCCGCCACCTCCGAAACCTCCAGGCGTCCCGGACGGCCGGTGTCCAGCCAGATCCCGTCGACCCTTCCATGGCTGGCGTCCTGGGGCTGGAAGGGGCGCAGAGAAGCTTCGGGGTGCAGGGGATCCGCCGGACGATAGGCGATCTGGAGGGGGTTGCGGGCTCGAAGGGCTTCCCACAGCGTCTGCTCCTTTCCCAGGTTCCAGGCAACTTCCATGCCTTCGTCCGTGTCCTCGTCGTGGCGCCTGCGCACCGCGCCGTGAATGATGCCGTATCGGTACAGGGCGTGCAGCACGTCCAAGTCGCCGGCCAGCCGATCCAACACGCCATTGATGTCACCACACCCCCAAAGCCGCCCCAGTTCCTCCGGGGCAGTCAGGGGTGAGTCGATGGTCATCCGGACCGCCTCCTCCAAGGGAACCTGAATCCGTCGCTCGTCCACGATGATGGTCCGGAAGGGAGGCGTCAGGTTCACGAAGCGGTGCCCCTCGGGCGCGAGGTCCAGGCGCTCGAAGACGCCGCGCGGATCCAGGCCGACGACGATCTCGGTGCCTTCCAGGGCCTCCTCGAGGGTCCAGCGGACCTGCGGAGCAAAGCGCCGGATCCGACGCGAGGGCAGATCCATCAGGCATCCGGCCACCTGGTTGCCGTGCCAGGAGAGCCGGAGCAGGGCTCGGGTGGCGTGCGCGAACCACTGGCGGCGCTCTTCGTTCTTCCTGTGCATCGCCTCCCGGTTGGCCGCGCGGTCGGCGCGACCTGGATCCTGGAGCGCCAGGTAACGGGCCTGGGGGAGCCACCACTTGCGGAAGGCTTCGCTGGCGGCCAGCGCCTCGGGGCCGGACGGGTCGATCACCAGGGCCCCCTCCTGGAGTTGGATTCCTGACCGATGGCCAGGGAATCTCAGCTTGTCCGGATCCCGCTCGACCGGCTCGCCGTACAAGGCCAGGTCCGCCAGCAGGTCCTCGAGCCGAGCCCGGCCACCTCGAGCCACCAGGCACAGCGTGAGGCGGCGCGGCAGGCTCAGGTTGTCGGACCAACGGACGGCGTAGCCGGCCGGTGCCTGGAGTTCCGCTGTGGTCACCGGCCCTTGCGGGATCGGGGGCGGAGGGGGCGGCGCGGGCGCGGGCGGTCCGGGAATCGCTTCCGTCAGGTGCCGCTGGAAGCGCTCAAAGTCCTGGTGGTCAGGGTCCAACTCCAGGCAACCGTCCAGGCGCTCCCGGATCGGCCCCTGTCGCTTCCAGGCCTTGCGCAGGCTCAGTTCGCCCTCTGGGAGGGAGGTGCCCGCGCGCTCCAGGCGACCCACCAGTTCCGCCAGGGACATGGGCCCCTGGCGCTCGCGCAAGGCGGCCACCATCTGGTGGCGGACGTTGAGTCGGTCCAGGCAGTACGCCTCCAAGGGCGGCGGCCCTGAAGCCGGGTCCCACGCTGTCGGCACCCGCTCCTGTGCAGTCGCCTTCTGGCGCCCCCCTGGGAACAGGCGGGCCAGGCGCCGATTGACGGTGTCGAGGTCGAAGCGGTCCGGGTCGAACCTGGGAAAGCCCAGCCTGGCCGCGACCTTCGGGCCTTTGAGGAGATTGGCGTACCCCGGTGCTCCGCCGCAGTCTTCCGGTGGGGCAGCCCCTACACCGTCCAAGCATTCCACTGCCGCCGGGCCAGGGGTCTCCTCCGCCTGGGCGACCCGGACGTCCACGACCCATCGGTCGCCGAAATCGTACCGGTAGCGGAACCGCAGGCCGGGCGCCAACAGGTCCCGGAGATGGGACATGGAGTCGTCGTGAATCTGCTTGCCGTGGGGCGACATGTCGGTCCCGAGGATCTCGTGATCCCCATAGAGGACCTTGCGCATCTCAAACTCGTACAGGTGCATGCTCTTCCAGCCGAAGAGCGCCTGGACGAGTCGGTGCAGTTGCCGAAGGGTCATCCGCCCCGGCACGCGCACCCGACGGGTGACGGGGCGCTTGACGTGCAGCAGGTGAAGGTCGAGCAGGAAGTTCATGGCGAGCTCTTGCTTACGCCTTCCGAGCCACGCTCCCTGCGAGGGAGCCTCACGTGCAGGCGACCGGCCCGCGCCACTGAAAGCCCGGAGGAGCAGGTTTGTCGGGTAGCCTGGGGCGGTTTCCCGCCTCAAGCCCACACACACCACCGCCACCACACCAAGCCTCCCCCAGCAGGACCCCCGTGCCTCCTCCCGCGAACCCGCCCTCGTGATCCCCTCCGTCCTCGCCACCCAGCTCCAGTCCACGCTGCTGGACTACCTGCAGACCACCTTCAACCTCTCGGACCAGAAGCTGGAGGCCCGGCTCTTCGACTTCCTGCAGGGGCCCGAGGGCCTGTTGAAGGGCCCGTTCATCGATGTGCGTCTGCCCTTCCGCAAGGCCGTGGCGGACGAGGAGATCCCGCTCGAGATCGCGCCGGCCTTCACGCCCTACACGCACCAGCTCGTTTCGTTCCGACGGCTGACCTCGGCGGAGGGACATGTCCCGCAGCACACGCTGGTCACCACGGGCACGGGCTCGGGGAAGACGGAGTGCTTCCTCTACCCCATCCTGGACCACTGCTGGCGGCACCGGCACCAGCGGGGCATCAAGGCCATCCTGCTGTACCCGATGAACGCCCTGGCCAATGACCAGGCGCGTCGGCTGGCGCAGTTGTTGCACACGCACCCGCTTCTGAAGGGGCAGGTGTCGGCGGGGCTCTACATCGGCGGCAAGGGCGTGCACGGGGCCACGGGGCCCGACCACCTGATCGACGACCGGTTGATCCTGCGCACCGCGCCTCCAGACATCCTGCTGACCAACTACCGGATGCTGGACTTCCTGCTGCTCCGGCCCGAGGACCAGCCGCTGTGGTCCCGCAACGGGCCGGACACGCTGCGCTACCTGGTCCTGGACGAGCTGCACACCTACGACGGGGCCCAGGGCAGCGACGTGGCCTGCCTCATCCGGCGGCTGAAAGAGCGGCTGGAAGCTAAGCCCAGCAGCCTCACCTTCGTCGGCACCTCGGCGACCATCGGAGCCAAGAGCGACCCGGAGTCCTCGGCGGAGCTGGTCCGCTTCGCCTCGCAGGTTTTTGGCGAGGACTTCGATTCGGGCAGCGTCGTGGAGGAGGACCGCTACGCAGCGCACGAGGTCCTGGGGATGGACCTGGAGTTCGACCGTGTGCCCGGGCCCGAGGAACTGGCGGCCCTGGACCCGGATGGCTACTCCGACGCGGACGCCTGGCTCCAGGCCCAGAAGAAGCTGTGGCTGGAAAACCCCGGCCTGGATGCCGTCGCGGCCGGCGACCGCCTGGCGCGGCACTCCTTTCTGCGCAGCCTGCTGTCGGCCTTGGATGGCCGCCTTGCGGGCTGGCAGGAGGTCGCGGCGGCGCTGAGGCGGCTGGAGCCGGACTTCGAGGCGCTCCCGGCCGAGGCGCATTGGCCGGTCCTCTCCTCGTTCCTGGGACTCGTTTCCTGGGCCAGGCGCCCCGCGCCCACGGAGGAGGACCCGAGCCGCACCGAGCCCTTCTTCACCTGCCAGGTCCAACTTTGGATCCGCGAGGTGCGGCGCCTGGTGGCCCGCCTCAGCGCCCAGCCGGACTTCGGCTGGCACGGCGAAATGGCGGGCGAAGAGGGCAGCCACAGCCTGCCCCTGGTGTATTGCCGGGAATGCGGGGCCTCGGGCTTCGGAGCCGTGCAGCGCGAGGGCGAGGACCGGCTGCGCAGCGTCCTGGAGGAGACCAACCGCGCCTGGCTGGACCGGGACCGCAAGGCCCGCTACATCCGGCTGGGGGTCACCCTGGAGGGAGAGCTCCCCAGCTACCTCTGCCCCGGCTGCCTGCGCTACAGCCTGGACCCGCGGTGCCCGAAGTGCGACGTGGACGGGCTGGTCGCCCGGGTGGAGGTCAACCTGTCAGAGGCCAGCCCGCCCCGATTCCAGCCCCACTGCCCGGACTGCGGCACCGAAGACTCGCTGGGGATCCTGGGCTCGCGGGCGGCCAGCCTGCTGTCGGTGGCCATCTCGCACGTCTTCCTCTCGCCCTTCAACCAGGACCGCAAGCTGCTGGCCTTCACCGACTCGGTACAGGACGCGTCGCACCGGGCGGGCTACTTCGCCGCCCGCACCTACCGCTTCAACATGCGCTCGGCGCTGCAGGCGGTCGTGGCGGAGGACGGGCGGGTGTCGCTGGCGGATTTCGCCGAGCGGCTTCTGGACGTCTGGGAAGAGCGAATGAAGGACGACCTGCCCCGACTCATCGCCTCCCTCCTGCCCCCCGACCTGAACGACCTTCCCGAGCACCAGGAGTTCAAGGCGCGCGGCGGCCGGGGTTCGAACCGGCGGCTGATGGAAATCCTGCGCAAGCGTCTGGCCTGGGAGGCGACCGCGGAGTACGGCTTGCGGGCGGACATCGGGCGCAGCCTCGAGCGCTCGGGCAGCTCGATCTGCGAGCCCGACCAGCGCGCGCTGCGGACAGCGGCGGAGTGCCTGCGGGAGGACGCCCGGGAGCGCAACCTGCTGGCGCGCAACGATCTCCCCCTCGAGGAGGTCCTGCACTTCCTGGAGGGCCTCCTGCACCGCTACCAACGCCGCGGCGGGGTCTACCACCCGCTGCTCAAGACCTACATCGCCAACGGTGGCAGCCCCTACCTGCTGACCAAGCGCAAGAATCCCCTGATGCCCTTCATGGGGCGGGGGACCAAGAGGCCCCTGTTCCTGGTGGACTCGGCTGCCATCGGCGACCTGGACACCTGGATCTCCCGGGGCGGCAAGGCGACCTGGTATCGCGACTGGCTGGCGCGGGCCCTGGGAGTCGACCGCGCGGACCCCGGAGTCAACGACTTCTACGCGGCAGCGGTCCAGAGGCTGACCCTGGCCGGGTTGCTGCAGTCCTGCGAGTGCAAGAAGGCCACCGCCTACGCGCTGAACCCGGAGCGGATGTTGGTGGGCCTCCAGGTGCATCATGTCCGCTGCCGCGCTTGCGGTGTGCGCCGGCAGGTCTCGCCCCAGGCCGCGTCGCGCTGGGCGGGTCGGCCGTGCCTGTCGTTCCGGTGCGGCGGCCGCTACGAGGACCTGGGCCCTGTGCCCGAGTCCTACTACTCGCGCATCTACGGCTCCGGCGAGGTGCGGCGGGTCTTCGCCGCCGAGCACACGGGCCTGTTGGAGCGGCGCGACCGTGAGGAGCTCGAGCACCGATTCAAGACCGGCGAGGGGCCCGGCGCCCCGAATCTGCTGGTGTGCACCCCGACGCTGGAGATGGGCGTGGACGTGGGAGACCTCTCGGCCGCGCTGGTGTGCTCGGTCCCGCCCACCACCTCGAACTTCCTGCAGCGGATCGGACGGGCCGGCCGCAAGACGGGCAACGCCCTGTGCCTGACCATGGCCAACCACGAGCCCCACGACCTCTACTTCTACGCCAGCCCCCACGAGATGATGTCCGGGCAGGTGCTGCCCCCCGGCTGCTTCCTGGACGCCCCGGAGATGCTGAAGCGGCAGTTGGCGGCCTACGCGATGGATTGCTGGGCGAAGCAGGAAAAGGAGCTTCGCAGCATCCCTCCCTTTGCACGGCTGGTCCTGGGGGCGGGACAGAAGAAGTTCCCAGGGCGACTATTGGACTTCTTCCGCCCTCGCGCGGCCGTTCTGACCGATCGCTTCCTCACCCTGTTCGGGCACGATCTGGGCCCCGCGCACATGGAGGAGATCCGCGCCTTCGGCCAGGGCGAGGCGATCCCGGACCTCTTCCTCGCGGCCTTCGAGGCCATCCGTCGGGAGCGCGAGGAGCTGAAGAAGCTGCGCGCGCACCTGTCGAAGCGGATCGACGAGATCCAGGCGGACCCCGACTTCGTGACCGATCCGGAGGCGGAACTGCAGGACCTGCACCGCGCCGTGCGGGTCGTGGAACGGTGCCGCGACCAGATCGGCCAGAAGTACCCCCTCAACGTCCTGACGGATGCGGGTGTGCTGCCCAACTACGCCTTCCCCGAGCCAGGGGTGACGCTGCAGGCGCTGGTCGCGGACCGCCAGGGCAAGGGCGAAGGCAAGCCCCGCTACGCCGCCCACGAGTATATCCGACCGGCCAGCCTGGCGCTGAGGGAACTGGCGCCGTTCAACACGTTCTACGCCGAGGGGCGCAAGGTGCAGGTCTCACAGATCGACGTGGGCAGCCGAGCCAGGCCCCTGGTCGAAAAGTGGCGCCTGTGCCCTCACTGCACCCACGCCCAGAGGGCCAATCCCGATGGGGAGCCACCCACGCTGTGCCCGCGGTGCGGGATGGACGGTTGGGGCGACTCGGGCCAGGTGCGCGACCTGGTGAAGTTCCAGCGCGCCCTGTCGTTCTCCGATATGCTGGAGAGCCGCACCGTGGATGACACCGACGAGCGGGACAGCGAGTTCTACGTGACCGCCGACCTGATCGACGCGGGGCCGCAGAATTCCCGGGGGGCCTGGACCATCGAGCGGCTGCCGTTCGGGATTGAGCTGCACGAGCACGTCACCCTGCGCGAATTGAACTTCGGCCTGCAGACGGGGATCGGCGCGAAGTTCAACGCCGGCGGTCGGCAGTACCCCGAGACCGGGTTCGACGTGTGCCTGCGCTGCGGCTACGTGCGCGACCCGCGGGAACGGCACGGCCCCGAGCACGCCGCCTGGTGCGCCGGCCGGACCTCTGGCAAGGCCGAACGCCGGGCGCCCCTCTACCTCTACCGGGAGATCGTGTCCGACGCCGTGCGCATCCTGCTCCCCGTCCTCACCGAGGGAGTGGCCCCGGACCGGGCCTCCTTCAAAGCCGCCTTCCAGCTCGGCCTGCGGCGCCGCTTCCGGGGCAACCCGGGCCACCTGGCCGTGAAGGCCCATTCCGAACCCGTCGCCGGCGAAGCCACCGCCCGCCGCGAGTTCCTGGTCCTGTATGACGGCGTCCCCGGAGGAACCGGATACCTCGGGGACCTGGGCCGGCCCGAGGGCTTCCGCGGGGTCCTGGAACTGGCCCTGGAGGCAATGCGCAGTTGCGCCTGCCGCCTGGACCCCAGCCGAGACGGCTGTTACAGGTGCGTCTATGCCTACCAGTCGCAGCGCGAGCTGCCGGACATCTCCCGCCGCCGCGCCGTGGATCTGGTCGGCGACATCCTGGCCCGCTGGGACGAACTCCAGCAGGTCACCTCGCTGTCTGACGTCACCCTCGCCTACCGGATGGAGAGCGAGCTCGAGACGCGCTTTGTCCGCGTCCTGGCCGAGTGCATCCGGGCCGGCGACGGCGACACCTGGACCGACACGATGCACCATGGCAAGCATTGCTGGAAGCTGGCCCTCAAGGAGGGGCCCGTGTGGCTCCTGGAGCCGCAGGTGGACGTCGGCTCCGCGCAGGGCGTGGATCACGCCAGTCGCCCCGATTTCATGCTGCGCCCGCTGGCCGGCGCACCCATGGCCCGGCCGGTGGCGGTATTCTGCGACGGGCTCGCGTATCACGTGAAGCCGACCGAGCCTTTTGGTGGGCTGGCGGACGACCTGCGGAAACGGAAGGACCTGATCGCCACCGGCAAACACGCGGTGTGGTCGGTGACGTGGAAGGACCTGGACGACTTCGAGGCCACGGGGCCGGCGAAGGGGCGGCCGACGCTCTTCTCTGCGGTGAGCCGGCAGACGCTGGAGAAGATGGCGCCCGGGCTCGGTGTAACCCTGCCGGCCACGGCGCACGAGCTGGGGAGCCTGGGATTGCTGGAGATCTACCTGCGGCGGCCGGAGCCTTTGCAGTGGCGCCTGTTGGCCCAGGCCACGTTGCTGGCGCTGCTGGGGAAGCCGTTCCCGGAGATGCCGGCCTTGCTCCGCCTGGGAGATCGGCTGTGGGAAGAGCCTGCTGCATTCGCTCCCGGGCCGATCGGACTGCTGGATGCGCCGCCCGCCATCTTGGGGAGGGTGCTGGACGGTCGGCCGTGGCTCCTGGGCGTGGTGCGGGTGCCGCTCTCGGCCCTGCAGCAGCGGAAGTCCTCCGAGGTCCGGGTCCTGCTGCGGCTGTTCGACGAGGCCGAGGGTCGTCGCGCTCCGGAGTTCGAGGAGGCCTGGCGGACGTTCCTCGCGGGCTGGAACCTGCTGCAATTCCACGAGGGGACAGAGGTCCTCAGCAGTGAGTGGCTGGACTCCGAGGGCGAATTTCCCGTCGCCGAGCCTCTCGTGGCCGAGCCGCAGCCAGCCGCCTATGCCTCGGATGCGCTCTCGGAACTGCTGGACCTGGCCGATCCCGCCGTACACGGGCTGTTGCGTTCCGTCGCCGAGGCCTCGCTGCCTCTCCCGGAGGTGGGCTTCGAGGTCTCCTCCGCAGGACGCGTGGTCGGCGAGTTGGAGCTCGCCTGGCCCGACCGGCTGGTGGCCGTGGGGGCGCAGGAGGTGCCCGGCTGGCAGGTCCTGCCCCTCTCCGTCACCCCGGATGACCTGCTGCTCCACCTGAATCCCGGAGGTTCCTGATGCCCACCGTCGCCATCTCGTCCGACTTCCTGAAGGCCTACTCGCGCATCCCCAAGGCCCAGCAGAAGAAGGTCCGGGAATTCACCGAGAAGTTCCGCTTCGACCCCACCCAGCCCGGCCTCCACTACGAGCCGATCCACGACATGAAGGACGAGAAGGTCCGCACCGTCCGGATCGACCTGACCTGGCGGGCCGTGGTCATCCAGCCGCCCAAGGGGGACGTCTACCTGCTGGTCTGGGTGGACCACCACGACGAGGCGATGGAGTGGGCCCGGCGGAAGCGCTTCGACGTGAACCCGATCACGGGCTCGCTGCAGGTGTATGAGGTCGAGGAGGGCGCCGAGGCGCCTCCCCCGGCCGCTGTGGCCGCCCCGGTGCCCTCGGACCACCTGTTTGCCGGCGTCTGTGATGACGACCTCCTGCTCTTGGGCGTTCCCCGTCTACTGCTTCCCTCGGTCCACTCCCTGCGCACCGAGACGGACCTGGACCAGCTCCACCCCTACCTGCCGAACGAGGCCTCGGACGCCCTGTACCTGCTGGCCAGCGGCCACTCGGTGGCGGAGACCCTGAGCGAACTGGAACGCAAGAAGGCAGAGCGCGTCGACGTCGAGGACTTCGTGGAGGCCCTGAAGCGCCCCGAGTCCCAGACGCGCTTCAAGGTCGTGGGCAGCGAGCGCGAGCTGCTCGAGATGCTGAACGCCCCCCTGGAACTGTGGAGGGTCTTCCTGCACCCCAGCCAGCGCAAGATCGTCGAGCGCCAGTACAACGGACCCGCCCAGGTGCTGGGCGGCGCCGGCACGGGCAAGACGGTCGTGCTCCTGCACCGGGCCCACCACCTGGCGACCTCGGTGTTCACGAAGCCCGGCGAGCGGATCCTGGTGACCACCTTCACCCGCAACCTGGCCCGGGACCTGCGCAAGAACCTGGAGATGCTGTGCGGCAAGGAGCTGGAGCGGATCGAGGTCAAGAACCTGCACGCCTGGGCCGAGGCCTTCCTCCGCTCGCAGGGAGTGAAGCACCACCGGGTGGACACCGACCGGTTGCGGGACCTGTGGAACGAGGCCGTCCCGGACGACGCACCCCGCCCCATCGCCTTCTACCGCGAGGAGTGGGAGCAGGTGGTCCAGGCGCACGACGTCACCGACCGCGAGGGCTACCTCAAGGCGCCGCGCACCGGCCGGGGCACGTCTTTGAACCGCCGCCAGCGCACGGAGGTCTGGACCGTGCTAGACGCCTACCGCAGCCGAGTCGAGCAGGAGAACCTCCTGGACTGGCCCGACGTGTTCCGGGAAGTCCGCATGTACCTGGAGGCGCACCCGAACGTCCTCCCCTACCGCGCGGTGCTTGTCGACGAGGTGCAGGACCTGCCGGACAGCGCGCTGCGCCTGCTGCGCGCCATGGTGGCGCCCGGTGCGAACGACCTGTTCCTGGTCGGCGACGCGCACCAGCGAATCTACGGGCACCGCACCTCGCTGAGCGCCAGCGGCATCGAGGTGCGCGGCCGCTCCCGACGCCTGAGGATCAACTACCGGACCACCGGGCGAATCTGCGACTGGGCCACCGCGCTGTTGAAGGGACTGGACATCGACGACCTGGACGGCGGCCAGGACGACCTGCGCGGCTACCACTCGCTGCGCGAGGGCGTGCTGCCCGAGGTGCGCGTGTTCGAGACCGCCGATGGAGAGGCGGAGTTCGTGCTGAAGACCTTGCGGGGCTGGCTGGCGGAGGAGCCTGCGGAGGCTTTGTGCCTGTCCGCGCGGACGAACTCGCTGCTGCAGGACCGCTACCTGCCGCTCCTGGTTTCCGCTGGCATCCCGGCGGTCGTGTTGGACCGGGACGAAGATGGGGACAACCTGCCGGGCGTGCGACTGGCGTCCATGCACCGGATGAAGGGCTTGGAGTTCACTCGGGTGCTGCTGGCGGCCGTGCATGACGGCGTGGTGCCGATGCCTGTCGGCGAGACCGGCGACCAGGCCAGCCTCGCCGACCACGAGAAGCAGGAGAGATGCCTGCTGTACGTGGCTGCTACCAGGGCTCGGGACGACCTGGCGGTGACGGGGTTTGGGGGACGGAGCCGGTGGGTGGGGTGAAGGGCGGGGCGGCTGGACGGGAAGGATGTCGATGTCTTCCGCCAGGCCCGAAACCACCGGCCGGCCGTCGTGGCTCCTGGCCAGGATCGTCGGTCATCAGGCGACCCACGATCCGGGCTGTGGACGGTGCCGCGTTCGGGGACAGGCTTTGAGTGCAGAACACCAGGGGCCTGCCCCCAGCCGCTTGGACAACGCTCCGCGTTGCCCAAACCGCCCACAGCCCCGACGACGACCCTTCCAAAGAGATCCAGAGAGGGTTCCGGAGATGAGACCCGGCGTGCGCCGGCCTCTCACGCGGACCCGGCTGACCGGACAGAGCGGACGGCGAGAGCGGGCGGCCGAGGGGATTGTTAATTCTTTGTGACAGGGCCTCCTGAGGGCAAGAAGCCGCGTTGAAGGATGTCGACGATATATCGGCCCGCAAGACCCCCTGAAAGGGCCTGGAAGGGCTTGCTCCGGTGCCGGACGAGATTTGTCTCGTCGAAGCCTTCAAATAGGCCGCAAATCATCGCCAATGAATCGCGCAAACCCCTGCGGCGCAGGCGATTGCGCGATCGCCAGATTGGACCTGGCGGGCCCATCCACGGTAAAATGAGGTATGGAGAATCCGGCGTTCCAGGCCAGTCCCGACCTCCGCCCGGAAGTCCTCGATCTCCTGGAGGACCACCCCCGAGGCTTCCGGCCTTCCCGGGCCCGGCAGGTCGTCCTGATGGAGGAGGCCCTGGCCGAACTGGAGGGCTTCGCACCTCTCCTCGAATTGCGCCTGGGCCAGGTGCTCGCCCCTCTGGTCCGGGGCGGTCACAAGCATCTGGGCTACGTGACGCCCGCAGTCTTCTGTCGCGAGGAGTTGGGAATCTCGGCGACCGCCGCCTGGGATTCGGTGCGCCTGGCCGAAGGGCTGCTGCGACGGCCGATCCTGCGGCAGGCCTTCCTGGAAGGTGGGCTGCCCCGGACCCACGTCCTGGAGCTGCTGCGCCTGGACGAAGCAGGCGACGCCGAATGGGCGGCCCGGGCCGCCAGCCTCCCGGTGCAGGAACTGCGCCGGGCCCTGAAGCCACTGCGTTCTTCCATGGCGGGCGAAGAAAAAGAAGCCGCCCGGGTCCGGACCTACGACCTGGAGGCCGAGCCCTACGCCACCTGGCTTGCCGCGGTGGAGCTGGCCCGGCGCCGGGAGGGGCGCGACCTGGGTCCTGCCGACGTGTTGGAGCAGATCCTGGCCGAGTTCGCGGCCGGTCGGCCGCTTGAGGCCCCGCTCCCCTACCAGGACGATCCTGGATGGCCGGCCGCAACGCCCGACGCGGGCGGCGGGGAGGCCACCTCGGCTCCGCCTCCCTTCCAGCGCGATCCCCGGTGGCCGGCCACGACACCTCCCTCGAAGCCCGACTCAGGCGGCGGAAAGATCGGGCCAAGCGACGCGGCGCCCGACCTGGGCAGTGCGCGGACCGGGCCGGATGGCGCCGAAGGCGGAGCAGGCCAGGCGATGCCCGACAGCGCGCAAGCCCCCCCGGAACTCCCCTGCCTCCTGCGCCAGGAACTCCCCCGCAGCCCCCGCAAGCTGACCCGTCTGGCCCGCAGGTTGCTGGCCACCCGAGAGCGCCTGGAGCTGCAACGCGGTCGGATCCTGCGCCGGGTCCAGGAGGGAAGGCTGTACCGCGAGGCAGGGCAGCGCTCCTTCCGCGCCTGGCTGGAGAGCCAGGGGATCGCCGCCAGCACCGCCTTCCAGGCCACCGCCCGGGACCAGCGCCTGGAGAAACACGGCGTGCTGCGCCAGGCGCTTTGCGAAGGCCGTCTGTCGCCCACCAAGGTCGACCTGCTCTTGCGATTGCCCCGGCGGGCGGATGCCGAGAACTGGATGGCCTACGCCGAAGAGCACACCTGCCGTCGCCTGGAGGATGCGGTCGAGGCCGCCCTGGTCCTGGCGACCCGGTTCCCCACCACTTGGACTCATCGCAGGGGAACCGCCCCGGGGGACGAGGAGACCCTGGAGGAGTTCCGTCAGCAGGCCGGCCTGCAGGGCTTCGAAGCGACCCTCGAAGACCTGGCCCACGCCTTCCAGCAGGCGGACTCCAGCCGGAGCACGCCGGAAGGAGTCCAGACATCCGCAGCGCCGGCACCGGGCCCCGCGTCGGCCCCCGTCCCAGACTTCTCCCCCGGCGAGACCGCCCCGAAGGGAGAGCCTCTCGGCGGCTCGAGGTCCCTGGCGGCGGCCTCCCAGGGCGGCGACGGGATCCAGGCCAGGGCCGAGATTCCCGGCACCTCAAGCGAAGCGGCCAGCCAGCCGAGCCCCGAAGCCCCGGAAGCCTCCATCCAGCCCCCGCCCACCCTCCGCCTGCGCCTGGTCCTGCCGAAATCCCTGGACCGGTTGCTGCAGGCTGCAGAGGCCCAACTGCGACGGGATACCGGTGAGGCGCTCTCGAGCGAGGAGTGCCTGTATCTGCTGTGCCTGGTCTTCCTGCGCCAGGCAGGTCAAGAGGATTCGGGCCAGAGCCGGGTGCGCCGTGAGGCTTTGGAGCGGGCCGGCTACCGCTGCGAGGTTCCGGGCTGCGCCTGCCGGACCAACCTGCACGTCCACCACATCCAGCGGCGCTCCCAGGGCGGGTCGGATGAACTCGAGAACCTTGCGGTTGCGTGCGTGGCTCATCACCTGCGTCACCTCCACGGCGGCACGATGCGGGTCGAGGGGGCGGACCCGGGCACCCGCATCTGGGAGATCGGCCTGCAGGAGGGCGAAGCCTGGCGGGTCTACTGCGACGACCGCCTGGTGGACGGAGAGGCGCTGGCCTGGGAGGGGGACGAGGCCGAGTCGCCAGCCGCAGACCCGCTCCCCGCCGACGACCGGGTCTGCGAGAGCGGACCTGAGTACCGGTGCGGGCCGGCCACCTCTGGATCGGAGACCCGCGCCGCCTGAGACCCCGCCCCCGAAGCCCTCCTGGCCCCAGGCGCTGCTGAAGACCGCCTCGATGCCTCTTGGGAAAACCACACGGAGCGTGCGGGTCAAGCCGGGGCCGTGAGCCTGAATCCGCCGCCTGGCGTGAGAACCGAGGGCGTCGAGGCGGGTCTGGATGCAAGGAAGGCGTGCGTCGAGGAGCGGAGCGTAGTTGGAAACTACGTGAGCACCGCAGAGGTGCGCCTGACGACGCAGACGGGCCCTTCCCACCCACACCTGGGTGTGGGTGGGTCACTAATGGATCGGCGGCCGAATGCCACGCCAGGTGGCGGATTCAGGGGGGCACCACCCCATTGACAACGGTCCGGCTGTGAGTCTAGACTCGCCCGGCGACCTTGGGGATTCGCCCCGCTCCAGGTGTCTCGGCTTGCAGAAGGGGGTGTCGGGTCGAGAGGGGGCCTTCATGTCGGAGTTGAGAATCCTCACCGAGCGCCTGGTCCTGGGGCCGCTCTTCAGCCACGACGCCCCGCGCCTCTTCGAGTACCGCTCGGCCCCTGCCGTGTGCCGCTATCAGTTCTGGGAGCCGCGCTCCGTCGAAGAGGCGGCAGAGTTCATCGACCGCTCGCGGTCCGACTCCTTCGAGACCCCCGATGTCTGGCACCAACTGGCGATCCGTCTGCAAGGCCAGGACCTCCTGGTCGGCGATGTCGGCGTCCACTTCCCGGGGGATCCTCCTCTCCAGGCCGAGTTCGGCATCACGTTGGCTCCCGAATTCCAAGGACAGGGGCTGGCCAGGGAAGCCCTTCTCGGGCTGCTCGACCACCTGTTCACGACCCGGTCCAGGCATCGCGTCTTCGCCTCGGTCGATCCTCGGAACGGGCCCTCGGTGGCCCTTCTGGAGCGCGTGGGGATGCGGCGCGAGGCGCACTTCCGCCAGAGCCTGTGGTTCAAGGGCGAATGGGCCGACGACCTGGTCTACGCCCTCCTCGACTCGGAGTGGAGAGAGCGCGCATAGTCGGCGCCCTCCAGCCGGCCGCCCACCCCCGACTACCCCTCCCCGATGGCCCGCTTCCCTGCCTCGAAGGACAGGACGGGTTGGAGGACGGGAGCGACCAGCCCCGTCATCCGGGCCATCTCGGCATCGTGGAGGGCCACCGGAATCCACGGGACTTGCAGGGCATACGCCGTGGAGACGGCCGCCAGGGCCAGATAGACCGCGACGGCGACGACCCGGGGGCGCCTGGCGCCCTCCGGGAACAGGCTCCAGCAGACCCAGGCGGTCAGGGCCAGGCCGGCAGCCTGCCCGGCCACCAGGCCCCAAGGACTGCCCGACACGCGCGGAGCGACGATCGCCCAGACGACGCCGAAGGCCGCGAACAGGATCAGGTGCTCGTAGATCACCCCCCGGGGGTGACGAGCGCACAGGCCTGGCATCCCTGGGACTTCTCCCTCGACGGGGTGACCCCTCGGAGGGTGGAAACTTCTAGCGCGCCTCGGGGGCCCACTCCCGAGGGAAGGCCCGCAGCAGATCGGGGTCGATCGGCTCGCCGTGGAAGTAGGTGGCGTAGTGCAGGTGGGGGCCGATCGAGGCCCCGGTGTTGCCGACCGCACCCAGGACCTGACCGGGTTGGACCACCTGCCCCTCCCGGACGTCGATCCGCGAGAGGTGCAGATACAGGCTGGTCAGCCCCTCACCGTGGTTGACCACCACGCAGTTGCCGAGCAGGACGTAGTCCGGGCCCACCAGCGTCACCACCCCGCCTGCAGGAGCCACCACGGGTGCCCCGGTCCAGTCCGCATAATCCAGGCCCCGATGGAAGCCCGCCGTCCGACCGTTGCGCACCCGACGCACCCCGAAGGGCGACGAGCGCGGTCCCTGGGAGGGTTCCTGGAAGTTCCCCATCCAGCGGGCCCCCGGCTGCAGGTCGCGCAGGGCCGCCAGGACCCGGACCTCTTCGCGGTCGGCCTGGGGATCGGTGTACTTGGCCTCGTTCGAGGCGCTCATGGTCAGATGCTGGACGGGGCGCCACTTGTTCTCGACGCGGATCTTCCGGGTCAACTCGAGGGCTTGCCCGTCGGCGTCCTGCAGGGCCAGTCGCAGGGTCGCCGTGCCCCCCACCGAGGCGTCCAGGGGGACCGCCAACCCCGTGCGCAGCCCATAGGGTGCGCGGGTCAGGGCTCCGGACTGGCCGGCCCAGTGCCAGGTTCCCGACGTGAAACGCCCGGTCTCGACCGAGACGAACAGGATTCCTCCCGGCCAGGTGTTTCCCCGGACGCGCAGGACCGGCTGGTCGGCCCGGGCCGGCAGCATCAAGAGCCCGAGCAGGAACAGCAGCAGCGAGAATCTCTTCATCCGGCGCACTTCGACGCCTCCGGGCCGGAGCCTACCGCGGCGTTCGGCCGCCGAGGCGGGCCCGCCTCGAGGCCCCCGATTCTCACGCCAGGCGGCGGATTCAGGCCAGGGGCGGGCGGCGGTAGAGCTCCTTGCCCTGCTCGAGGGCTCGGATGACGAACGGATTCTCCTGTCGGCACATCTCCTCGAGCTCGATGGGGGTATAGACCAGGACCTCGACCTGCGAGCCGACCGGCAGAAGATCCAAGGCCTCCTGGCGTCGCGCCAGGAAGCCCAGCCGCGTGTCCTTGATCACCAGCAGGTCGATCGGGGCTTCCCCCGCCGCACTCGGGCACAGGACGACCCGATCCGGCTGGAGCGATTCGACCAGTCCTGCCACCGTGGCCTTCAGGTCGTCCATCTCCCCCAGGCGCTTCCCTCCCCCGACGACAAGACCTGCTTGCAAGGTCGGGTTTGCAGGTCCCACGGGGCGGACATGAAGAAGGTAGTCCCGGTAAGAGACTTCAGCGGAGGAGGACCGACATGTTCCACAAGATCCTGGTTCCCCTGGACGGCTCACCCCTGTCGGAGGGAGCCCTGGCCCCCGCCCTGGAGGTGGCCCGGCGCTTCGAGGCCCAGGTGGTCCTCTTCCGGACCTCCGTCCTGCCGGAACACCTCATGGTCAGCCCGGTCCCGGTCTCACCGGCCACCTACACCGAGATCGAGCAGAGCATCCTGGACACCACCCGCGAGTACCTCGACGAGATGAAGGCCCGCCACCAGGATTCCGGCGTCCCCATCCGGACGGCCAATGCCAGCGGAGAGGCCGCCAAGGAGATCCTGGATTTCGCCCAGTCGCAGGGCATCGACCTGATCGTGATGTCCACCCACGGGCGCAGCGGCTTCCAGCGTTGGCTCTTCGGCAGCGTGGCCGAGAAGGTCATGCGTCATGCTCCCTGCCCGGTGCTGGCGGTGCGCCCCAAGGAATAGGCGCTGGGGATCGGTCCAGAAAGGTCTGGCGCCTGACCTGAGCCCGGCTCAGGCCAGGCGGTCCAGCTCGCCTCGCAACAGATCGCTCTCTGGATTCAGATCCAGCCCGGCCAGCAGAAGCTGGCGGGCCTGCGGCTTGCCTCCCGTGCGGCAGAGCAGGAGGGCCAGCCTCAGACGGACCGACTCGTCCTCGGGGCGCCTCTCGAGGGATTCCCGGTACAGGCGCATGGCTTCCTGGGGGCGACCCCTTCGGGTGAGGACCTCCGCCAGATCCAGGCAGACCTCGAACCCCGCAGGCTCGGCCTGCAGGGACTTGCGATAGCAGCGTTCGGCGTGCTTGAGGTTTGACGAACTCTCGGGCAGGACGTAGTGGTGCAGGACTCCCAGGCGGTGCCAGGCCCGGGAATGTGGCAGGCTGCGCCCCATCTCCGCCTTCAGCCACGCCGAGGCCTTGCCGACCAGGTCCCGCATTCCCGAAACCGCCACGCCCAGGAAGTTCCCCTCCACGTCGAAGCGGCTGACCCGGACCCCGAACCCGCCGATCTCCCTCTCCAGGATCCAGACGGTTCCCGCCCAGCAGCACACATCGCAAACCCGGGCCAGGGGTCGATTCGTGAAGGGCCGGCGGCGCGCGTCCTCCCGCCCCAGCACGACCAGACCCAGGCTCTGGGCCACCAGGAGGTCTCCGTCAGGCAGCACGGCGACGGCGTGGGGCGAAACCAGGGGCTCATCGCGGGGCGGCCCCATCACATCCAGGAACTGTCCCCCCTGGCCGAAGCGCTGAAGTCGGTGGAACTGGGTGTCGCACAGCCACAGCGTCCCATCGGGGTCCAGGGCCAGGCCACGGGGTCCTCCGAAGGTTCCCCCGGGCTCACCCAGGGACGAAAAGCTCAGCACATGGAGACCCTGGGCCGAAAACTTCTGCAGCCCGTGCACGATGAACTGCTCGCCGCAGGCCACGTAGACGTTGCCCTCGGCGTCGACGGCGACGTCGTTGGGGTCCTCCAGGACACCGTCGCGCTCCACCAGTTGCAGCCCTCCGGCCAGATGCAACCGGCGCTCCTCCCCGATGACCCGGGACTTGACCCCCTCGGGATCGAAGACGCGCAGCTTCTGACCCACCGGATCGGCCACGTAGAGGAAGCCCCGGGCATCCAGGGCCAGTCCTCCGACTCCGGAAGCCTCGGAGGATGAGCCGAACTCGATCATCCGGGAGACCCGCCCGGAAGGATCGGTCTGGAAGACCGTCCCTCGCACCAGGTCCAGGCCGAAGAAGAGCCGCTCCTCCCCAACCACCAGGCCACCGTTCAAAGGTCAGCCTCCTCTCGAGTCCCCTGGAGTTCCCCCGTCCAGGGTTCGCAACCAGTCCACGGTGGCCTGCCGACCGTGACGGCGCTCGTGATCGAGGATGCTGCGCCACGAGCGTCCCAGCAGGAAGCGGCGCAGCCCGAGCAGGCGGCGGGCCTCGGCGTGGCGACCCGCGCGCAGCAGCACGTGGTACTCGACCCAGCGGGCCATCCCCTCGCGCAGACCGCGACTGCGCCCCAGGACCCCCTGCTCGGCCTGCCAGGCGTGGACCAGTTCGTGCGCCAGCACCGCGCGAAATCGCGGGCGGTCCAGACCGGGGACGATCATGATCCGATGGACGCGCCGCTCCCCCAGCCAACGGGGAACGTAGCGACCGATGTGGGCTTCCGGGGTCGCCACGGCGGCCTTCCATCCGCGCACGGGAGGGCGTTCCAGGTTCAGCAGGACCGGCTCTTGCAAGCTCAGGCCGAAGCTCTGCTCCAGCTCGGACTGCACTTCCTTCAGGACCATCCGGGCCTGGATGGGGTCATTCACCGCGGGGGTCTGATGGAACTCGGAGGTGGTGAAACGGAACTCGCTGCGCCCGGTCAGGACCCGTTCCAGCGTCTGTCCCAGCACCGTCAACACCTTGGCGACCACCTGCATGGGCGGATCATACCATACTCCCGGAGCCTGAAGCCTGAGGTCCAGGATCCTGGGTCCCAGGCCCGAAGGGGCGGCCACGATGCGTGCTCGCGACTTGTTTCTGGTCCTCCCCCTCCTGCTGGCCCTGGCCGGGACTCCCGGTGCCGCCGAGGCCCCGGCTCCGCTGCCCACCCCGGCGGACACCACAACGCTCCCCGCCGAGAACCTCCGCGCCAGCTCGACGGTCCCGCACCCCGAGGGTGTCCCTGTGGACTCGGCTCGGGAGGCGGCCTGGCTGACGGCCCTGGGCCGACTGGCCCGGCTGGCCGCCCCCGAGGATCCGGACTCGGCGCTCCGCGTGGATGCCGCCCATCCCCGCTACGAGCTTCTGGGTTGGCTGCTGGAATCGCACATGGACGCCCCCTCCGCGCCCAAAGGTCTGGTGGAGGTGCACCTGGAGAGCCCGCCCCTCCACTCGCTGGGCCAGTCACCCACCACCCTGGGCCCGGCCTTCCAGGTCGACCTGGACGGCGACGGCGAAAGCGAGGAGGTCACCGCCGGGCCCGACACGCGCCTGCGCGTCCATCGGGGAGACCGCCTGATCGCCCGGTCCGCCCCCCTGGGCTTCCTGGAGGTCCGCTCGCTTCCCGGGCCGCGCGGCCTGCTGGAGATGGTCCGACTGACCCGACCCCTGGCCGTCGAGGCCGGCGAACCGGACGGCGCCGGGTGGGCCCGCTTGAAGGTGCGCCTGCTGCACAGCGAGGCCCTGGGTGGCCGCTGCGCCGGAAGGATGGAGGAAGTCCGGGAGGTCCGGCTGGCCCTGACTCCTCCCCAGAGCGTTCCCAGCATCGAACTGGCGACTCCCCAGGACGGACAGGCCCGCGTTCCGCTGCGCGGCCTGGTCCGTGCCCCCCAAGGCCTGGCCGAAGTCCAGGTCCAGCTCAACCAGGCCGAGCTCTGGCGCAGCCCCCCCGCGCTGAAGGGCCAGGAGCTCAAGCTGGACCTGGTCCTGGACCTGCGACCCGGCCCGAATCAGGCCTGGCTGGCCGTCACCGACCAGGCGGGACTGAGAGCCGAGCGTCCGGTGTTGCTGGAGGGACCTCCCCGGCGTGGGCCGGGCCAAGGGCTGGCCGTCGTGGTGGGGGTGTCGGAGACCTCCGACGACGCCCGCACCGTGGCCGAGGCCCTGACCACGAAGGGCTTCTCGGTGCGCTCGCACCTGGGCCCGGACGCCACCCGAGAGAGCATCCTCCAGGCCCTGGACGACCTGGCCCGACGGGCCCACCCGGGCGACCGTGCGGTGCTGTACTACGCGGGTTCCTCCCGTCCGGAAGGGGACTCGCTGTCCACGGCGGACGAGGGTCTGTTGACCGCCGACGAGCTCAGGGCATGGTCCCGCCGGCTTTCGGGAACCCGACTGCTGGTGGTCCTGGACACCCGGACCGCCCCCGCCGGCTCGGCCGCAGAGCACTGGGCTGCCAGAAGCGCCCTCCTGGACGGGATGGCTGGCCCCGACCGGATGCTGCTGGCCGGGGCCCTCCCCTCGGCCGGCCCGGGCCTGACCCAGGCCTTCCTGCACGCGATGCAGGGTGAGAAGGATCCGTTCACGGCGGCCCGCCAGGCCTATCCTCAGGCGGTCCAGGAAGCATCCGGCCAGGCCGGAGACCCGACCTGGCCGCTGCTGCGCGAGGACTGAGGGGTCAGAGCCACTGCAGCGTGGGCTCGTCCATGTCCTCCGAGGAGTCCGACTTCTTGGAAGACTTGCGGTGCCGCGAGGGTGCCGAGGCAGCAGCGCTGGCCGGGGGCACTCCCTCAACCGACTCCGCCTTGGCGGTTTCGGCCGGCGGAGCGGCGACCGGCGCCGGAGCCAGGGCCGCCACCAGCTCGGGCCAGTCGGCCTGCTCCAGCTCGGCCACCAGGAGGTCTTCCAGCTCCTCCTCCGGCAGCCCGGCCCTCTTCAGGACCGGCTGCACCAGGCTGCGCACCGAGGCTTCGGGGTCCGGCTGCTCGAACTTCAGGGTCCGATAGGCTCCCCACTCGACCTCCTCGCGCAGGGCCCGGAAGACCTCCAGGATCTCCAGGCTCCGGTCATGGCGCCACTGCTCGCAGGGGGGATGACCCAGGGCCTGCAACAACCCCGTCGCAGCCTGGATCGGGTCGTCGACCTCCCGAACCTGCTCACCGAGGACGCGCAGCTCCTCCCGCCAGAAGGTGCGGCCGGGTTCTTCGGCCACTCCCTCCAGCCAGCGGCGGGCCCGAGCGGGCCACTCCAAGGCCGCGTCTCCGCCGGCATGGGCCGCGAAGACCTCTGCCAGGCCCACGCCCAGACGCGCCAGACGCGCCTCCACCAGACCCTCCAGGGTGCGGCACAGTCCGATGAGCTCTTCCAGCATGTCCTCGCTCTCGGCCTGCCAGGAGAACACCGGCGGAGCGCCCAGAGCCCGCGGCAGGCGGACCTCGAGCAGCTCCCGCAGGTCCTCGGCCGAGGCGGAGTCCGCCAGCAGATCGCAGACCGGCTTGAAGGACGGGTCGACCTGGGCATGCCAGCGAGCCGCAGTCGGAAGGGCCTCAAACCAGGCCAGCAGGGCCTCGCCCGCCGCAGTCCACAGGGACGAGGTGGCCCCGGGCCTCCGGGGGAGGTTCTCCAGGATCCCCTCCAGGAAGGACTTCTGGGACGGCTCGGCGTCCACGAACTGGACCACCCAATCCTCGGGAGCGCTGACCATCTCGAAGAGCGCCTCAGCGGAGGGCACGACCTCTTCAAGAAGCTCAGGGCGCCCCTCCACCTGGGCTCGCTGCCAGTTCCGACGCAAGCCCAGCTCCCGGGGCCACTTCCAGAAGAGCGCGGCCAGCAGCAGCTCGACGGTGGCGGGAGTCAGGCTGTGGGGCGGCTCGAGGAGGGGCGCGACCAGGTCCAGGCCTGGCACCGTTCGCGCCTCGCCCGCCCCGCCGATCAGCTTCTGGCGAAGCTGGTTGAAGGCCCTTCCCGGACCCTGCTCGGGAATCTGTTCGACCAGGTTGAAGCTGGTCCAGTTCCCGGCCTCGCTCTGCAAGGCCAGGATTCCCGTCTCGACCAGGCCGGCCTTCAGGATCCGTCCGGTGACCCCGGCGTCGGTCCTCAGGGTCAGTTCGCCGCGACATGCCAGAAGGTGGTTCAAGGCCACCTGGCGCTGCCGACGCGTGTGACCACGGTCACGAAGGAAAGCCAGCGCCGGCTCGGAGAGCGCGGGAGGAGCGCCGACGGTTTCGCCGATCACACGATCCACCAGGTCCTGGAGCGCCTTGACGTCGAGGTCTGAGAAGACCTGGCCCTGGTGGCGGAAGACCATCGCCCCGGGCTGCAAGGATTTCTGGAAGGACTCGCGCAGGGTGCTGCGGGCAGCCTCCAGCCTCGCGGTCACCTGACGATACTCGGTGGACGTCGGGTCGCTGAAGGGCGGTTCGAGGGCACGAAGGCGGTCCAAGGCCCTGGCTTCCAGGGCCTCACGCGTGAAGGAGGCCGGCTGACAGGGCAGGCCCAGGATCAGGCGCGGGTGGTCCAGGCTCCCGGCCTCGGCCAGGTCCCGAACAGCCTGGAGCTCCTCCTCGGTATCGGCCAGCACGAAGGCCACCAGCAGGTCGCCTCGATACGGGCGGACCTGGCGCGAAAACCCCTCGACCACGGCCTGGAAGGCCGACGGATCGCCCAGCTCGGCGGCCCGGAAGAGGCGGCAGAAGGCCTGGCGATCGGTTCCGTGGCGGGCATTGAATCGGGAAGCCAGCAGTCGGGGCAACGAGACGTGACGCTGCAGGATGGCCGGCAGGTCCAGACCAGGACGGACCCGGTTGCGGGTCCTCTCCAACGCCTCGTCCAGGTCGATCTGTCGACGTTCCAGGGGCAGAAGGAATTCCTCGCTGGCCTCGGAGTAGCGCAGCGCGCCCTTCTGGACCAGCAGCTCCAGGCTTCTCTGGGCGATCCGGACCTCGCGTTCACCCAGGTGCAGCGCCCAGATCAGATCCTCGGCCCGAGAGCGCAACCGGTCGTGTCCGACCAGTTGGAACATGAACACCGTGCGCAGCAAGCGCCGAGCCTGAGGAATGTCGCCCGCAGCCTGGACGGCCTTGTGCATGGCCTCGACGAACTCCTTGTTGGCCGGGTCCTGCTCCAGGGCCTTCTCAAAGTGGGTGTACATGGCATCGAGCGTGTACAGCGAGAGGCGCCCGTTGGGCTGGGTCACCGCGAAGTTCTTCAGGAAGTAGAGGAAGCCTCCGGGCGTGGCGTCGGCGAAGAAGGTGAAGGCCGTCTTCTCCTTGGAGGCCAGACGCAGCGCCACCCGGGGCAAAGCGAAGAGGACCGCCGGGTGGAGGGGATGCGCGCCCACCATCACCGTCTCGGCCAGCCAATGATCGCTGGTTCCCTGGTAGAGGCCGATGCGCACCAGATGCTCGCGAACCGCACGCTGGTCGGGATGGGCCTGGACGGCCTGCCAGACTTCGTCGTCGGGGTGTTCGAGGATCACCTTGCCGACCAGTTCCTCCCACTCGCCGACCCGCCCCAGCAGGGTGACGGGCTGGACCCTCCGGAAGAGGGCGACCAGCCGGGACTCTTCATCGACATGGAAGGTCCCCATGTCGCGGTTCACGACGCCCGCAAACAGAATTGGGAAGCGGCTGTTCCGACAGTACTCGGTGAAGTCCGCGACCTGCGAATCCTGACCCCGCAGGGCTTGTTGCAGCAGCTCGCCCATGCCGTCGAAGAGGACGGCGATCCCTTCGACGCCTCCGACCTGGCGCAAGTGCTCGACGGTCTGCTGGAACTCGTCGCGCAACCGGCCGGGCTCGGGAGCGAAGTCTTCCAGCCCCTGGGTGAAGAGCGCACCGTTCAGGGCGCGTCGGACGGCCGCATCGAAATCCTCACCCGGATTGGCCTCGGGAAGGACCACCAGCCAACGCCGCCCCTTGCTGCGCGCTGCCCCGAGCGCCCGGACCAGTTGGACGTCCTGCAGACGGTCACACAGGGCGCTGAACTCCTCGCCCGGGAAAGGGCTGGACAGGGCCCGTCCCAGCACGAACAAGAGCAGCGACTTACCGGTCCCCGCCGCCCCGGCCAAGAGGATCGATCCCCCCTTGCGAGCCAGCTCGGCCACGGCTCTCAGAGCGTCGATCTGCGGAGAGATCACCTGGATTCGAGACTGCAGGGCATCTCCCAGGGACGGCTCCAACAGGGTCTTGCGCGCGTCCACCGCCCCACAGGTCTCGGATCGGACCTTCACCAGGTGGGTCAGCGACTGGGTGCCGAGAATGGCCATCGGTTCCTCCTGCGTTCAATGCCCTGCGGGCTTTCCAGCATGCCGGTTTGACGCCGGAACACCCTTTTCCTCTGCCAGGGAGCAGCCCCCCCGAGTGCGAACAGCACTCCCCATGCTGCCCTATGTGACACCCGGACTGCCCGGCCTGGGAGGCGTCCTGCGCCTCGCGCCGGAGGATTTCGTCGTCGTCGAGGTCCCCTCGTACGAACCTTCAGGCGAGGGAGAACACCTCTACCTGGAAGTGACCAAGACCGACCTGACCACCCCGGCGATGGCCGGAGCGCTGGCGCAGGCCCTGGAAGTGCCCCTCTCGGAGATCGGCTATGGGGGCCTGAAGGACCGACGCGCCGTGACCACGCAGAGAGTCTCGGTGCCGGCCAGCGCCGAGGTGACCCGCCTGGAGGAGCTCCCCTTTGACGTCCGGGTCCTGGGGCGGCATTCGAACAAGCTGCGCAGGGGCCACCTGGCGGGGAACCAGTTCCGGATCCGGGTGCGCCAGGCCCACCCCGAGTGGCGGACGCGGGCCCAGGCCATCCTGGAGGCCCTGCGCCGGAGCGGCCTGGCGAACTTCTACGGCCCCCAGCGCTTCGGGATCGAGGGTCGGAACGCCCGAATCGGAGAGAACGGGGTCCGTTCCGGCAAGCTCTTCGGGCCGATGTGGCGGCGCTGGTTGATGGTCAGCGCGTTCCAGTCCGATCTCTTCAACCGCTACCTGGCGAGCCGCCTGGCCGACGGCCTCTTCGACCGGGTCCTGGAAGGCGACGTGTGTGGCCGCCTGCCCCGGGGCGGAGTCTTCCTGGCCGAGGACCCGGCCGCCGAGCAGCCCCGGGTGGACCGCTTCGAGATCAGCCCCATGGGCCCGCTTTTCGGGCACAAGCTGATGCCGACGAAGGGGGCGGCGGCCCTGCGTGAACAGGCCCTGCTGGACGAGGCGAACCTCAAGTTGGAGGATTTCCGCAAGGTCAAGGCGACCGGGACCCGACGCCGCATCCGCCTGAATCCGGGGGACATGACGATTGAAGAGGTGGAGGGCGATCCGGTCTTCTGCTTCGAGCTGCCCTCAGGCAGCTATGCCACCGTGCTGTTGAGGGAGTTCATGAAGTGCGAGCCCGGCCAGGAGGAGGCCGAAGAAGCCGACGAGGCCGACTGAGCTCAATCCACCGGCCCGGGAGCGAGGTTGCAGGAGACCTCCCGGGTCGTCCGGCGATGGGTGTACACGTAGACGATCTCGGCGCCGGCCAGGAACACGAAGGCCACGACGTACAGCCACATCATCAGGCCGACGATGTACCAGATGGAGCCATAGACCGCCGAGATCCGGCCGAAATACACCCCATACAGGATGTAGAGGCTGCTGGCCAGCCGCCATGCCAACCCCGAGAAGATGGCGCCCGGCAGGGCATAGGCCAGGGGGACGTGTTCGGAGGGCAGGAGTCGGTACAGCATCAGGAAGATGGTGCCGACCCCGAGTGGGACCAGGACCCAGGAGGTCACCCACCCCCAGATCATGGCCTGATCCAACGAGAACCCCAGGAAGGTCGGCAGCGGGAAGCGCGAGAGGACCTGTTCGACCAGGGCCATGAACACCGACGAGGCCAGAAGGGCCAGGGTCACGGCGCCGGTGACCAGGATCAAGCCCATGCTCATCAGGCTCCGCGTCACCAGGTGTCGGCGGATCGGCATGTCCCAGGCTCGATGCAGGCTGAACTCCATCGCCATGAAGAGGTGCCGGCCCGACCAGAGCCCCAGCAGGAGGCTGACCAGCACGTTGCGGCCCCAGTTCTGGGCCAGCACCTGCAGCTCGGACTCAAACCAGTGGCTCTGGGCCGGAAGGAAGGAGTGAACCAACCTCAAGGTATAGGTCAGGCCGTCCGGCGTCACGACCCCGTCCCCGGCCTGATCCAGTTGGGAGAAGGCCAGGACGACCTGGTCGTGCAGCCAGGGAAGCGACAGCAGATACCCCAGGACCGTGACCGACAGAAGCCCCAACGGGAAGAGCGACAGGAACGCATAGAAGGCAATCCCCGCGGCCAGGAACGAGCAATCGTCCTCGATGAACTCGCGCACCACATCCACGGACAGATGGAACCAGAACCCCAGGACGCGACGGGTCCGACAGAGCAGCCTCCTGAACAGGCCTGCCGACAAGGCAAGCCAGGCCTTCGGGATCTTGAGCACCTGAGGCCCCTTCTCGCCCGGGTCGAAACCTCCTCGAAACGGCCGCAGACCAGGAGTTGAAGGGATGCCCGGAGAATCCGCGCGGCCCCGCCGCGATCGCCCTCCCCGGCCAGATCGCGGGGAGCCGTCATCTCGCGTCCCACCAAAGGAATCGATCGCCGTGGCCCGTCCCTCCTCCCCTCGAGGCTCTTCGCCCTGGGCAGCTCGCCTGCAGGCGGGACTGCTGTTGACCCTGCTGTGGACCGTCGCCGCCTCGGCCTCGCCGAACGCGCCTCGGGCCAGCGCCGTGGAACTCAAGCGCCAGATCGCCGCCATCCTGGACGGGAACGCGACCCCCGGCTCGCAGCAGGGGGTCTACATCAAGGTCCTGGGCAGCGGCCGGGTGCTCTATTCCCGCCAGGGCACCACCCCCATGGTCCCGGCCTCCAACATGAAGGTCCTGACCACCGCCGTGGCCCTGGATCGCCTGGGGCCCGACTTCCGCTTCCAGACCAGCCTGGTCGGCCCCCGACCGGACGCCCGGGGCGTCATCCACGGCGACCTGTATCTCCAGGGCAGCGGGGACCCGACCCTGACCCCGCCCTACTGCCAGCCGGCCACCGAACCCTTCGCCTTCTTCGCCCGCCAGTTGAAGGCGCAGGGGGTTCGCCAGGTCGTGGGCGACATCGTGGCCGACGACTCGGCCTTCGACCGCGAGTTCCTGGCCCGAGGCTGGCTGGAGCGTTATCGGCTGGACAGCTACGCCGCCCCGGTGGCCGCGCTCTCGCTGAACGGCAACGTGGTCGAGGTGATCGTCAGCGCCGAGGGGATCCGGACCCAGCCTCCCACCTCGGGACTGACCTTCTCCAACCAGACGGGCTCGGGAGGACCGGTCTACCTGGACCGTCCCGAGGGAAGCGACACCATCGTGGTGCGAGGAACCCCTGGACCCGGCGAGGTGGTCCGCCGCTCGCTGACGGTGGGCAACCCGCCGCGATTCGCCGCGGGAGCCTTCCAGCAGATCCTCAAGGAAGCCGGGATCCCCCAGAAGGGAGGCGTCCGCCTGATCCGCCCGGTGGGAGAGCCCGCCCTGCTGGCGAGCATGCACACCTACGCCCGCTACCAGTCGGTCCCCCTGCCCGAGATCCTCTGGCAGATCAACCGCGAAAGCGACAACCTCTTCGCCCAGCACCTCTTCAAGGCCCTGGGCGAGAGGCGCTCGGGACGAGGGACGGCGGCCAACGGAGAGGCGGCTGTCAAGGAGTTCATGACCCGCCACGGGATTTCGGTGGCAGGCCTGAAGATGTTCGACGGCTGCGGGCTGTCGCCGCTGGACCGGGTCACGCCGGCCCAACTGGTGGGGGTCCTGGAGGCCATGCATGCCCATCCTCGGCGCGACCTCTTCCGCGAGAGCCTCCCCGCCGGAGGTCAGGGCACCCTCTCCTACCGCCTGAACGGTCTGGGAGTGCGGGCCAAGACCGGCACCCTGGCGGAAGACTCTTCGCTGTCGGGGTATCTGGTGACCGCCAACGGCCAGACCCTGGCCTTCGCCATGCTCTTCAACAAGCTGGAGAGCATCGGCAGCGCCGTCGATGCCCAGGACCGCATCGTGAACCTGCTGGCCGCCTGGCCCGAGAAGTTCTGATCCCTCTCCCCCTTTCGGGCAGCGCCTGGGCAGACTTCAGCCGGTGCTGAGCACCTCCTCGCCCACGGCGCTGCGCACCAGCAGCACCGACGCCGGTCCCGCCAGAAGCTCACCCAGGCGACGGCCGTAATCGTCGAAGGCTCCGTCTTCGGGCACCTGCATCCCCATCAGCACCAGGTCGGCCTCGGCGTTGTTCTGCCGGATGACCTCCTGAATCGATCCCTGGGAGGGATGATGCACCAGGACCACCGGGGTGGCCCGCACGCGAACCTCCTCCAGGAGGGCCTCCACGTGGCGCCGGGCAGGTTCGCTTCCTTGGAGGTCGCGGATCACCCGGTAGACATGGAGCTCGGCCCCGGCCCAGTCGTCGTGTTGACGCACCAGGTGCCCCAACAACAGCATCAGACCGGCGTTTCCGCCCTTTCCTCCCCACCAGACGTGGATCCGGGACTTCCGGCCCCAGCCTCGCTGCCGGTCAAACCTCAGCATCAAGGTCGTCTTGCCAGCCAGGTTCAGCCAGCGGATCACCTGCAACTGCGCGGCCAGGCCCTCGGGAGACTCGCTCATGCCCAGGAGGACGGCGTTGGGCGCCAGTCCCCCCACCCCGTGGGCCTCGGTGGCCGTCAGGGCGGCCCGGGCGAAGTCCGAGCCGGGAACGCTGGCAGCGAAGGCCGACAGCTCGTTCTTCTGGATGTAGGTCCGGATGTGGCGCGCCGCCAGGTGATGCAGCCGGCGCCGGCAGGTGGCCTCCAGGTCTCCCGGCACGATCTGCAGGAAGCTGACCAGGCCCCGGCCGGTGGTCAACCACTCGGCCACCCTGGCCAGGTGTTCGCGGTTGTACGGCTGGCCGGTGAAGACCAGGATGTTCGGGCGCCAGTTGCGCACGTGCCACTGCTCGGACTCGAGGTGGAGCAGGGCGTGGCGGGCCAGGCTGAACCACAGCCCGCTGCGCACGTCCCCCCAGGTCTGGCGGAAGGCCCGCTGACTGAGCCAGGCAAAGAGCCCGTAGCTGATCACGATGGCTGCCACCGTGGCCCAGGGGTGGATCAGGAACATCGCTCCATAGCAGGCCAGGGCCCCCAGCATCGAGAGCAACCCGGGCACCCGAAAGCGAGGCCGGAAGCTGGGATTCCCGATCAGGGCTTCCAGGCCCGCCACCAGGTTGGTCATGCCGTAGGTATTGAGGAAGAACATGGTGATGATCGGCGCCACGAAGTTCAGATCGCCCAGCCAGATCACGCCCACGGCCACGGCCGTGGTCAGCAGGACCGCCATCCTGGGCTCGGTGGGACTGCCCAGACGCCTGGCCAGGACCTCGGGGACCACCCGGTCGGAGGCCAGGGCCTGCAGGGTGCGGGGGGCCGCCAGGATGCTGCCCAGGGCCGAAGAGAGCGTGGCAGCGAAGACTCCGGCCATGATCAGCCAGGGCCAACGCGAGATCGTCGCCATGATCGTGCCGTCGACCAGAAGCTGGTCACGGGTGGCGTGGGTGGCGAACCACCAGACCGCCAGCAGGTAGAGGACGGCCGTGAAGAGGATCGAGCCCAGCGTCCCGCGAGGGATGCTGACGTCGGGACGCTTGAGGTCGCCCGACATGCTGGTGCCGACCTCGATGCCCGTGACGGCTGGGAAGAAGACGGCGAAGACGGCCCAGAAGCCGACCAGGCTGCCCGGCGCCCGCCCCATCGCCGGCTCCACTGCCTGGCCCCAGCCCCCCGCGAAGAACGAGACCAGGGCGGCCATGAGCACCCCGAAGACCACGAACTGGATCTTCAGGGCCACGTCGGCCCCGATCCAGGCCAGCAGGCCGAAGAGCAAGGTGACGACGGTGGCCACCACCTGGGAGTCCAGGGTGGGGAAGACCGCCAGCAGGGCCTCGGTGAATCCGATCAGGTAGAAGGCCACCGAAATGGCCTGCGACAGGTACAGGGGAATCCCGATGGCCCCGCCGATCTCCAGGCCCAGGGTTCGCGAGATGATGAAGTAGTTGCCTCCGGCCCGAACCCGCAGGCTGGTGGCGATGGCCGCCAGCGACAGCCCGGTCAGAAGCGAGATGGCGTTGGCCATCAGCACGATCTTCAGGGCCCCGTCCAGGCCCACCTGGCCCACCACCCAACCCGCCCGCAGGAAGAGGATGATGCCCAGGATGGTCAGGACGTTGGGGGTGAAGACCCCGGCAAAGGTTCCGAAACGGGCGGTTGAGGCTCTCAAAGGGGCGCTGCGAGGCATGGCAGATCCCGCTTCGGTCCTCAAGAAAGGGTTCCTGGAGTTCAGGAAGGTTCGGGTCCAGGCCGGAACCACCGATCCAGGTCGGGGGCCCTCAGGATGGAGGGGGCACCGGATTCAGAGCATGCCGCCCCCCGCCAGAGGTCAGCCGCTCGCCTTCTCGGGGAAGGCTGCCAACAGGGCCTGCTTCCCCACGAAGCAGCCCAGGATCCCCAAGCCCACCGCCTGGGTGGCCGGACCGCCCAGGTTGGCCACAGCCCCGGCCAGCATTCCAACCCCCAGGCCGGTCTGCAGGACCCCCACGGCGACCTGCGACTTCTTGCCGGTCTTCAGGCCCTCACGCACATCGCGGACCCCTTCAGCGACGTCCACCAGGCCGTGAATGGCCACCAGGGGGCGGGCCGCCTGGGCCAGGGCATTCGAGACCGCGGGGTTCCCCGTCAGCAAGGCGGCCGACTCCAACACCGAAGCCGCCCCCAAGGCCACATGACCTGCTCCGCCCAGGCGCCGGGCCGGATCGGCACTGCGCAGTTCGCTCAGGCCGATGGGCAGGGCCAGGCCGGCCACCAGGACCCCCGCTCCCACCAGGGGCACGGTGGCCCCAGGACCGTCTGCGAAGGCTCGGAACACATCGGCGCCGATGTGGGAGACCTCCAGCGTCTTCTCGGCGACCTCGCGCAGTTTGCCCGAGCCCTCGTCCGGAGAGGGTGGCGGCGCCGCCGAGCGGAGGGCGGCGGAGAGAGCGGGGTTTGAAGAGATCGGCTTCATGATCCCATGAAAGCATGATTTGAGGGCAGAGTTCTTTCCGAGGTATGAACAAGCCGATGCACGGAAACCCCGGCAGGTCCTCGGGCTCAGGACGCGGACGCGCCCTCTCCGGCCAGGCGCCAGACCGCCTCGGGCCGGACCGCGAAGCGGACCCGGTCTCCCGCGGCGATCCGGCGCCCGTGGGGGACCAGCAGGGTCCAGCGGGTGTCGCCGGGTGAACGCAGGACCTGCACCTCCAGGGCCAGGGCCCGGCGGACCACCGACTTCACCCGGCCCTCGAGCACGCTGGCACCTTCGGGCTCCTCTTCGGACGCGAGCAAGGTGAGGTTCTCGGGGCGGATGGCCACGGCCGATGCATGGGATGGTCCGCTGCAGACAAGAACCGTGCCGTCCTCCAGGACCACCTGGTTTGGCGATGCCGAACGGATCGTGAAGACGTTGGGGTTGCCGGTGAACCGGGCCACGAACCCGTCGGTGGGGCGCATCAGGACCTCTTCGGGGGTCCCGACCTGGACCAGCCTGCCTTCCCGCATGACGGCCATCCGATCGGCCAGGTGCAGGGCCTCGTCCAGGTCGTGGCACACGTGCAGGAAGCTCCCCTCCAGCCGGCGCTGCAAGCCGCGCAGTTCTCCGGCCAGTTCGGAGCGGCGCGAGGAGTCCAGGGCCGACAGGGGCTCATCCAGGATCAGGGTGCGCGGATGCACGGCCAGGGCCCGTCCCATGGCCACCCGCTGCTTCTCGCCTCCGCTGAGGTGGGCGGGGTGCCGCTCGGCCAGGTGGGCGATGCCCAACAATTCCAGCAGTTCCTCCACCCGGGAGCAGACCTGCTGGCGGGACCAGCCGCGGATCTCGGGGCCGAAGGCCAGGTTCCGACGCACGGTCATGGTCGGGAAGAGGGCATAGTCCTGGGGGATGTAGCCCAGGTCCCGCTCCTCCGGCAATCGCCCCGCCGCGTCGCGACCGCCCAGCAGGATCCGCCCCTCCACCGGCGGGTGCAGGCCCAGCAAGGTCTCCAGCAACACGGTCTTGCCGCAGCCGGTCGGCCCCAGGACGACCAGGTACTCCCCGGGGCGGACGTCCAGGCTGACCTCCCGCAGGCGGAAGGCGCCCACCTCCACCGACACCCCCTCCATGCGAACCGGCGACTCAGTGACCACGAATTCTCCCTCCATTGAGGCGCACCAGATAGACGCAGGCGGCGCAGGTCATGGCCAGGGCGAAGGCCATGCCCATCCCGGCCTCGACCCGACCGAACTCGATCTCCACCCACATGGCCACGGCCAGCAGGTCCGCCCGATCCACGTGCAACCAGCGAGCCAGCTCTCCGAAACGGCTGGCGGGCAGTTCCCGGAAGGTCGAGCAGAAGAGCAGGACGGCCCCGAACTCGGCCATGGCCCGCAGCCAGGCCAGCACCAGCCCCGCCAGGATCCCAGGTCGAGCAGCCGGCAGGGCCACCCGCCAGAAGGCCTGGAAGCTGTTGGCACCCAGGGTCCGGGCGGTCAACTCCAGACGCGGGTCCAGGGCTTCGAAGGCGGCCCGCCAGGCCTGCAGGCCCAGGGCCAGGGCCAGCACGAGCTGGGCCACGAGGATCCCCGGCAGGGTGTAGATCACGCGCACGCCCAGCCACGCCTGCAACCAGTCCAGGGGACCATACTGGAAGAGCAGCACCAGGGCCAGCCCCACGCTGGAGGCGGGCAGGGCCAGGATGGCACCCAGCAGGATGTCGGCGCCTCGATGCCAGGCCAGGGCGCGCCGGCTCAGGGCCCAGGCCGCCGGAATCCCCAGGGCTGCGGCAACCAGGGCCGTGGCCGTGGCCGAGAGGACCGAGAGGTTCAGGCTGCGCCAGAAGTCGGCCCGGGAGAGGATGCCCCCGGCAAACGGCCCGCCCGCCGGGAACAGGGTGTCCAGGTTGGAAGCGAAGAGCCAGGACACGGCCAGGACCAGGGCCCCCAGTTGCGCCCAAAGCACCCGGCGAAACCAGACCGACTCAACCGACACGGGAGGACCTGCGGACCAGGCTGGCGCCCAGGGAGGCCAGCGTGGCCACCGTGACGCTCATCAGGCTCATGGTGACCACCCCGCCCATCATGCCCTCGTTCCAGTCCAGGAAGACGGCGAAGGGCAGGACGTCGGTGGCGCCCCGGGAGGCCCCGACGAAGAGCATGACCGCCTCCCACTCGGCAGCCGCTCGGGCAAAGACCGTCAACGTGGCTCCCAGAAGGGCGTTGCGGGCGGCGGGCAGGGTGACGCCCAGGGCCGCCCGGGGCCAGGTGGCCCCCAGGGTCCGGGCCACCGTCTCGACCCGGGCGGGGACCGAGGCGAAGGCCGCCGCACACAGGCACACCGCGAACGAGGTCGTCACGGCGACCTGGCACAGGATCACCCCGGCCGTGGAATGGCCCAGGCTGATCCCGGCGATCTTCAGCAGGGGCGCCACCGGGGGCGTGGCCACCGCGCCGATCAGGAAGACCCCGACCGTGGCGGGCGGCACCATCATCGGCAGCTCGATCACGGTTGCCAGAACTCGGGGAATTGGCAGAGGCAGGCGGGCCAGCGCATATCCCCCCGGGATTCCCACGATCATGGCAACTCCCGTCGAGATCAGGGCCGTGGACAGGGTCAGTCCCAGGCGCTGCCACAGCACGGGTCGGGCCAGGTGATGGGCTGCGTCCGCCCATCCCAGGTAGACCGCCGTGCTGGCCAGGAAGAGCAGGTAGAAGGCCGCCACCCCGACCAACAGGAGCGAGGAGACCCCGTCGAAGGGGGTGAAGCGGGAGTTACTTGGACGCACGCTGGCGCAGCACCTCGCCCACCAGGGGCCCCAGGGTCTTCTCGTCGACCTCCAGGGTGGGGTCCTGGGTCACCCGCGCCGCCTCGACCAGGCGCTGCATCAGCAGGTCCGTCGGGCCCGGCCCGGTGCAGAAGCCCTCCTCGTCGACGGGCCCGGGGTCCACCGCATAGGCATGGCGTTCAAAGATGCTTCGGCCTTCCGGCGAGAGGATCAGGTCCTTGAGAAGTCGGGCCTGGCCCGGATTCCGCGAGACCGTCAGGACCCCCACCGGCAACCGGACAACGGCACGATGCCGGGGCTCGAGGGGGATGATCTCGACGTCGCGCAGGTACAGCGCAGCCGTGGAGGACCACACGACGGTGGCGTCGATCCCCCGGTGCTGAATCGCGTTCCCGAGCTCGGGGATGCACTTGGCGCTCATGCGGGTGTTGGCCAGGACGGCCTCGAGGATTCCCGCCCGGCGCAAGGTCTTCTCCTGGCGAACCCCGATGGCGCACGACTTGGGGTTGCCCAGGCCGACCCGGACCCCCGGCCTGGCCAGGTCCTCCAGCCGACGGATTCCCGCCGGGTTTCCCTTGGGAGTGATCAGCACCGTCACGAAGTGTGCCGGAACGTCGGCGACCGGGTCGTATTCCCCGATGAAGCCCCGCTCGCGGGCCTGCAGGAAGTAGAACTCCTCGCCGGGCATGTAGAGGTCGCCCTCTCGCGAGCGCACGAGATCGGGAAGGAAGTAGCCGGAGCCCTTGTAGGAGAAGTTCACCCGAGTCCCGGGATGACGCTCTTCAAAGATCGCCCCGATCTCGTCCAGGGCCGAGCGCTGCCCGGCTGCTGCGTGGAAGAGCAACGGGGGATCCTGCCGGGCACAGCCCCCGACGAAAAGGCCAAGAAGCACCAGGAATGCCGCAATCCTGTGGTTCATCACCGCGTCACCACCGCTTCCGCCTCGCCGGCTCCGTCGACCCGGTAGCCCGGAAGACAGCCCAGGCGCTGCTGGAAGGCCCGACAGCGGACGGCGTCCGACAGGGCTTGAAGGCGCGGGTCCTGCTCCAGGTCTTGGGAGTGGCACAGATCAAAGGGCTCGCGCCGGACCGAGAGGAAACCCAGCCCGGCGGCCTCCGCCACGTAGCGCGGACAGACACCGGCCTGGGCCCAGCCCTGCCGGATGGCGGCCACCACGCCCGAATGATCCGAAGCCAGGTTCTCGGGAGCAGGGCCCGCCCCCAGCACCAGGTCCTGGCAGGCGCGGGCTCCGGCACCCGGCTTGCGCCCGACCCAACGAACCTCCGGGCGGCTCAATCGGGTCAGGCCCCCTTCGACCGCCGCGGGCTGGCAGGCCACCCCCTCCTCCCAGAGCGCGACGCGCAGCAGCCGGAACCCCTCTCCCAGGCGCTGTCCAGCCAGATGGGAGTTGCCCCTGGAATCATGTTCCCCCGCCAGATGCAGGCCGGCCACGTGGACCGCTCCCGCCGCCAGGAGTTCCAGGGCCTCCCCGCTGGAGCGCTGCAGCACGACCAGGCGCACACCGACCTGGGCCAGGTGCGCCACCAGCAGGCCGGCCGCCGGATCGCAGCAGGCCAGGACCAGCGTCTGCTGGGGCGGACCTGCCTGGAAGTGGAGCAGCCCCCCATCAAACCAGCCGTCCCACGCAGGAGACGCAGGATGCTCACCCTGCGCGGGGACGAGCCTCTCCCCGCCGGGGAACTCCGCCCTCCAGAAGCCACAAGGCAACCGCGAGGGCGTCCAGGCCCAGACAGGAGCCTCCGGCGGCAGGGGCAGGAAGAGCTCCTCGACCGAGGCGCCCAGGGCCCGGGACAGGGCCAGGGCGGCATGCACCGAGGGGACCAGCTCTCCCCGCTCGATGGCCGCCAGTCCCGAGCGGGAGATCCGGGCCCTGCGGGCCAGCTCGGCCTGCGAGAAGCCCTTCTGCTGACGATTCTGGCGGACTCGGTTCACTCCAGGCGGCCTCCGCGAGGACAGGATGATGCCCAGGATGACACGATCCCGCCGCCGGGGTCAAGACGGGCGGGGTTCGCGGAATCTGCCGCGACCTGCCGGCAGCCCGTGGGATGGTCGGGCCTCTCCCGAAAACGCAAAAACCCCGCCGTGGCAGCCCGACATGCCCAACTGGCGCCGGACCATCGCAGAGCCGACGCCACCATCCTGGAGCAGGAAACCGGCACCAGACCCGGCACCAGCAGGAATTCCGGCTGGAACCTCCCCGCCCGAAATAGCAAAAACCCCGCCGTGACGGGGTTCCTGCGTGGTGGGCCGTGCAGGATTCGAACCTGCGACCACCTGATTAAAAGTCAGATGCTCTGCCACTGAGCTAACGGCCCAGGTGTGGCGCGCCTCGAGGGACTCGAACCCCCAACCTACAGATCCGAAGTCTGTTGCTCTATCCGTTGAGCTAGAGGCGCCCGTTCCGGAGCGGTCTGCCGGCCCTCAAGAGGCCCCGGGACCGTCACCGCGTTCCAGATTGTAGCATGTCGAGCCCGACTGTGGATCTCCTTTTTCGAAAATCGGAGATTCATCCTCAGCGTCGGCATGGGAGGCCGGCATCGGCACGCGTGTTCGGACGGGAAAAGGTGTGCCGGTGCAGACGCGCGCTGTCCGGTCAGGCAGGCCAGGCGCGCGCTGTCCGGTCGGCCAGGCCGGCCACGAACGGGCGCAAAGCGAAGAGGAACCGGGGCCAGGCCCGATTCCTCTTCGCTCGATGTGCTGCGTGCGTCCCGACTCAGTCGACCTGCGGGACGGGCTGGGTGATGCAGCGGAAGAGCCCGTGCCCCTTGCCCAGCTCGGTGGCGTCGACGGCCTGCGGTTCCCAGCCCGCGCCCTGGAAGAAGGACTTCCACTCTTCGGTATAGCGCTGGTTGGTCTGCTGGTAGGGCTCGGAATAACCCTGGGGGTTGAAGGTCGGCACCATCACCGCCTGGCCCTGCTCGGTGTTCTGCAACAGAGAGTTGGCGGGACTGTAGAAGTCGCCGTGCAGGTCACCGGACGGCAACGTGACGACGTTGACCGGAGCCATCATCGGCAGGCGATCGACCTGGTAGCCCAGGCCTCGGACCTGCTCGGCCCGCTCGTCCAGGAAGGAACGGACCTGACCACCCAACTGCTTCTCCTGGTCACTCCCCAGAAGGTCCAGGGCCTCCTGGCGCACCTCGGGGATCATGATCCGGTCGGGGTTGAGGGCCATCATGTAGAGGTCCACATGCCCGGTGGCCTCACCGGGCATCCGGGGAAGGACCACGACCTGGTCGTCTGCCATCCCGTAGGCGGAGGCCAGCTCGTGGGTGGTCTCTTCGGCAGTGCGCGAACGGTAGCCCGCCTGCTGCATCTGGTGGGTTCCGGGCTGGGCGTTGTCCTGGATCAGCCGCTCGCTGACGAAGACGTGGCGCCCGGTGGCGATCTGGTTGCCCAGTTCGTGGTCCAGGGGCACGGTCCGCGACACCATCCACTGGCCACCGCCCGTGGTCACGCCGGGCTTGCGGAAGAAGCGGTGTTCCGGAGACGGGCCCCTCACCGGGATGTAGGTGGCTCCGTCGTAGTTGTTGCGCTCGGGGACGGGCGAGAGGAAGCGGACGACCTGGGTGGTCCCGTCCGCCTGGCGCACGTAGGTCGGGGAATAGTCCCGAATCCAGACCATGTTCCCGCCACTGCTGCCATACCCGCCGCGCGGCCCCTGGTAGCCGATGCCCCGACTCTCGAGACTCGAGCCCAGTCGTTCGCGGAGCCGGTTCACCATGTCGCCACCCAGCTCGCCGGCCAGGACGTGGGTGATGATGCCCGAGAGGGGGGCGAAGTCGGGGATCGGCCCGACGGCCAGGGCAGCGAGGGAGGCGGAGGATGGAACGCCTCCCCCTTCTGCCGACGGCGCCCCGGCGGCCTGGGCCCCGGTCAGGCTGACCGCGTCCTGGGGTGCTGCAGCGGCCTGGTCGGCGGCAGGTGCGCCTCCAGCGGGCACCGACGCGGTCGGAGCAGCAGGCGCCAACGGGTTGGTGGAGATGTTCTGGATCATGGCCCGATTCTACCACCGCATGCTGAAAAGGACATGAAGGTGCCCCCGGCGCGCCACGGTGCCCCCGCCTGGCCCTCTGTGCGAGCAGGCGCACCTGCCTGGCGCATCCGTCACCCTTCGCAGGAAGTTCCTGCGAAACATGAAGGAGAACCAGGGTGAGGCGGCCCGCCACGCCAGACTGCCGTCCCTCCCCGCGAGGTGCCCATCGCCAGGCCTCGAAGGGCCGGGCATGAAGCCTTCAACCATTGGCAAGGGGTTCTTCCTCCTCGTCCTGCTCCTGCTGCTGGCCCCGGCCTTTGCCGGTCCCGACATGGTGGGCCGCTGGCGGGCCTCCAGCGGCTACACCGTGATCATCCCCGCAGGAACCGGCTCCTTCGACCTGGTCTTCGAGCGCTCGGGCGAACGCATCGTCCACCCTGCCACCTGGGTCAAGCCCGGCACCGAGTTCACCTGGACTGACAAGGTCGGCAACTCGCACAAGGCGACCTACCAGCCCGGCGACCCCGAACGCATCGAGGACGTCAACGCCGCCTCCCCTGAAAGCAAGGCCTACTATTACCGGATTCCCTGACGTGACCGCCTCCCTCCCCGCCATGGAACCCGGCCCGGCCGTGCTGGAGGTGTGCGAGTTGTGCCGCTCCTATGGTGATCTGCAGGCCGTGGACCGGGTGAGCTTCCAGGTCGGTCCACGGGAAATCGTGGGCCTTCTGGGGCCCAACGGTGCCGGCAAGACCACGACGATCAACATGGTCCTGGGGGTTCTCCAGCCGACCTCCGGCTCGATCCGGATCGACCACGTGGACCTGGCCTCGCGCCGCTCCCAGGCGCTGGACCGCACCAACTTTGCCGCGGTGTACGCGCCCCTTCCCGGAAACCTCACGGTGCGCCAGAACCTGCGAATCTTCGGGATGATCTACGGGGTGGACGGGTTGGCCCGAAGGATCGACGAGGCTCTCGAGCTCTTCGAGCTGCGAGGCCTGGGCGACACCCGTTGCGGCGTGCTGTCCTCGGGAGAACAGACCCGGGTCAGCCTGGCCAAGGCGATGCTGAATCGCCCCCACCTGTTGCTGCTGGACGAGCCGACGGCCTCCCTGGACCCGGCCACGGCCCGGGACATCCGCCGGATCATCCGGGACTTCGCCGACCAGGGGCCTGGCGGGGTCCTGTGGACCTCACACAACATGCATGAGGTGGAAGCCGTGTGCGATCGGGTCCTCTTCCTGTCGCGAGGGAGGATCCTGTTGGAAGGGAACCCCAGGACCCTGCCCCAGGAGCACGGGAAGGAGTCGCTGGACGACCTGTTCGTGGCCGTGGCCCGCGAGCCCCTGACCCTGGAGGGGGTGGAGACGTGAAGGCCCGCCGGGTGGGAGCCGTCGTGCTGCGGCAGGTCTACCTGTTGCGGGGCAGCATGTCCAGGGTCCTGCCGCTCTTCATCTGGGTGGCGGTGGACATGGTCTTGTGGGGCTTCATCTCCAGGTACCTGTCGACCCTGGCCTCGCCGGGCTTCGACTTCATTCCGGCCTTGCTTGGAGCCGTGCTGCTATGGGACTTCTTCGGGCGGGTCATGCACGGGGTCACCATGGCCTTCTTCGAGGACGTCTGGTCCCGAAACTTCCTGAACTTCTTCGCCACCCCGATGAGGGTCTCGGAGTACGTGACCGGCCTGGTGCTGACCAGCATCGCCACCAGCACCCTGGGCCTGGTGGCCATGGTCGTGGTGGCCACGGGGGCCTTCGGCCTGTCCTTCCTGGCCTATGGCCCGCTGCTGCTCCCCTTCCTGCTGATCCTCTTCATGTTCGGGATCGCCCTGGGGATCCTCAGCGCAGCCATGGTCCTGCGCCTGGGCCCCCCCGCCGAGTGGTTCGTGTGGCCCATCCCCGGCATGCTCTCGCCGTTCGTCGGGGTCTTCTATCCACTGTCCACCCTGCCGGACTGGATGCAGGTCGTCAGCCGGCTCCTGCCCCCGTCCTACGTCTTCGAGAGCCTGCGCGCCATGCTGGAAGGCCGACCAGCCCACCTGGACGACCTGGGGATGGGATTGGCCCTGGCTGGCGGATACCTGCTGCTGGCCGGATGGGTCTTCACCCGCGTCTACCGCCACGCCGTCCAGAGCGGCCTCCTGGCCCGCTACAGCGCCGAGTCGGTCAGCTAGGAGCCTGCAGGCGCACCGGGCCGCGCGCGTCCCGACGCCCCGCCTCCCACCGCCCGGTTTCCGCAGTGAATATGCGGCATTTCCGCCAAATCCTGGCGGAAACCAGCCGGTGGCGAGCTTTCCCGAAGGAGCAGGAACCGGATTGGTTTCCCGTCTCCACCCCCGGACCTGGCTACAACGGGACGATCCCCAGGCTGATCTTGAGGGCCTCATCCACCTGGGCCATGCGCTCGCGCGACAATTGTCCGGCGCGTCGCTCCAGACGCCGCTTGTCAATGGTGCGGATCTGGTTCAGCAGGACCCGTGACGGATGGGGCAGGCCAGACTCTTCTGGGCTGATGGCAACGTCCGTGGGTCGGGCGATCCGGGCCGGGGCCGAGGTGATACTGGCCACGATGGTCACCGGGCTGAACTGGTTGCCCAGGTCGTTCTGCAAGACCAGCACGGGGCGCCGGCCCCCCTGCTCGCTGCCCACGACGGGGTCCAGGTCGGCGAGGTAGATGCTCCCGCGCTTGACGGGGTGTGCACTCACGGCTCGGGTTCCGCATGCTCCGCCGTCTCGCGGTCGACGTGCCGACATTCCTCGCAAATCGCCAGGTCCAGATCGGCCTCGGCGGCATAGCCTGCCGTCAGGGCCTTCCGGAGCTCTTGGCGCCGGAGGCGCTCCAGGTTGCGGCGCAGGACCGAGGCGACGAATCGGCTCAGGTTGCCTCCGCTTACGGCCCGCGCGGACGCGACCAGGTCGGCCGGCAGGCTGAGGGTGATGCGCTGGCTCTGCGACATATGCACAACCTCCCGCGTACGCTCTTTATGCAAGGATCATACGCGATCCAGAGCACGCGATCCAGACTCCGTCCTGCGATCTGAGACGGAAGAAGCCCAGGCGCCAGGACCGTCGCACCGGCGTGGACTTCCAGCCCCGGGCACGACGCCGTCACCTTCGCAGGAAGATCCCAGGGAGCGTCACGGAGAAGCGGGGCCGACTGAGAGGGTGCGACGCGAGGGGGCCCGCCTGAGCACCTGGCGCAAACGTTCTGCCCACTGACTTGCCCCCCCTCCGCGCCCACCTGCCCCAGCATCGCCATCCGCAGTCCTTCGCAGGAAGCTCCTGGGGAACATGACGGAGATCCGCAGCCAAACAAAAGAACCCGATTTCTCGGGGTTTCGCGTTGGGGTGAGGGATGGGACTTGAACCCACGACCTACGGTTCCACAGACCGCCTGAGCACAGGCAAAATCACCCGATTCTACGGGCTTCCAGCGAGACCATGTTTTCCGGGTGGCTGTCCTGGTGGCTGTTGGCCTCGGAGAACGGGGTCTGCGCAGGGACTCGGAGGACCGGGGAACGAAGTAGGAGCCGAACCACGTTGCGGAGGGAATGTCGCATGGACTACCCCGATCTCCATCGCCTGGTCGACCAGGTTCCCCGCCACAGCCTCCACCTGATCGCCCGCCTGGTTGAAGCCGTGTTGTCCGAGGAAGACCCCGTGGCCAGGGCCCTGGACAACGCGCCGGAGGACGACGAGCCGATCACCGACGAGGACCTCCGCGATCTGGAGATGGCCATGGGTGCCGCCCGCGAGGGGGACCTGGTCTCCGATGAAGACCTCTGGACCCGACTCGACTCCGAGGGGCGCCTGTGACACCCTGGAAGGTCGAATGGACGGGAGCCGCCCAGAAGGACCTGATGCCCCTGGACGCCTCAACCCTGGCACGGGTCCGGGCGGCCCTACGCCGCCTTGCCGAGACGGGCGAAGGAGACGTGAAGAAGCTTCATGGCCTGCCAGGATACCGCCTGCGTGTGGGATCCTGGCGCATCTTCTTCCTCCGGGATTCCAGCCTCAGGACCCTGCGCATCTTCCGCGTGAAGCCCAGGAAGGACGCCTACTGAGTCGCCTGCCATCTCCCGGCAGGTTCACCGAACCCCGGGACGTAGAAAAGCCCACCATTTGGCGGGCTTTTCGTTGGGGTGAGTGATGGGACTTGAACCCACGACCTACGGTTCCACAGACCGTCGCTCTAACCAACTGAGCTACACTCACCGTCTCTTCACTTGTGCCCGGGCTGGCTTGTGGCGCGCCCAGGAGGAATCGAACCTCCGACCCACTGCTTAGAAGGCAGTTGCTCTATCCGCTGAGCTATGGGCGCAGCTTGAACCCTCCCTGCCAGCCGAGGAGGGTGGCGCGCTGGTCGGAGCGGCCGGATTCGAACCGGCGACCCCTTGCTCCCAAAGCAAGTGCGCTACCAGGCTGCGCCACGCTCCGTCTCGTCTGAGCCCGCCCGGGCTTGACCCAGTATACTCATGGCACCCAGGCTCGTCAACGGAGGCCTGGAACGATTTTCCCACCCCAATCCCAGGTGAGGGGAAGGCGCTCCCGATCCAGGCTTGACAGGCCCCCCCGGGCTCGATACAGTCATCCCAGAAAGCGAGGTCCCCGCGAATGTTCGAGATCCACAAGCGCACCGCCCGGCCTCGCCGCATCGGCTGACGTCTTTTCCAGCCGACTCCCGACAGGGCCCGGGCTCGTCCGGGCCCTGATTCTTTCCAGGGCCCCCGGGTCCGGAGCCGCGAGGCCTTCTTCCCACGGAAGGAGCCCGCTTTGCTTCAGGTCTCGAACCTCTCGCTTCAATTCACCGAAGAGCCCCTCTTCCAGGACGTCCACTTCAGCCTGCCGACAGGCGCCAAGGTCGGCCTGGTGGGCCCCAACGGCTCGGGCAAGAGTTCGCTCTTGCGCCTCCTGGCCGGCCTGTCGGTCCCGCAGACCGGCTCGATCCTGGTCCCTGGCGACTGCCGCCGGCTCTACCTGGGCCCGGACCTCGAGGGCTCCGTCGGGGAAATCCTCGACCCGGTCTTCTTCCGTGCGGCCAGCCGGTTGGCCGCGTTGGAGGCCGATCTGACCGAATCCCGACTGGACGCGTACGCCGCCGCCCTGGAGGCGTTCGAAGAGTTGGGCGGGTGGAGCCGCCTGGCCCGCTGGCGGGGCCCGCTGCGCGAGACCGGCCTGGAGGACCTGCTCGACGATCCCCAGCGTTCCGGTTCGACCCTCAGCGGAGGAGAGCGCAGCCGACTGGCCCTGGCCCGGCTCCTGGGCGCCCAGGCCGAAGTCCTGCTGTTGGACGAGCCCTCGGCCAGCCTGGACCGGGATGGCCTGGCCCATCTGGAGCGCTTCCTGCAGAGCACGCCCGCCACGGTGGTGCTGGTCTCGCACGACCGGCGCCTGCTGGACCGGACCACCTGCCGGACCCTGGCCCTGGACCCGATCGCCCGGACGCTGACCGAGTACGGAGGCAGCTACAGCTTCTGCCGGGCCCGCCGCCAAGAGGAGGAACGCCGCGCCTGGCGCGAGTTCGAGGACCAGCAGCGCCGGGTCCGACGCCTCGAGGAGGCGGCCCGGGGCCTGCGCGACCACGCCCGCTCGATCGAGGCCACCTCGCAGAACGACTTCTACCGGGGCGTAGCCAAGGGCGTGGCGGCCAAGGCCCGGGCCCGCCAGGGAAGGATCCAGCGGATGCTGGCCGACGAGAACCGCAAGGAGAAGCCGCGCCGCACCGAGCGGATGCGCCTGCGCCTGGCCCCTCCCCGACTTTCCGGGGTCTGCCTGCTGAAGGCCCGAGGACTGCGGGTCTGCCGGGAGGCCCGCCCCGTCCTGCGCGGGGTGGACCTGGAGATCATGGCGGGCCGGCGGATCGCCCTGGTCGGGGCCAACGGAGCCGGCAAGTCCACCCTGCTGGCGGCGCTGACAGACCAGCTTCCCGCGCAGGGCCAGCTCTGGCGGCGCAAGGACCTGAAGATCGGCTCGCTGGAGCAGACCGCCGCGAACCTGCAGGACCGGAAGAGCGCGCTGGAGGCCCTGCGCGAGGTGGCTCCCATGGAGGAGGGAGAGGCCCGCACCTTCCTGCACCGCTTCCTGCTGACGGGCTTCCAGACCCTGCGGCCGCTTTCCACCCTGAGCGACGGACAGCGGATGCGGGTGGCCCTGGCGCTGTTGATGGCCGCCGAACCCGACCTGCTGGTGTTGGACGAACCCACCGCCCACCTGGACCTGGACACCGTGGAGGCCCTGGAAGAGGCCCTGGGCGCCTTCCCCGGCGCCATCCTGGCCGTGAGCCACGACCGCGAGTTCCTGGAACGCCTGGCCCCCGACCAGACCTGGGTGCTGGAAGAAGGGGTGCTGGTGGCGGAGTGGCTCGACGAAGCGCCGGATCAGGCATCCAGGCGAGGCGGAAGAGACTGAGGGGGGCGCCACTCTGGCGATCTCGCGGAGGAGGGCGGGGGGGGCTGAAGGAGTTCAACAAGACAGGGGCCAGGTCCCGTGAACGAAGTTCAATCCAGGACGCCGAACCCGCAGGGGCGAGAGGGGCAACGATGGAAGGGGCGGGACCATGGCGGCCCTCCCTCTCGACAGCCTCTACGCTCCCCTCCTCGGGGTCCAGGACCTGCGGAAGAACAAGAATGCTTGACGTCGACCTGCTGACCCGAAGCCTCGCTTCCCGTGGTTACCGCCGGGTGGAAACCCTGCGCACGGGAATCGTGTATGACCACCCTTCGTGCTCCACGTGCCTGATCGTGGATCTTCCGCCGATCCTGACCCTCCAGGACTTCCACTATGTCGACTACACGGCCCACCAGAACGCCCTGGCCGCCAAATACGACCGCCTCTTCCGGTTCCTCTGCCTGGAGGGAGGGGATCTCGAGACCCTCCTGCAGGAACTGCAGATGTTCTGCGAGGGCGAGCAGGACCGGGAGAAGGTCCTGTCCTTCGGCCCCAACCGCACCGAGCAGGATATCGACCCCACCCCGCCCGAGGGCCTCTTCGAAGACGGCTTCCTCGAGGCGTTCGGCGCGGTCCACAGGGACGCGCTGCACTTCCAGTTCGGCTACGTGGACTACGAGTGGAAGCGGAGGTACCTGGACTTCGCGCTGGTCACCCGGAACGGCAACTTCGCCATCGAGTTGAACGGCGAGACCTACCACCACCCGCGGGCCATCGGCGCGGCCCGGTACCGCTCCCAGCTCTTCAAGCAGAACTCCCTCTTCGCAGACGGCTTCAAGGTCTTCCGGTGGTCGCTGGCTGGAATGGCCGACCGGACCCGCTTCCTCGACGAGCTCCGGCGATTCCTCGGGCCGTCCGAGGCCTTCCTGCACAAGAGCCTGGTCAAGCTGGGTCGGGCCGTGGAGACGTTCTCCCTCCTGGAGCACCAGGAGGACGCCCTGGAATACATCTCAGAGCTTCGGCGGGAGGGGCGCAACGCCGTCCTGGTCGTTCAACCCACCGGAACCGGCAAGACGGAGATCTTCCTGGAGGATTTCCGACGCCTGAAGGAGTTGACCCCCGCCCTCCGCGCCCTGGTCATCGTGCCCAGCCGAGCCCTGCGCGAGCAGACCCTGGAACGCTTCCGGGAAAGGCTGCCTGGGATACGCTGCTCGGACGACTTCGGCCACCGGACGGACTACGATGTGTGCGTCCAGACCAGCGCCTTCATGCTTCGTCACTACCACGAATGCGACCGTGAAGAATTCGGCTACATCGTCGTGGATGAGGCTCAACACGCACCTGCTGCGGGCCTGAGGGCGGTCCTGGAATACTTCAACCCGGCGAACCTGCTGGGCGTCACCGCGACGCCAGACCGACTGGACCAGAAGAAGCTGGAGGACCTGTTCGGGGAATACGAGTCGGTGCTATCCCTCAAGGACGCCATTCTGCGCGGCCTGGTGGCCCCCATCCGCTGCTTCCGGGTCAAGAGCAACATCGATCTGTCCGAAGTTCGGTTCAACGGCCGGGACTACGTCAAGAGCGACCTGCAGAGAACGCTGGTCGTCCCGTCCCGGGACCAGCTCATCGTCAATGTGCTGGTGAAGTACTTCGGTGGCGCCTTCGCAGCCAAGCAGGGGGTCGTCTTCTGCGTCAGCCTCCAGCACGCCGAGAGGGTGGCCAAGGCCCTCAACCGTCACGGCATCCCTGCCCAGGCGGTGAGCGGGGCCGATCCCTCCAGGGCTCAGCAGGCCCTGGAGGCCTACAGGAAGGGCAAGCTGCGATTCCTCTGCGCATGCGACCTCTTGACGGAGGGCTGGGATTCTCCCCAGACCAGCATCGTCGTCATGGCCCGCCCGACCTTCTCGCAGGTCCTCTACACGCAGCAACTGGGTCGCGGCACCCGCCTTTGCGAGGGGAAGGAAGCCCTGTACGTGGTCGACGTGGTGGACAATTACGCCACCCGGCTGCAACCCCTCTCCCTGCACGCCGTGCTGGGAGTTGGCTGGTACCAGCCCTTTGCCAACGTCCTGATGTCTGAGGTCGTCTCGGAGCGCCTGCCCCTGGGCGAGTTGGAGATCCTGGACGGACTGTATGAGGGAGTCCGGGCCATCGAGGAGATCAACGTCTTCAACTACGAGAACGCCTACGGCCACCTCCTGAACGAGGAACAGTTGGCCCGGGAGCTCTTCGTTTCGACAGGCACGGTCACCCGGTGGGTCAAGCAAGGGAAGATCCCGCCCGACCAGGTCTTCAGCTTCGGCCGCCGGGAGATCAGGCTGTTTGAGCCGGCACGCCTGCCCTCAATCCGCCAGGATCTCGGGCTGAAGGAGCACGACGAAGAGACTCGCCGCGAGGACTTCTTCGAACTGCTTGAGCAGCGGGACTACACCTTCTCCTACAAGATCGTCTTCCTGCTCAGCTTCCTGAAGCACGCCAACGACCGGGGCGAGGCGGCCCTGCCGGACCTGGTCGGCACCTATGCCGGGTTCTACCGGACCCTGCTGGATCAGCACGGGCGTTGCGAGGCTGGCGCCAATCCCTACAACCGGCCGGAGTTCCTGGCCGACCCCGCGGCGGTCCAGCGCAGCCTCCTGCAGAACCCCTTCGAGAAGTTCGAACGCAAGCGCTTCATGTACCACTGCAAGGACCTGAACTACCTGGCCTTCGACCCGTTCCTGTGGAGCCGGTTGGAGGCTCCAGACAAACAAAAGGTCCGCGCGCAGATGGTCGAGGACCTGAAGGATTACTTCCGCGAGAGGAGTGTGGCCGTGGAGATCACGGAGCAGGACTTCGCCTCGCTCCTGGCTCCAGGTGCCTGAGCATGCTGGCCTGCCAGGCCTGTCGGCCCTCCTGCCACCTGGGTCAGATGCCCCCTCCAGGGAGATGGTGCCTTGCAGGGGGCAGGGTTCCATGCCACCCCCCCCTCCTTCGCACCTACAGCCTCCAGAGCCTGTCCCGAAGCTCGTGCAAGGTCCCCCTCGGGTCTCGCCCCAACAAGCCCTTCAGTGCAGTCTCCGCCTCTTGGAGGGCCTCGGTCAGGGCGGAGGCGGCCAGATCCGCACCGGCGATTTCGTACAGGTCCCAGTCATGCACGCTGCAGGGCAATCGGGGAGGGCCGTGGTCCAGGCCCACGGCTTGGGCCAAGTAGGTCTGCGCGACGCGCTCGGGCTCGGTGTCACAGGCGCCGAAGTCGAGATACCTGGACTGGACACGGTGGAAGGTCTCCAGGACCTCTCGGACGGTCTGGGCTGGCTCGGAGACGACCTCGGGCAAGGCAGCCTCAGAACCCCGCAAGTAATCTGCCTTCTCCGGCAGGACCCATCGGACTCCCCCTCGAGGTTGGGGAACATCCCCTGCGTAACGCGGAATGACGTGGAGGTGGAGGTGGAAGACCGTCTGCCCTCCGGCGCCACCGATGTTCACGCCCAGGTTGTACCCTTCAGGGGAGTGACGTTCCTCGATGACCCTCCGAACCTGGAGCGTGGCCTCGGTCAAAGCCTGGCGCTCGTCAGGGGTGGCATGCCACCAGTCGGGCACATGCCGTCGGGGCACGATCAGGGCGTGGCCGGGAGAAACGGCGAAGGCATCCCACAGGGCCACGACCAGATCGTCTTCGAAGAGGACCCGGGAGGGGTCGGGATGACAGAAGATGCAGGGTTTCACGGTTCCTCCAGGCGACGAATGTTCATCCTCCCAGGCCTCCCTGACTCCACGCAGGCCCGGCAGCGCCAGGTGGGCACGGGAAGCCCGGCGCGACGGTTCGCTCCACAGACGAGACATGCATGCAGATACACCCGCCGACGCGGATCGGAACGGGGGACCTGAAGGCTGGCTTCGTGGGCAGGGATGGCCCTGCGCGCCGGATGGCGGTCTTGTGGCGATAAATGGTCGGGGCCTGCGAAGGTGCGGTCACGGACACTCTCTTGGATTCGGGCCCCTCAGGTCCTGCCACTCCCCCCGCCTCCCCTCCTCCGCGAGGACGGAGGAGGTGCCCGGCCGGGGTCAGAATCGAACTTGCAGGTGCCGTCCTTGGGGGCCTGGGGCCGACGGGGTGGGCGGCGGGAGGAGGAGTCCCCGATGTCTGACGAGCTGTGGAAGTTCTTCGTCGTCCTGATCCTGTGCTACGGCGTGGGCGCCGTGGGGGCGCTGATCACCCTGCCGGCCCTGCCGGACTGGTATCGGCAGCTCCGCAAGCCGGCCTTCGCCCCTCCGGCCTGGGTCTTCCGCCCCGTCTGGACGGTCCTCTACACGCTGATGGCGGTCTCGTTCTTCTTGGCCTGGCAGGGCCGCACGCTGGACGAGATCCCCGCGGTCACGGCCACCTTCCTGCTGCAGCTCTCCTTGAACCTGTGCTGGTCGGCAGCGTTCTTTGGCCTGCGCTCGCCCGGCGGCGGGATGATCCTGGCCACGGCCCTGCTGGGTTCGGTGGCGGCCATGCTCACGGCCCTGTGGCCGGTCTCGCAGCAGGCGGCGCTGCTGCAGGCCCCCTACTTCCTGTGGACCAGCTTCGCGGCGCTGCTGAACTTCCGCTTCTGGCAGCTCAACCCGGATGGGTAGGGGGGCGAGGCTCGGCCGAGGCGGCCTGGCGCTGGGGCTGGTGGCCCTGCTGCTCCTGCTCGGACTTCCTCCCGCTCAGGCCCGGCCCCAGGCCTTTGACGGGATCGTCCAGGACGTCGGGACCGGCAGCCGGTCCCAGACCTTGACGGTCCGCGCCCAGGATGGCCGGACGCGGATCTTCTGGTTGTCCCCGACGACGCGTTACGGGGGGCTTCGACCCGGCGAGGGCCTGCCCGTCCGAGTCCGATTCATGCCCGACGGCCCTCAGCCAAGGTCTGCTGGCGAGACGGGCTTCGGCTCGGCCGTCGAGGTGCGCGTGCGGGCCGAACCGGGCTCGCTCCTGGCAACCTTGGACGAGTATCTCCTCTTCGAGCCCGGACCCGGGCCCCACCCGGGTGACGTGGAAGCACTGCAGCGGCGCTGGCCGTTCCTCTCCAGAGGCTTCATCCAGAAGCGCTTCCTGAAGCCCAAAGCCGGTCCGCTGCCGTTTCGGAACGACCTCTTCCCCCGCAAGCAGGGACGCCTGCTCCGGCAGAGCGTCCAGGGCCAAAGGGCCGAACTGGTCTGGGGAGGCCAGGTCTGGCCCGCTCCGGCAGGCGACAGGCAGGCCGGGCGCTCCGAGGGCCACTTCGAGTTCTACGAGATCGACTACACGCTGGTTCGCCAGTCGGGCCGCTGGCGGGTGGAGGACGAGAACTTCCGCAGCCTCTTCTGAGACAGGCCACATCGCCAGCTCCCGAAGCAGGTCCTGGCCTGGCCGACCGGACAGAGGCCCCCCTCGAATCTCAAACTGGTAGGATCCTCCCAGTCGGGATCGGGACGATCCTACCTGTTGCGCCCAGCCCCCGGAAGGTATTCTGTGTTCAGGCGACGCGACAAGCCGAGCCTCCAAAGAGAAGTCAGTCTCAGCCCTCGACGGGTGCCCCCCCCCCGACCGTCGAGGGCTGTTCTCTTTCCCGGCGACAGAGCGGAGCTCTCGATCGGATTCCACCGCCCGGCCACCCTTCAGCGTCCCCCAACCGTTTGCTATAATGACAAGGCCATGCTTGTAGCTTCACAGCCCACCGCGAACGTCATCAAAGCGACGCTGATCCTGTCCGTCATGCTGCACGGGCTGATCCTCCTGGCCCTGAGCGGCACCTCGCAGGAGAAGCCCGAGAAGGTCCGCGTCATCGCCAAGGTCGACGTGGTCAGCGACATCAAGTTGCCGGACAAGCCGAAGGCGGCGACCCTGCCGCGGCTGAAGGTGCCCCCGCCGCCCCCGCCCAAGATCCCGGTACTTCGCCCGGGTCACAAGGGGACCCGGCCCGGCGTGGGTGGGGACCCGGCGCCTGCGCCCAAGTCCCTGCGGATGAACCTTCCCAAGAACCGACGCCCCGCGGCGGTGAACCCGAACTCTTCGGTCCTGCGCGGCAAGTCGATCGACGGCGACCCGGATCGCGGGACGGCCTTCGGGGATCCTGATGGCATCCACGGGGGCACTGGCACCGGCGGCAATGGTCCTGGGGGAACCGGAGGAGACGGCGACGGCGGGCAGGCCATGGTGTCTGCCAACGCCTCCACCGAGGACATCCTGCGCGCGGGAATCATCGACTGCAACGGCTGTCACGTGAACCGCGTGAATCTGGCCGGTGCCGTCCCCGACGAGACCCGGCCTCTGAACCTCGAGGTGATGTCCCAGAACACGGGGTGGCAAATCAACCAGCACCCCTCCCGGCCCGGGGGCATCGAGGCGGAGTATGAATACGAGCTGGACCCGTCGGGCAAGATCCTCAACGTCCGGGTCCTGAAGGCCCCCTACGACCCTCAGATCCGCGAAGTCCTGGACTATTTCGCGTCGATGGCGCAATGGACCGCACCCGGCGTGCACTGCTACGCGATCATGCCGATCAAGTTCCATCCCCCGGCATTCGAGCACCGGTAGCTCCCGCCCCAGGCGCGGCCTGAAGGGTCCCCCTCCAGATGAGGGGCCAGCGGGACACGTAGAGCGTGGCCTCCTGGCGTCCCAGGAGGCGAGCCGCCAGATCCTCCGGGTTCCGGATCCGTCCTCCGGCCCCCGCGACCACCACGTCGCCGGGACGCAATCCCATCCGGTCGGCGGGGCTGCCCGGGAAGACCAGGGTCACCTCGACGCCTGACTCCCTGGCCCCCTGCCGGACGGCCTGCCTTCCCGCAAAACCCCAGACTCCCTGGGACGACTCCCACTCCAAGGGCAGCGGAACCTCCCCCGCCGGCCCCCCTCCCAGCCCCGGACGCGCCCACCAGGCGTGTCCCCGGATTGGAAGAGCCTGAACCTCCTGGCCCGAAGCCAGCGCGAGAGCGGAGAGGGGCAGATAACCCCGAACCTGCAGAGGAGAGGGCCTTCCGGGAATCTTCAGGGCAAGGCGCGAACCCACCGCCGTGAGCACCAGATCCCGCCCCGCCAGGAGGTCCCCTTCGCGCAAAGGAAGCCAGTTGAGCTCCTGCAACGAGCCGGGCCTGAGGTTGACCGAGCGGACCTCCTCCAGACGGCTCAGCGTTTGTTCCAGAAGGGGATCCCGCGAGCCGGGCAGGCATGCGCACAAGAAGAACAGGGCCAGGATTCCGATCGATCGCACCTGCCACCGGGCTTGCACGGCCGCCCCGGGAGGTCCTGCATGAGACTCGCCGGGCCCGCGGCCGCCTTGGGTCTGGGATTTGCCGCCCTGTTCCTCAGCACCTTGGGGACGCTCTTCAACTGGGACGCGTTGTTCCTGGCAGAGCACCTGCGCTCGGGGGAGTGGACCCTCCTGATCCCTCCCTATCGCCCCCTGTCGACCCTTCCGGCGATGGCCTGGTGGGCCGCGGTGCAGAGGCTGTTCCCCGAACCTCTGGCCGCCCTTCAGGTCCTCTGCGCCACGCTGTCGGCGGGCACGCTGTCGGCCTTCTTCGTCCTGCTGGCGCGCCAGACCGGAAGCCTGCGCTCGGCCCTCCTGGCAACCCTGGGCGCCGGGGTGTCGATGGGATTCTGGTTCCACGCGACCCACCCCAAATGGTATGGCTTCACGAACCTGTGCCTGGTCGGGGTCCTGCTGGCCCTGCAGGGATGGAGCCGCCGCCCCCCCACGGCAGCCCGCACGGCCTGGCTCGGGGTGGCAGCCGGCCTGGGCGTGCTGGCCCATGGGACCTTCATCTCGCTGGCCGCGGCCCTGGCGGCGGTGGTGGGTTTGCGCTGCGGCAGGCGACACGCGGTCCTCTTCCTGGCCGTGACGGCCCTGCTGGTCCTGCTGGGGGCAGGCGCAAGCCTGGCCCTGGCGCACGAGGTCCTGCCTGAGGGGACCCTGTCGAGGGACTTCCAGTCCCGCAACCTCCTCCAGTCCGATCTCCTGCGCCCCTTCCAGGCCCTGCCCCTGTTGTTGAGCGGCTCTCGCGTCCCCTCGGGCGAGGTCCTGGGGCTGCCGGGCTGGACCGCTCCCGCGGCCCCCTGGGTGCTGGGGTTGACGGCGCTGGGCCTGGGCCTGGTGGCCCGAGGCTTCGGCCAGGCCTCCCCGCCAGAGCAGGCTCTGGCCCTCTTCGCCCTCCTGCACCTGGGCATCCTGGCCGTGGTGGACCCCCCCAACGAGAACCTGGCGGCCCTGGTCCTGGCCTTCTGGGGGCTTTCCGCCAGGGCCCTGGGGCGACACGCGCCCGCCGCTGCCGCCGCCGTGGCCGCCCTGGCCCTGGTCAACTTCTGCCTGTTCATCGATCCCAACCGCTGGCCCGAGCGCAATCCCCACCTGGTCTTCGTGCGGGAGGCCCTGGTCTGGGTGGGCCCCGACGGGCTCCTTCTCAGCCGCGAGGCCCTGCGCACCGAATACGGCCGCTATGCCCTGGGTGAACGCGTGGTGCTCCTGCAGCCCGAGAACCCGGTGTCGCGCCTTGTTGCCCGGCGGCGCCTGCAGCGGGCCCTGGCCGAGGGCACCCGGGTAGTCGCCGACCCCATCCTCTTCGAGCGCGGGGACGGATGGGCCGACCTCCATCCTGAAGCCATCGAGGAATTCTTCCGCGACACCTCCTGGGAACCCCTGGCGCCCGGCGTCCCGGTCCTGAAGATGCGGGCTCCTGGAGAGACCTGATCCGGCAATCCTGTCTGCGGCGTGGACGACTTCGCTGACTGGGAAGCGACCTTCCGTGCATCTCTGCGCCTCGGGACGGAATGTCGAGCGAGACGGCCAGGTCAGCGCCTTCTGGCAGGAATTCCGACGTAGGTTCCCCTCTCGACGATGTCCGAGATCACGACGGCCCCGGCGCCGATCCGACAGCCCCCGGCCAGGCGCAGGTTGTTGATGACACAGGCGCCGATGCCGATCCAGGTGCCCTCTCCGACGTGAACGGTCCCGGCCAGGTGCGCCCCCGGCGAGATGTGCACGAAGTCCTCCAGGACGTTGTCGTGGTCCAGGGAGGCCGACGTGTTGATGATACAGCCGCGCCCGACGACGCTCCCGCAGTTGATCACGGCGCCCGCCATGACCGCGGTCCCCGCGCCCAGGCTCACCTGGCTGCCCAGGACCGCGCTGGGATGGACCAGGGTTGCCAGGCTGGCACTGCGGGCCTGCAATCCGAGCTGGAGCCGCTGGCGGACCTGGTTGTCGCCCACGGCCACGAACACGTCGAAATCCTCCAGATAGCGATCCACCGTCGCGACGGTTCCCAGGACCGGATGGTCCAGAGCACTGGTCTTGCCCTCGTCGTCATCCAGGAAGGCAATCTGCTCATAGCGGTTCAACCGCGAGGCGATGTCGGCGACCACGCGGCCATGCCCGCTGGCCCCCAGGATCAACAGACGCGACCTGTCCCTCATGCAACCTTCTCCAACTGCCGACTTCCTCCGGGAACCCCTCGGTCGCCTCGCCACTCGATGGGATGCCCCCGCGCGGGGGTTCCAGGGGCCCTCGACGAGGTTCGGGGGAGGCTTCCGCCCGGGCCCCCAGGAGTCCGCGTGCATACCCCACGGGATCGCCTCACGGGGGAATCATACCGAAAGCGGAGTGCGGTGTCACGAGTCGTATCATCCGCCGGATGGTGAGCAGGGCCCAGCCGAGGGGCGGCAGGCGCCAGGCCTGGGGTCCGTGCGACGACCGGGCCGATTGCCGGGAGAGTTCGCCTGGTTGAGTCGGTCCATCTCTGCGAGCGGCGGACCAGGGGAGTCCGGGGCCGACTTCGCCCGAGAGACTGCGCCTGCCCGGCCGCTCAGGGCCCTGTGGCTTCGGCCCTGGGCACTGCTCCTAATCCAACCGCTTCTTGAAGCGCAGCATGGCGATGCCCAGGATGGCCATCATCAAGGTCATCATCGGAGCGACCCAGCGCCACAGGGCCACCAGGCCGACCCCCTTCAGGACGATCCCGCGCATGATCTCCAGGTAGTAGGTCAGGGGGATCACCAGGGTCAGGACCTGCACCCACTCCGGCATCCCGGCCCGGGGGAACATGAAGCCCGACAGGAGGATGGTCGGCAGGAACAGGAAGAAGGCCATCTGCATGGCCTGCTGCTGGGTGCGGGCCACGGTCGAGATCACCAGACCCAGGCCCAGATAGCAGCCGATGTAGACCAGGGTCAGGGCGTACATCAGGAAGAGGCTTCCCCGCACCGGCACGTGGAACCCGTAGATCCCCACCAGCAGGGCGATGGTCATCTGGGTGTAGCCCATCAGGATGTAGGGGACGATCTTGCCGATCATCAGCTCCCAGGTCTTGATGGGCGTGGTGATCAACTGCTCGAGGGTTCCGGTTTCGCGCTCCTTCACGATGGCCATCGCCGTGATCATCATCATGGTCATGGCCAGGATCACGCCGATCAGGCCCGGCACGATATAGTTGGCGGTCAGGAGGTCGGGGTTGAACCAGCCCCGCACGTCGATCTGGACCGGCATCTGGGGGGGAGTGAAGGGGGTCCCGGGGCGCAGATAGCGCCCCAGCAACTGGATGCCCAGGACGTTGGCGATTCCGGCGCTGTTGGAGAGCGTCGACGAGGCGGTGATGGGGTCCGAGGCGTCCACCAGGACCTGGGCGCGGGCCACCCTCCCCGCGCGCACGTCCCGGGCGTAGTCCGGATCGATCACCAGCCCGACCTTCAGGGTTCCCGAATCGATCAACCGGGAGATGGCCCGGGTGTCTTCAGGCCAGGCCACCACGTCGAAATAGTCCGAGTTCGTGAAGGACTGGATCAGGCGCCGGCTCTCGGGGGACTGCGAGTAGTCCAGGACGGCCATCGGGACGTGCTTGACGTCGGTGTTGATGGCCAGGCCGAAGACCACCAGTTGCACGAAGGGCAGCAAGAGCATCATCGCCAGGGTCAGCCGGTCCCGGCGCATCTGCACGAACTCCTTGCGAATGATGGCCAGCAGGCGATGCGAAATCATGGCGTCCCTCGCTTCCTGGACAGGGCCACGAAGACATCCTCCAGGGTCGGCTCGGCCGGTTCCGGCGCCGAACAGGTCAGGCCCGAGGTCCGCAGGGCCGCGGCGGGCGCGGCCGGATCGAAGCCGGGCTCGAGCAGGTAGCGCACCGTCTCGCCGGAGGGGAAGGCTCCAGCCACTCCGGGGACCCGCGCGAGGTGCGCGGCGACCTCGGCGCGGGCGGAAGTCCGCACCTGCCACATCTGCCCCGGAAGATGACGACTCTTGAGGTCTCCGGGAGACCCCTGGGCCATGAGTCGGCCGTGGTGGATGAAGCAGATGTCGTGGCAGCGCTCGACCTCATCCATGTAGTGGCTGGTGACCATGACCGTGCGCCCCGCCGCCGACAATTCGGCGATCCGCTCCCAGAAGTAGCGACGCAGGGCCGGGTCCACCGCTCCCGTGGGCTCATCCAGGAACACGATCTCGGGATCGTGCAGCAGGCTGGTGGCCAGTGCCAGTCTCTGGCGGATCCCTCCGGGAAGCCCCTGGGCCAGTTGCTGCTCGAACCCGTCCAGGCGGGTCATCTCCACCAGCTCGCGGACCTTCTGGTCCAGGCGGGCCCCGGAAAGGCCGAAGACCCCGCCGAAGAAGTGCAGGTTCTCCAGCACCGTCAGGTCCTCATACAGGCTGAAGCGCTGGGACATGTAACCGACCCGTGCGCGGATCTCCTCCGAAGAGGTGCGGATGTCGAAGCCCAGGACGTGCCCTTCACCCTCCGAGACCGGCAGGATCCCCAGCAGCATCCGGATGGTGGTCGACTTGCCGGCCCCGTTGGGTCCCAGGAAGCCGAAGATGGCCCCCCTCGGGATCTGGAAGCTGACGCGGTCCACGGCGACGAAACTGCCGAAACGGCGAGTCAGGTCGCGCACGTCCACCACCAGGTCGCTCACGTCGTCAACCTCAAGAAGACGTCCTCGATCGAGAAGGGCACGACCCGCAGGCGGTGGACCTGAAGGCCTGCCTGGCCCAGGCGCTGTTCCAGGGCCTGGCGCAGATCCGGCGCGTCCTGCGCGGCGAAGAGGTGCAGACGGTCTCCGAAGAGCTGGACATCCTGGATGCCCGGGCTCCCCTCCAGGCAGCGCGCTGCCTGGAAAGGCTGCTCGCAGACCAGTTCCAGGACCACCCCCGGCACCGAGGCCCGAATCTCCGCCGGCGTCCCTTCGCGGACCAGGGTCCCCTCGCTCAACAGGGCCACCCGGTCGAACTGCTCGGCTTCATCCATGTAGGGAGTCGAAGCCAGGACGGTGAGCCCTCCCCGTTGCAGCTCGAAGACCAGGGTCCAGAACTCCCGACGCGAGACCGGGTCGACACCGACGGTCGGCTCGTCCATCAGCAGCAGGCGGGGACGGTGGACCAGGTTGCACAGCAGGGCCAGCTTCTGCTTCATCCCCCCCGAGAGGTCCGCGGCCATGCGGTCCCGGAAGGCCTCCAGGCCGATCATCTCCAGCAGATCCTGCCTGGTGCGCCCTCCCTCGGGATCCGGAGGGTAGAGGGCGGCGTAGAAGTCCAGGTTCTCTGCCACGGTCAGGTCGCCGTACAGACTGAAACGCTGCGGAAGGTAGCCGATGTGGTGACGAACCTGGGCCAGGCCGTCGGGCACGGGGCGCCCCAGGACCTGCGCCTCTTCGGCCTGGAACGAGAGCACGCCCGCCAGCACCTTCATCAAGGTCGTCTTGCCGGCCCCGTCGGGCCCCACCACGCCGTAGACCTGGGCGGTCTGCACCGACAGGTTCAACCCGCACAGGGCCTCGACTCCGGCGGCGTAGCGCTTGCGCAGGCCGCGGACCCGAACGGCCTCATCGGCCATCGGCCGGAGCCTCCGAGCCGGTGGATCGACGCCGGGCATCGGCGGGCATCCCGGGCTTCAGGATCCCATGCTCGTTCTGGACGGTGATCTTGACCCGATAGACCAGGTTGACCCTCTGGGTCTGGGTCTGGATGGTCTTGGGGGTGTATTCCGCCTTCTCGTAGATCCGCGTGACCCGACCCGAGAAGACCTCACCGGGCGCGGAATCCACCGTGACGTCGAAGGCATCCCCCACATGCACCTGCCCGATCTCGGGTTCGGGAACAAAGACCTCGACCCAGGGCTTCTTCAGGTCCGCCAGGGTCAGGACGGGTTGCCCAGGCTGGACCATCTCGCCCACCTCGAAGTTCCGGGTCAGCACCAGGCCTTCGGCGGGCGCCGCCAGTCGGGTCTTGCGCAGGTTCAGCTCGGCCTGCTCGACGGCCGAGCGAGCCTCCCGGAGGCGGCGGCGGGCGGCCTGGATGTCCTCGGCGCGGGGCCCCTGTTGCACCAGTTCCAACTGGCTTCGGGCCGCCGCGACCTCGGCCTGGGCGGCGCGCACCATCTCCGGGCGGGTCCCCCGGGCCAGCTCCCGATAGCGGGCGTCCCGAGCCAGGTATTCCTGGTGGGCGGCCTCGACCTCCTCGGGAAGATAGCCTCGGGAAAGCTTCTGTGAAGCCGCCACGGCCGAATCGAAGTGCCCCTGGGCCTGGGCCAGGCGGTTGTCGAACTCCTCGCGGGTGCGCCGGGGGACGGCCCCTTCGCGGGCCAGGTCCTGATAGCGCCGGGCATCGGCCCGAGCCTGTTCCAGAGCCGAGCGTGCCGCCTCGACCGTTGCCTGGGCAGACTGGATGTCCTCGGTGCGGAACCCCTGCTGACGCACCTTCCAGGTCTCTCTGGCCGCTTCGCTCTGGGCCCGTGCCTGGTCAAGCTCTTCCGAGGTCGCCCCGTTGCTCAGGCGCTCAAGCTCCGCCAGGGCGCGATTCAGGCGGGCCTGCGCGGAGCGGATCTCTTCGGGCCGACTGCCGGCCTCCAGGGCCGCCAGTTGGGCAGCCGCCACACCCTCCCGGGCCCGGGCCGCCTCCAGGGCCGTCTGGAAATCGGCCTCGCGAAGACCGGCCAGGGGTGCACCTGCAGCGACGAGGTGCCCTTCATCCACGGCGAAGGAGTCGATCCGGCCGGCCACCTCGAAGGCCAGGTCCCAGAGGGTGGTCTCGACCACTCCCGAGAAGAAGCCCTCCTTGGGGCGCGAGCGGAAGGATCCGAGATAGAGCAGCCCCCCCACGAGGGCCACCCCCACCACGATCAGGAGACCGTGCAGCGCCTTCACGATTGTCCTCCTTCACCTCGGGCCCGGAACCGTGCCAGGCACAGCCGGCACGACAGGCTTTCGCCCCCTGGACGCGTCTTCCCGCCGCGGGGCAGGGCCCGGAAGAAGGGCAGACCTCAGCGCGGGCCCAGCATCTGACGCGGGTCCACGATCCGGTCGAAGTCCTGCTCGGACAGAAGGTTCAGCGCCAGCACGGCCTGCTTCAAGGTGGTCCCCTCGTGATGGGCCTTCTTGGCAGCCTGGGCAGCCCGATCATAGCCGATGTGGGGGTTCAGGGCCGTGACGGTCATCAAGGAGTCCCGGACATACGCCTCGATCCGGGGAAGGTTGGGCTGGAGGCCCTCCAGGCAGTGCTCTCGGAAGGAGCGGCAGGAGTCGGTCAGGAGGCGAATCGAGTGCAGCACGTTGTGCACGATCAGCGGCTTGAACACGTTGAGCTGGAAGTTGCCCTGGCTTCCCCCGACGGTGACGGCCACGTCGTTGCCGATCACCTGGCAGCACACCATGGTCAGGGCCTCGCACTGGGTGGGATTGACCTTCCCGGGCATGATCGACGAGCCGGGCTCGTTCTCGGGCAGCAGCAATTCGAAGAGGCCCGCCCGGGGCCCCGATCCCAGCCAGCGGACATCGTTGGCCAGCTTCATCAACGAGCAGGCCAGCGTCTTGAGGGCCCCGCTGACGAAGACCAGGGGGTCGTGGCTGGCCAGGGCCTGGAACTTGTTGGACGCCGAGACGAACGGCAGCCCCGTCAATTCGGCCAGCCGCGCGGCAGAGAGCACGGCGAACCGGGGATGGGTGTTCAGGCCGGTGCCCACGGCCGTGCCGCCCAGGGCCAGTTCGTAGATCCGGGGCAGCGTGGCCTGCAGGCGCTCCAGGTCCTGGTCCACCTGGTCGACGAAGGCGCTGAACTCCTGCCCCAGCGTCATGGGGACGGCATCCTGCAGATGGGTCCGGCCGATCTTGACCACGTCCGAGAACTCCTCGGCCCGCACGGCCAGGGTCTGACGCAGCGCGGTCAGGGTCGGCATCAGGCGATGGACCAGGCCCTCGGCCACGGCCAGGTGCATGGCCGTCGGGAAGGTGTCGTTGGAGGACTGGGACATGTTCACATGGTCGTTGGGATGGACCGGAGACTTCGAGCCCACCTGTCCGCCCAGGATCTGGATGGCCCGGTTGGCCAGGACCTCGTTGAGGTTCATGTTGGTCTGGGTGCCGCTGCCGGTCTGCCAGATGCGCAGGGGGAACTGGTCGGCCAGGCCCCCTGAGAGGATCTCGTCGGCGGCCTGGACGATGGCTCCAGCCAGGTCCTCAGGCAGCTTCCCAAGGTCCCGGTTGACCTCGGCCGCAGCCTTCTTGAGCAGGGCGAAGGCCCGGATCAGCTCGGGAGGCATCCGGTCCTCGCCGATCTCGAAATGGTGCAGCGAGCGCTGGGTCTGGGCTCCCCACAGGCTCTCGGCCGGCACCTCGAGAGGGCCGAAGCTGTCGGTTTCGATGCGCACGTCGGCGGAAGGGTCGCTCATCAGATCCTCCAGGAGTCCGGTCTCAATCTTGCAGCATCCGCAGGTAGCAGTGGGCGTTTCGGCGCAGGCGCAGGCTCATGGCCTCCACCCCCCGGGCGGAGCGCAGGCGGACCGTCAGGGACGGAGCCGTCCGGGTCAAGGGGCGGAGGGCCTGCCACAACGAGGCCATGACGACCCGGTCTTCGGGCTCGTCGGGTTGGAGCGCCAGGAGTTCAGGGAATTCGGAACGGTGCTTCACGCGGGAACAGACCTCCATCAAGACCATGACGAGAAGGGGAGTTGGCAGTCGAGACCCTGCCGGCCGAACGCGCCTCGACGTGCGACCTGCAGACCCGGTTCCCCCGGATTCCCGTGGTTCCCTTGTGGAGGACCTGTGACTTTCCGGGGGGTTGCCTGTGAATTTCCTGGGGATCCGAGGGGACCGTCAGGGGACAACTCGGCCTTTCAACGACTGCGCCGAGGACTCAAGGTGCCTCCACAGCGCGGAAGGCAAAGGTGCGAAGTGCCCCCCTGGCAGACCGATCAACCGGTCTCGCGCACCCGGTCCATGCGGACGGTCACCCGCAGACGCCGCTGGGGGAAGCCGCAGGCCACCGTCCGGGTTCGCGCCTTGGGACGAGCCGGTGCGGGGCCGGAAAGGGAATCGGCCAGGCGATGGTGGACCTCCTCCAGGCTTGCGGGCACCGCCAGGAGAAAGCCGTGATTCAGGGCGGGCATGTCGGTCAACGGGTCTTCCACGGGGGAACCTCCGGGTCGCTGGCAGTTGCGAGGGCTCTTCCCTGACCCGGCCCGGCAATCCCTGTGGATGTCCTGTGAATTGCTGTGGACGGCCGACCGGGTTCTGTGGAAAACCCGACTTTGCGATGCACATCTTTTCCACAGCCCTGGGGCAGAGGGGTTCGAACCCCGATAATGCGGGCCTCTCAGCGATCCCGGGCGGCCTGGACCTGGACCGGCACCTCGCGCCAGACCTCCCAGTCCAGCAGGAAGTGGGGCTGGATGAGGTAGACCAGGCGGCCCGAACCCGGCTTGACGGCACGCACGCGGGCGACGTAGCGCTCCTCGGCCTCGACCCAGTCCGGCTTGTGGACCAGGTGGACCAGTCCCTTGGCCCAGCCTTCCACCTTCAGGCCCTCGCCCTCGCAGCGCAGGTCGTACAGAGGGCCGCTCCGGCCCTCGAGCTGCCCGAAGGGCAGGAGCATCTCGCTGCCCAGGGGCACGCTGGAGGGGTCCACCAGGTTGAGCCGATACTCCCGGCAGCGCATCTCTCCGGAGGGCCCCACCCCGCAGAGTTCCAGCACGTTGACGCCCGGATGCCAGGCCGGACGAACCTTGCCGTCCCGAAGCGGCAGCACCCGGCCGTCCTGCTTCACCTGCAGATCCCGCAGGTACCAACTGAAGACGGGCAGGGCCTCCTCTGGGGCCAGGAGCGTCTCGCCGTCGAAGCGCCCCGGAAGCAGGGCCTCGCCCTCCGTCTGGAAGTCCACCTGCACCCGGGCCCGTCGGCCCCTCAGGCGGACCTCCATCTCCTGGGGACCGGTGCGCAGGGGCTGCACCAGGTATTCGGAGATCTGGAGTTTCCCGGCCAGGATGACGCTGCGCCGGGTCGCCGAAAGCACCCGACCCTCCACGCGAAACTCGGCGGGTTCCTGCTCTTGCGCGGTCGGCTCGGGATGCGCCTGGGTGGACTCCACGGTCACCAGCAGCCCCTGGGGCTCCAGTCCGGCAGCAGGGCGCAGGGGCACGCAACTGGCGATCGACAGAGCCGGGTCCGCCGCCAGGGCTGGCACCAGCAGGACCCAACCCAGCAGGATCCCCAGAAGAAGAGGCCTGATTCTCACCTGGACACCTCCCTGACGCGCCTGCTCCCCAGAAGACCGGGCGCTGGCACACGTCGCACATTCGCCCTCATGGACGCCGAAGCCCGGTCCTGTGTTCCTGTCGGTGCCGCGGATTCCCGCTCGGGGCTTGGGCGCACCTTCTCCTGCACCTTGCCATCCAGGGAGCCGATGGCCTCATCCAAGAGCAGGAGGCACGATCAGCGGCCACCCCAACCGCTGCCAACCGGGGGGGAGTCACCCCGGCGAGTCGAATCCCCCCTTCATGGGTCATCCGCTGTCCGAGGACACTTCGCCGGAAGCCGAACGGGTCCAACTGGACATCCTGCGTCGGCTGCCGCCCTGGCGGAAGGTACAGATGGTGGCCGACGGCTGGGAATGCAGCCGCGAACTGGCCCTGGCCGGTCTGCGCCAGCGTCATCCGGAGGCTTCCGAACTGGCGCTGCAGCGTCGCCTGGCCCGGCTCATGCTTGGCGACGAGCTGGCCCTCAAGGTCTACGGGAATCCGTGATATCCGAAGCTCTCAAGGTCACTCTGGCCGTGATCGACGCACTCGAAGAGATCGGTGTGCGCTACCACCTCGGGGGGTCCTTTGCCAGTTCGATCCACGGGGTTCCCCGCCAGACGCGGGGCGTGGACCTGGTCGCCGACCTGCGCGCGAAACATGTGACCGCACTGGTTGGCCGGCTGGCGGACACCTTCTACGTCGACGGCGGGATGATCCGCGAAGCCATCTGGCGCCATTCGAGCTTCAACCTGGTCCATTTCGAGAGTGGATTCAAGGTGGACATCTTCGTGCTGGGAGAAGGGCCATTCGACCTGGAGGAATTCGGGCGCAGCAAACCTGCCCGCCTGGTCCAAGAGCCACCTCGTGACGTGTTCGTCAAGAGCCCGGAGGACACTGTCCTGCGCAAGCTGACCTGGTATCGCCTGGGCGGCCAGGTCTCCGAACGGCAGTGGCTTGACGTCCTGGGAATCCTCAAGCTCCAAGCCGAGGGCCTGGACAAGGAGTACCTGAGCCGATGGGCAGCCGACCTGGGAGTCGCAGACCTCCTGGAGCAGGCCACACGGCAGGCCTCCTGACGGGGCTCTCCGACTGCGGGGCGGCGTGGATCGCCTGGGGATGCACGCCTCCCGCCGGAGCCTTCAGGCGCCCGGCGGGAACCAGAAGAGCGCGGACAGTGCGAGGTCGATGGCCCGCAGTTCCTCTGTCGATACCTGCCCATAGAAAACGCGAACCCGAGACTTGTCGACGCTCCGGACCTGGTCAACAAGCGCGTAGGACCGCTCCCGCAGGCCGCTGCCCTGGGGCTCGAGCAGCGGGTAGAGCAGACCCTCACCGCCCGTCCGGGTCACGGGGACCACCGAAACCAGAGGGTAGCGCTGGTCCTCCGAGAGATGGGGACTGCTGACGACGACGCAAGGCCGACGCCCCTTCTGCTCGTGTCCTACGGTCGGGTCGAGGTCCACGAGCACCACCGTGCCGCGGAGCAACCTCATGCGGTGCGTCTTCTCCACCCGAGGTCCGGCAACCACTCCACGGGAATTCCAGCCTCGGGGTCCAGGAGATCGTCCCCGGAGTCGGGATCGCCCCAGTCCGCCAGGCCAAGCCCAGCCAACTCCCGGCTCTCCGGATGAGGATGGTCCACGCTCTTCTGCAATTCCAGGGCCAGGCGTCGACGCAACTCGTTGCGGACTGCCAGCAGCAGGAACCGGGCGCGGTCCCTCTCCAGCCGATCCATCTGTTGCAGCAGATCGTCAGGGAGATCGATCGAGATGCGCATGGGCGGTTCCTTCGACGTCAACTGCCGAACTCATCGTGTCCCCGTCGGCATTCCGTCGCGCACGCGCAGGTGACCTGGGAGGTGCGTCCGGGACAGACTGTGGGCGTGGTCAGGGGGTCTGAGAGCCATCGGGTCTCATGGAGAGCCTCCTTGGGTCGCGGCGGAGGGAGGCTTGGGGCGGATTCGGGCCCTGCGGAAGCAGCTTGTCATGGCAAGATCGCATGGCATAGAATCGACCCATGGAGCCCGCCAAGAAGAACTTCCACCTTCCCCTCCCAGAGAGCCTGTATCAGCGTCTCCGGTCTGAGGCGCAACGATCGAAGACACCGGCCACCCGACTGGTCCGCCAGGCCTTGGAACGCTACCTCGGGGACAGGGAGCGCCAGGCCGTGCATGACGCCGTGGTGGAGTATGCCACCATGGCGGCCGGCACACCCGAAGACCTGGACGAGGAGCTGGAGGCCGCCGGCCTGGAATGCCTGACTGGGCTCGAGCCCTACGGCGAATGAAGAAGGGAGACATCTTCCGGGCCCTGCTCGAGCCGAGGTCAGGCTCCGAGCAGCGGGGGCGGCGCCCGGTCATCCTGGTTTCGCACGATGGGTTCAACCAGGTCCAATCGTGGCGATCCGTCATCGTCGTGCCGCTGTCGACTTCGCCGCGGCAGGGCCGCCGGTATCCGACGGTGGTCGAAATCCTTGCAGGCGAAGCCGGCTTGCCGGTGACCTCCTACGCCCTGTGCCACCAGGTCACGACCATCGACCGGGGCAAGCTCCTCGAGCCTCTCGGCACCCTTCCCGACTCCACCCTCCAGGCGGTCGAGCGGGGCCTCCGGGTGGCTCTGGGAATGGGTTGACGGAGCCCACCCGGTCTCGATGCTCCGGACCTGGTCAACAAACGCGTAGGCCCGCTCCCGCAGGGTGCGCAGGAAGCGCTTGATCCCCCCCCAGCGCCTCCCCTACTCCTTTGCCCAGGCGGCCGGACCGGTGTGGTAGAGGTTGTTGCCCTCACAGTCGATGGCCACCACGACGGGGAAGTCCTCCACCTCCATCCGGCGGACGGCCTCGGTGCCCAGGTCCTCCCAGGCCACCACCTCCGAGGACTTGATGCAGCGGGCGATCAGGGCCCCAGCTCCGCCGGTGGCGGCGAAGTAGACGCAACCGTGGGCCTTCATGGCCTCCACCACGGCGGGACTCCGGTCTCCCTTGCCGACCATGCCGCGCAGGCCGTGCGCGATCAGGGTGGGCGAGAAGGCGTCCATCCGCGTGGAGGTGGTGGGACCGGCGCTGCCCACGGGCCGTCCCGGCTGGGCGGGCGTGGGCCCGACGAAGTACAGGGTCGCCCCCTCCAGCTCGAAGGGCAGGGGCGAACCCGCGGCCAGCAGCTCGCAGATCCGCTTGTGGGCGGCGTCACGGGCGGTGTAGAGGGTGCCGGTCAGGCAGACCTCGTCGCCGGCGCGCAGGGCCGACACGTCTTCGGCTCGCAGGGGCAGGTTGAGCTTCTTCATCTTGGTCCTCACAATTCGACGGACGCGTGGCGCGCGGCGTGGCAGTTCAGGTTGACGGCCACGGGCAGGGAGGCGATGTGGCAGGGGGCGGCCTCGATGTGGACGGCCAGGGCGGTGGTGCGCCCTCCCAGGCCCTGGGGGCCGACCCCGGTGACGTTGACCTTCTCGAGCAGCTCGCGCTCGAAGTCGGCGTAGCGGGGATCCGGATGGACCGAGCCCAGCTTGCGCAGCAGGGCCTTCTTGGCCAGGTAGGGGGCCCGCTCGAAGTTGCCGCCCAGGCCCAGGCCCACGATGATGGGAGGACAGGCGTTGCCCCCCGCCCGGCGCACGGTCTCAACGACGAAGTCCGCCACGCCCTCCTTCCCCACCAGGGGCTTGAGCATGGCCATGGCGCTCATGTTCTCCGACCCCCCGCCCTTGGGAGCCAGGGTGATCCGCAGGCGATCCCCGGGGACCAGCTCGACGTGGACCACGGGCGGGCCGTTGGTCTTGGAATTCACCCGCTCGAAGAGGGGGTCCTTGACGATCGACATCCGCAGATAACCCTCGGTGTAGCCCTGGCGCGTGCCCTCGGCCAGGGCCTCGGCCAGCCCCAGGCCCTCGATGTGGACCTGGTTGCCCAGCTCGACGAAGTACACGGCCACGCCGGTGTCCTGGCACATGGGCACGCGCTCGCGCTCGGCCAGGTCGGCGTTCTCGGTGATCTGCCCCAGGATCGACAGTCCCAGCGGCGACTTCTCGGTGCCCCGGGCCTCTTCCAGGGCCCTGCGGACATCGGCGGGCAGGCGGAAGGCCGCCTCCTGGCAGATCTCGGCCACCGCCGAGACGATGGCGTCGGAATGGATGGTCCTCATGCTCAATACACCTTTCCTTTGAAGAGGCCGACCTCGACGTAGCGGCTGGGGTCGACCTCCTCTTCCGGGAACTCGGTCTGGGCTGGCGGCAACTCGTCGAAGAACTCGATGGGCTCCTCTTCGTCGCCGACGATCCCGACCATCAGGTAGCGTCGCGTCATGGGATCGAACTTGTAATCCTTCAGCAGGCGGAAGCGTTCGATCTGACCCGTGCGCTTGACGTGGCAGCGCTTGCCGGTGCAGTAGAAGGGCTGGCCCGAGAACAGCACGTGATCCCCCTCGCCCGGCGCGATCTCGATGTCCTGCTGGATCAGGTCCAGGACCTTGCGCTCGACCTCGGCCAGGTCGATCTCCGGCGGCCGGTCGAAGCCGATCACGAAGCCGTGGTGCACCTCGGAGTGCAACTGGTCGGGCGAGAAGCCGTAGTCGTCGCGCAGGATGCGGCCGACCAGGTCCTCGGCAGAGTGGGCCATCAGGCGGAACTTGAGGTTCTCGGAGGCCACCCGGCGCACGTTCAGGGGTGAGGGACCGAAGATGGTCGGGCGGTAGACGCGGACCTCCTCGCCGATGGCGAAGAGGATCTGGGCATTGAAGCCAAGTTGCCGATACACCAGGTCGAAGTGCTCGACCACCACGCGCCGCTGGGCATGCAGGGCCTCGCGGATGGCCTCGACGATCTCGTGCACCTGATGGAAGGCCATCTCGTAGCGGGCATCCAGGTGGAAGGTATGCCCCGAGAACTGCTCGGTGGGGTCGAAGCTGAACAAGGGCGAGGTCGGCTTGTTGATCCCGTCGTCGTCGTTGGTCAGCTCCAGGCCCGGGAAGAGCCCCTTGATCAGGGTCGACTTGCCGGCTCCTTCGCCCCCGATCACGCCCACCAGGTGGTCGGTGGGCAACAGGTAGCGCTGCGAGAGCTCGGCCGCCAGGGCGTACAGGCGCAGCCGTCCCCGCGGCGCGTAGTAGATCGAGCGCAGCAACTGGTCCCTGCGGGAATGCTGGATGTGGGCCACGGGGCTACAGATCCAGTTCCAGCGTCAGCAGGGGGGCGTGCTGCTGGGCTCCGTAGACGTCGGAGTCGCCCGGCGAGCCCGAGCGGACCCGGCGCCGCATCCCGATCTTGACGGCCCGCGCCGGCTCGAAATACAGAACCTTCTCGATCTCCTCCGGGGAGATCCGATAGGCTCCGGCCACCACCTCGGGGGTCAAGAGGTCGCGACGACGGACCTCTTCGAAGACCTCCGAATCCTTGAAGATGATGTCCAGGGTCAGCTTCATGGGGCTGGAGTTCTTGCTCCGGATGACCTGGGCCACCTCGCGCAGGTTCTTCACGACCTCACCTCCTTCCCGGGGGTGACCCGGGCGCCGTCGACGGTCACGATCTCCCGCTTGAAGAAGGCCTCGGGATCGGCCACCTCCATCAGGTGGTACAGGCAGAACTCGTAGGCCGGCCCCATCGGCACGTCGGAAGGCGAGAACGGGAAGGCCAGGTTCCCGGCCGTGGCGATCCGCCCCTCATAGCCGTAGTGCAGGAAGGTCGAGCGGGTCAAGGAGCAGATCGTGTCGGCCTGTTCCTGCGTGGGAGCCAGGACCTCCATCACCAGACCCAGCTCGTGAGCCGTCCCGGAATCCGAGCGTTCCAGGTCGCCCATGACGCCGTTGAGGCCATACATGTGGAAGAAGACCTGGCCCTGCACGGCCTCGCGGCTGAGCAGCTCGTCCACCCGGGCCTTGACCTGCCCGGCCACCTTCTGGATGGAGCCGATCAGGATCGGGTCTCGGATCCCGGCAATCGAGAGCGTCCGGAAGCCCACCGGTCGGGCCGCTTCCAGCTTGATCGCGTAGCGGGGGGTGGGCACGAACCGGGTCCCGCGCACCTCCACCCGACCCTCGCCCAGATCCGTGAAGGTGACGTCGGTCAGGTCCAGGCTGCCGCCCGGCCCCGGCAGGTGGCTGGGGTCGCTCTTCTCGTACAGGGTGTGGGCGGCCGTCGACTGGGGGGTGAAGCGCCTCTCGGGGCTCAGGGCCCGCAGTTCGAACGAGTCCTCGCGCAGGATCCCCAGCACCGAGTCCGAGCCCGAGCCGGGCGTGGCGGCGATGGCGGCGCACTCGAGGATCTTGCCCAGATGGGTGGCCAGGGCCGCGTCGTAGCCTGCCATGATCGGCAAGGCCGCGAAACACGCCGGGTCGTAGCAGCGGCCGGCCAGGATCACCTGCGCACCCTCCCGGGCCAGGGCCTGCAGGGGCTCGTTGCCCATCTGGGCCACGATGTGCGGGCAGGAGCGGACCTGCTCGTCGGTGGGGTCCTCCAGGCCATCCAAGGCCTGGACCTTCCCCGAGCGCAGACCGGCCACGACCACCTCGGCGTCGACGTCGGCATAGGCCAGGCCCAGGCGGAAGCTCAGGTTCTCCTCCCGGGCGATCTCCTCGACCAGGGCACGGCACCACTCGAGGTGGGGGCGTGCGCCCGAGCCGCCGGCCGTGCCGATGACCACCGGGATGCCCTGACGCACCCCGTGGGTCAGCATCGCGCGCAGGTCGGACTTGACCCCCACCCGGTCGGTGAAGGGCTTGCCCGAGCCCAGGTAGTAGGGGCCCGGATCCGTCGAGCCGGCGTCCACGGCGATCAGGTCGGGACCTGCCTCCAGACCCTTCAGGAAGGAGGACTCGGGGAACCCGTAGCCCAGGATCGCCGTCGGCGACAGGATCTTGTACTCTCGTGCCATATCCAAAGCCTTTCTAGCCCTAGTCGAGGGCCCGCCGGCGCAGCAGCGCCAGGGTCCGTTCCATCTCGTTGTTGACCATCATGTAGCCCTCGTCGAAGCCCATGCCCGGCTTGGCCAGCATCCGCTCGGCCCCGGCGGCCAGGGCCACGTGCACGCAGGCTCGGGCCGAGACGTCGGTCTCGTTGCAGGTCCCTCCCTGGTAGGCCTCCATGCCATGAGCGCGACAGTACAGGACGCTCTGGACGGTGTTGTGCAGGCTGCCCAGATCCGGGGTCTTGATCTGCACCATGTGGCAGCACTTCCGATCGGTGAAGTCGACCACGTCCTGATGGGTGTTGCACCACTCGTCGGCGACGATCCGGACCGCGCAGCCTCGCTGGTCCAGGCAGTGACGGATCTGGCCCAGGGCCTCCATCTGGCGCTCGCGCTCGCCCATGTCGACCGGACCTTCCAGGTAGAGCCGGAATGGACCGGCCGCCTTCTCCAGCGACCCCAGATAGTCGGCGATCCGAGCAGGGTCGTGGTCGAAGATCAGGCCGATGGTGCCATACACGTCGATGTGCAGGTCGGGCTGGTAGGTGGGCTCGGGGCGCAGGTCCTGGATGCGCCGGGCCAACCAGCCCACGTACTCCAGCAGGTCCTGGCCATGGCGACCCAACTTGCCGTCCACGGCGTTGATCAGGGCGTGGGGCAGCACGTCCACGCCCTTGAGGATCATCTTGTCGACGTTGAGGTAGCGGTCGTCGCCCGACTGGGCGAAGATCGGCACCCGGCGGGCATGCAGGGGCAGGCCGTATTCCTCGGCCACCACCTCGGCCATCAGCCTCCCTGAAGAGCGGGCCACGCCATCCAGCAGGGCCTGGGACAGGCCATAGCGGATGGCGGTGTGCAGGGGCCGGCCCTCGATCTGCAACTGGTCGAACTCGGTGGCGGCCTCGCGGAAGGAGTCCAATGTGCGCCCCTTCAGGCGCGGGGCGATCTCCTGCTGCAGGAACGGCAGGTAGGTCTCGGCCAGGAAGAGGGGGTCGCGGCCTCCGGCGCCGGAATACTGGACGGCTGCGCAGTCTCCCAGGGCCACCTGGCCGTCCTCCAGGACCAGCATGATCGAGACGCACTCGCCGGCCTGGCGGATCTTCTGGAATCCGCTGGTCGAGGGTTCCCCCCGGTACACGAACCCGTCGCGGGTCGCTCCCTTCTTGATGGCCGCCTGGTCATCGAAGAAGAAGCCCGTCGTCCCCCGGGCGAAACACACATCCACAACTCGCATCACGTCACTCCTTGCTACCGCGGTCTGCCGACCAGGCGGCCCTTGCTGACGGCATAGATGTCGTCGATCAACATGTGATAGGAGGGCTTGCGCCCCTCAAAACGGGCCCGTTCCTGGATGCGCTCGCGGTGGAAGTCGGCCACGTCCGCGGGCAGAGGGACCCGGGCGGGATCCAGGACCCGGATGGCCCCCTGGTTGTCGCGGATCGGCATCAGCTTGCCGGCGTTGTGGACCGAGGGGGCGAAGGGCACGTCCAGGACCCCTGCCTGGAAGGCCCGCACCGCTCCCTCGGCCACCGAACCCTGGCCCAGGTCCAGGACGGACTTCACCAGGTGCCGGACCTCCCGCTTGATCAGGTCCACCTCGGCGGCCAGGCGGCTTTCGTCGGCGAAGACCTGATCTGCCAGCATGCTGACGATCTGGCGGGTGGCCTTGATTCCCTGCAGGTTGGCCTCGGCGGTGGGGATGCCGGAGGCCTCGTGCGGGGTCTTGACGATGACCTTGGTGGCCCGCGAGAGCGCCGAGACCGCGCCTCCCCACGAGATGACCGCGAAGGCCTTGGGCTCGTCCTCGGGGAAGCCGCCCATCCACTGGTGGAAGACGGTGGTCAACTGGAAGTCCTCGAAGCCCCGCAGGCGGAAGAACTCTTCGGCCAGCTCCCGCAGCGACTGGATGGCCGCCACGTCCTGCACCAGGTTGCCCAACTGGCCATAGCCCAGCGTCAGGCAGCGCACCCCCTGCTCGAGGGCCAGCAGGCCCTCCAGGATGCCGACGGTGTGGGAGATGAAGGGCGGGACCAGCGAACCGGTCAGGGGGCCGAAGGGCTCGCGGTTGATCCGCACCCCCCGCTCTTCATACAGGCCGACCAGACGGTCGACGTACTGCCAGTCCCGAATCGACCGCTCCAGGGGGACCTTCTTGGCGTAAGGGATGTTGTAGGAGATGCCTCCCCCCTCGAAGGAGGTGAAGCCCGCGGCCAGGGTGATCTCCGCCAGCAGGCGCGCATCCGGGGTGCCGTGGCGCACCTGCACGGGCCGGTTCACCGCCTCCACCACCCGGCGGCATTCGCGCAGACCGTGGTTCACGGCGGGGAAACCGTTCAACACCGAGCGGCCGGCCTGAAGCGACCGGTCGATTCCCTTCTGGGCCTCGGCGTACTGGTTCTGGCGGGTGTAGGCGTCGATGGTGGTGGGCAGCACGTCGGCCTCACCCTGCAGGTGCCGCAACAAAGCGATGTGCTCGTCCACCAGGGCCACTCCGGCGCGGGGCTGGACCAGGACGCGCTGCTCGCGGTCGGCCTCCGCCAGGACCCGCGTGAAGCGACGCGAGGAGGGGATCGAGAGCTGGTAGGAGATGCCCTCCTCCAGATCGACCTCGGCTCCGGTGCTCCAGGTCCTGAGGACCTCTTCGCGCTCCGCCAGGAAATTCTCGACGGGCAGTTGAGGCTCGGTTTCGGCAGGCATGATGACTCCTAGGCGGTGGTAGAGGTGGCGACCAGGCAGGACAGCGCGGTGCGGACCGCGGGTTCTTCGTAGTCGCAGACAAGATTCCCCAAGAGGGGCAGAAGATAACCTTCATCGCGCAGATAGTCGAAGTTCTGCGGGACCAGGGGCAGGGTCTCGGCCTGGTCGCCGGCCACTCCACGGAGCGCCCGCCCGGGTTCAAAGCCCGCGTCCTGCGAGAGGTACCCCCCCGAGCCGATCACCCGGGACACCGAGCGCAGGTCCTTCCCGGTCTGCACGAAGGTCTCTCCGGCGGCGGTGAAGACCCGACGATGGGTACCGGCGTGGCGAAGCAGGGCCTGTTTGAGGCAGGCTCCGGCCAGCCAGCGGTCGCACTCCTGCTGGATGGGAGTGGAGGCCAGCAGTCCGGGGTTCTGCGTCAACTGCCCGACGTACTCGGCCAGGACGTCGGCCTCTTCGGGTTCCAGATCCGGCTCGGCGGCCCGGGCGGCCGAGGCCGCCGAGACCCGCATGCCGAGGTCCCCCTCGACCGTCCTCTTGATCCGCGGCTCGGGCAGGCCGCGATAGACCACCCGCTCGGCCCCGCGCTGGTCGCGACAGCACGAGTAGACATCCGTGGTGGCCCCGCCCATGTCCACCAGAAGGAACTCGCCGAACTCCGGGGCCTGTCGGGAAATGGCCTCGACCAGTTGCAGGACCGCGTAGGGCGTCGGGTTGGGGGCCCTTCCGGTCCGGGCCACGATCTCGTCCAGGCCCTTTCCCTTGACGATGCGCTGCAGGAAGACCTCGCGAATCCTCTCGCGGGCCCCCTCCGGGCAGACGCAGTCCATCTCGGGCAGGATGTTGGGCGCCGGCCGGACATCGAACCCGGCCTGCGTGAAGAGGTCCACCACCTCGTCGGTGAGGACCTGGTTTCCCGCATAGACCACCGTGGTCCGCTCGCGCAGCCCCTCACAGGCGCTCAGGACCCGGGCGTTGTGGCGGACGTAGGTCTCGTTGCCGCCGTCGGTGCCCCCCGCCAGCAGCAGGATGTCGGGCTGCTGGCGTTCGAGTTCCTGGAGGTCCCGCGAGGAGAGCTTGTAGGCGTGGACCGAGGTCACCCGCCCTCCTGCCGAAAGCGCCGTCAAACGGGCGCTCTTCAAGGTCAGCTCGGGCACGATCCCCAAGGCCGCGATGGCCAGCCCCCCCTTGGCTGAGGAAGAGAAATAGACCGGCACCTCTCCCCCAGGGCCGGCCGCCTTCAGGCGTTCGCACACCTCCTGGAAGCCCCGCGCCAGGTGATCGACCGTGGTCGGGGTGGAGGCGCGGGAAAGCACGCGAAAAGCCGCCTGGCCCGCCGAGGCGTCCAAGGCCAGGAGGGCGCCCTTGGTAAAGGTGGAACCGACGTCCACCGTCAGGACACAAGGCATGTCGAAGACGGGCCGACTCAGGCGACGGGCAGGGCGTGGGAACGCTGCCGGATGTCTTCGTGCAGGGTCCGGGCCGCCTCGACCAGGTCGCTGTCCGGACGGAAGACCCGGTCATAGCCCATCTGGCGGAACTTCTGCTCGGTCAGGGCGGGGTCGTTCTTGCCGATCACCAGGTTCCCGCCCACATAGAGGATCACGTCCTCCAGGCCCCGCTCCAGGCAGCGCTCGCGCAGGCCCTCGCAATCGAGCTCTCCCTGACCGTACAGGGAGGATACCAGGATGGCCCGGGCGTTGGTCTCGATGGCGGCGTCGATGAACTCGTCCTGGGAGACCATGACCCCCAGGTTGACCACCCGAAAACCCTGATCGGAGAAGACTCGCTCGAGGATCTTGTTGCCCACGGCGTGGCAATCCGCGCCGACCACTCCCAGGACGATGGTGTCCGGACCCATGAAGGCACCTTCCTTGTCTGCACTCCCCCCTAGGAACCCAGACGGAAACCCCTCGGTCGCCTCGTCGGGTCTTTTCCGCCCCTGCTGTGTCGCAAAAAGTCTCATTTGCCTCAAGCAAACCGCAACTTTTTGCTCCTGGCGGGGACAAAAAATCCCTCGACGATGCTCGGTCGAGGTTTCCGACCGGGCCCCTAGTTCCTGAATCCGCCACCTACCGTGGCATTCGGCCGCGAAACCATTGAGGCCCACCCACACCTGCGTGTGGGTGGGAATGGTCCGTCTGCGTCGTCAGGCGCACCTCTGCGGTGCTCACGTAGTTTCCAACTACGCTCCGCTCCTCGATGCACGCCTTCCTTGCATCCAGACCCGCCTCGACGCCCTCGGTTCTCACGCCAGGCAGCGGATCCAGGAAGTTCTGCCGGGGGCGCAGCCGCCCGGGGCCGTGGTATCGCGCCCCCCTGAAAATATCCTGAAATGATGGGGTTCCTAGAAGCGCACGTCCACTCCCCGGGGGACCACCTGGATCCGAGCGGGGGTCGGGGGGGCCGGGTCTCCGTCAAGCTGCACGGCCACCGGGGCGTCCGTCTCGATCAGGATCTCCCGGCCCAGGTAGTAGGCCACCTCCGGCAGTTCGGCGTGCGCCCCCACGGCGGCCCCCATCCACTGGCGCAGGGTGCCCAGGGCGTCGGCTTTCTCGAAGACGCACACGTCCAGCAGGCCATCCCGCGGACAGGCCCGAGGGGTCAGGCGCAACTGGCCACCGTACAGGGGGATGTTGCCGACCAGGATCAGCCAGAACTCGTGCTCGAAGGTGTGCCCGTCCACGGTCAGCCGCGCCCGGGGCACCAGGTCCCGGTGCTTCCAGGCGGCCCCCAGGGCGGCGGCCACGTAGGCCATGCTGCCCAGGGCCTCCTTGGCCTGGGGGTCGACCTCCTCCACCACCTGGGCATCGAAGCCGATCCCCGCAAAGCACAGGAAATGCTGCCCGGCCACGCAGCCCACGTCCATCTGGCGCACCGGGCTGCGCACCAGGTGGCGGCAGGCGCCCTCCAGGTCCAAGGGGATCCCCACCGAGCGGGCCAGCACGTTCTCGGTGCCCATGGGCAGCAGGCCCAGGGGCGTGCGGGTGCCGACCAGCCCCTGGGCCACCGTGCGCAGGGTGCCATCGCCCCCGGTGGCCACCACGGCGTCGTATCCCGCATCCGCCGCCTGCCGGGCGGCCTGAGTGGCCTCCTGGGGGCTGGCGCTCTGGTGCACGTCGCACTGGACGTTCCAATCGGCAAGACAGGTGCGGATGCGCTCCAGGGGCGAGACCTTCCCCTTGCGCCAGCGCGCCCCGCAGCGACCGGACTGGCGATTGGCCAGGACCAGGACCCGGGGGCGGTCGGTGCGGTACTCCAGCGGCTGGAGGCGCACCTCCTCGGTCAGGTCGGGGCTCACGGCTTCTCTCCCCTCTCCCTGGCCAGGCGACGCGCCTCGATCCAGGCATCCAGGGCCGCCATGACATACAGGATGAAGGTTGCGATGGCGGGCCACAGGGCCGACCGCAGGGCTTCGAACAACGAGACCGGCTCGACCAGGGAGGTCAGCGCCTCATAGAAGCGCCACAGGCCGAGTCCACCCGTGTACAGCAGGCTGCCCAGGGCCGCCGTGAAGACCACGGCGAAGGCGATGGCCTTGCCCCAGCGTTGGTTCATGGCCTGCCCCGAGCCGGGGTAGACGGCCAGCGAGAGCAGCAGGCCCAGCCCCGGCGAGGGCTTGCGGGGAGTCTTCAGGTTCAGCATGCCGACCCTCCTTCCGCCCCTCCAGGAATCCTCGGGGCCCGCTTCCCGTCGCCCGACTCGAGGGAGCGGCCAGCCTCAGGGTTCCCTGCCGAGGGAGCCTCTCCTGTGCGGGGAGGGAAGGTCGCCCCCCTTTCAGCGCTTCGGGCGGGCCTGCAGGCGATGGTGCCCGGGGGGGATCTCGACCAGCAGGCGCGGGCGGTCGTACAGGCGGATCCAGCGGGTCCGGGCGGGTCGGCCGTCCAGCCGGACCTCGGCCAGAATGGCGGGCAGGTGCACGGCCAGGCCCGGGCCGGGCGCGAAGAGTTCGGCCTCCAGCACCTCCCCCCGCATGCGGCTCTGCATGCGGGCCCCGGCCCGCATGCGCAGGAAGTCGTGGTATCCGAGCATGCTGGTCAGGAGGTGGCGGCGCAGGCGGGCGTGGTCCACGAAGGCCTCGACCAGGCGCCTTC
>Ga0334884_1000271_pt1 | contig 98295 bp, 99 predicted proteins | sample GraSluR1_MG_7_FD_207215 | JGI IMG/M metagenome (GOLD analysis project Ga0334884, IMG submission 207215) | Sludge microbial communities from methane-producing bioreactor in Wageningen University, Netherlands - Granular Sludge_12_05 R1 | ecosystem: Engineered > Bioreactor > Anaerobic >... | reverse complement strand
ACAGGGACTGATCCCCAAGAGCTATTCTCGATAATTGTTAGAAGTGATCTGGTCAAGCAGAAGCCTTATCTATAGATGGACAGTTTTATTCCGCCATAATTGGACAATTTTAGACCGGCGTTGACACTTTGAGGAATCTGAACCCTCTTTCAACCTCCTGCTGCCCTTTATAGTAGCTTAGAATCGTATCAGGATCTATATTGATGTCATTTGAAGCTAAAATGAACCTTCCTAACTTTGATTTCTCTTTTAATACCTTATCATAATCTAATTCTATCCCGCCATCGATTAGATAGACTTCAATGAGCTTTTCTCCATTCTTAGGCCGACCCCTTTTCTTTTCCACCTTCTTGACCACTGATTTTACCGATAAATCCTTGAATCTGTATAACGGAAGCTTAGCGATCCATAATTCAGCTTCTTTTATCGCATCTGCCTCACATGCGAACTCGCGACGCCTCAGTTTTGCGAGGTCTTTCTCGGCTTGCCGATCTTCTTTTTCGAGCCGTTTTTCAAAGGTCTTTTCCATCCTCGCCTGCATCGGCTCAGACTGATAAACTACCCACTTTTGGGGAATATCTTTATAGTTTGAGGTTGTCGAGAAGCACTTGTACCTGGGATCGAAACATTCAACCATATCAAGATCGCTATCAATTAGCTGTTTACATTCTGTTAGCGTTGCAGGTACGCGAGTTATCCAGAGCGTCTCAGTTCCTAGCTGCCGGATATTTTTCTCGCTGTAGACCGCACTATCAGCTATGTAATAGGCAGCATCGTCCAGATACAGCCCGCTCTTGATCTTCAGGAACGACTCCATGATCGTGTTTTTATCTGACGCATTGCCGGAATGGGCCTGGGCAAAAAGAGGTATGCCGTCTTGGTTTGTCACCAATCCTAGAACGAACTGTTTCAGGTCCATCCGGCCGTCTTTTGAATGGCCAAGGGTTATCTCGATAGCGTTTCGACCGCTTGGACCCTCGTAATTTCCCTGGACGCTGAAGCTCGTAGTATCGGCATGAAGCCGTTGAACTCCGAGATCCAGCTGGCTCATGACCTTCAGAGCTATATCGTTGAAGAGTTCCGTCGGACCGTAGGCGTAAATAGCATCAAGCGTCCTGCCGAGGGCATCATCGTTCAGGTCTGCGGCGGTGACACCTTCACCGAGCAACCTCTCGACGGGAAGCTTCTCGTAAAACTCCGGGAACAAATACAGTCTCTGGCCAACGTAGCCCAGTCCGTTCAGGATCATAGCTTTTATGAGCCTTGAATGCTCTAGGTTGTGGTTTCTCTTTTTAGGAAGTCGATCATCGATCAGATCGGCGATGTCTAACTGGTCGAATACGCCTGAAACTAAACCTAGATGATCTAGTGGGAGGGTTCTTATCTCCATAATTGCTACCCCTAAAAATGGGATATAACGGGATATTTAATAAATCTTTGCTATAAATTATAGAGGAAATGTTTGGAGATTAGACCGTTAGTGCGGAAACGCCCATGATCCAAAGGCCCATGCCCGAAGGATGTAAAACCGGCTATCGCCTATTTTGTCATGATACGGGCAGTGAAGGTCGCTCCGACATTGGGACTCAGATCTCGTTGCGGAAACTAACCATTACCCAGGCGGATGCCAGAATGCGTCATCGAACGCGTATGAGAATGTGCACCCGTTAAGGGTTTTACAACTGCCCATATCAGGACGGGGGAAGATGGACCGACGAAGGTATAACGTTTGTTGTAGGGCCGACATCTATGATCATGTCCCGAGACCATGGGACGATGAACCCATCAGATCGACGAACGGGTGGCATCGCCTGTTTGTCGTAGATAGCATCGGCTGTGATAATTGGGCTAATTATAACACCCCACTGAAACTGGTATAAGGAATTAGTTATACCTTATACGGGTTGCGGTTCCAACTGCACCTCTTGCCCGAGCAGGTTCAGTTGGCCTGGTGCAATAGGTGGGTGGGTTTGGCGCCAGAATAGTACGGTTGGGCGCTTGCTGCGTAGGATTATCTCAAAGAGGTCTGGTTTCTTCTGAGCGAACTCCGCGTCGATGAGAATGAGATCACTGTGATCCAGGATGCTTCTCACTCTGGCCCTTCGCGCTGCGATTTGCGGTACAGGTTCGTCGCCTGGCATCTCTATGCATGGGCGCTTTACCGGAGTCTTCACAATAGATGTCCATTCGTTGATGGCAGCCATCGGCGAGATCTCTGGCTGACAGATGATCTCTCTCACGAGGTAGGGTTCGAGAGCAAATCCCAGATCCGCCATCGACGTGTTAGGCGGCCCAAAGATCCCTATATTCAGTTTCCTTCTTCTCAAGTATTCACACCTCTACAAAAAATAGCTTGGGGCGAGATTTGCAATCGCATCTCGGCCCGTATGGTTTTTGCTTGGATATGGTGAGCGCGAATCTAATTCCCCGCTCCTAGACTTTGGAGAGGGCTGGGAAGGTGGGGTTGGTGATCCCCGTTACCTTATCGATTTAGAGCCCGCTGTAGCAGGCGTTTCAGGGTCGATTTTCCGGAGGAGGTGTTATTGTACCTTTTCCGAGCAGTTCCACCGGTTACGCCCTTCACTGCGGCCTATAGAGGCATTAACAAATACGTCGGCTCTCCTCAAAAGATGGTCCGAGAGGCGGCTACGGCGAAAGCCCGGAAGCCGAAGGCGCTAGGGCTTTGATTCCCTTTTAGACCTTCTGCAGTTTGCCATCAGCAGTGGAATCATGCCAAGAACTTTTAGGCTATGCCGAATTATTGGCTTTTTCAAAACATTTTATAGCTTCTTCGTGTCTTCCCAGGTCATCGAGTACAGCGCCTTTGTTATTCCAGGCCTTAGCATAATCGGGTTCAATTTCGATGGCCTTGTCAAAGCATTCGAGAGCTTCTTCGTGTCTTCCCAGGTCATCGAGTACAACGCCTTTGTTATTCCAGGCCTTAGCATAATCGGGTTCAATTTCGATAGCCTTGTCAAAGCATTCGAGAGCTTCTTTGTTTTTGCCAAGCTTTCCGATAACGACGCCTTCTTTATTCCAAGTTAATGCTGATTCTGGCTGTGCCGGTTTTTCGCTGAGGAAGGGGAGAGGATCACTGATTTTGGTAATTACTCTTTCAGTACCGACGAATGGAACGTCGTATTTTTCATGATGCCCGAGAACACCGTCTCCGTCGTTCAAATCGCTTGCTCTTTTTCCATATTCGTTATCCTCAAAAGCAGGATCGGCGCTCATTATAAAATTTCTATCTAATTTTTTTAATCTTGCAGCACTGTTGTCATAGGATCCATAGTTATAATCCATTTACATCCTCTCCCGGCCAATTAAGTTATTGGAATTTATCACATAAAAGCTACACCTATAATAGGCGAAAGTAATTGCGGTGGTATAGTTATGTGACTCTGAGGCGATCGCGGGCGGTTCAACATGCTCTCGATAGATACCCGTGAAGACTTCAGATGGCTGCCCTCCAAGATTGCGACTAAGAACCCGCGGGGTCTGGTACTTCTTTTATATATATCATTTCTTCTCTAAACATTAGGTCCTGGTCGTCTTCCCATTTACCAGAAAAACAAATTTCCAAGAACCCATTTTTGTAATGTGCATTTCCAGAATGCAACCCAATTTCCAAAATATATTTAATTTTTGGACATAGGTAATTTGACTGAGCATTGAAACTCTGAAGAAGTTCTAGCATAAAACGTAAGTCATTCCTCCTACAGACAGGGTATCCATCAGCGTCTATGAATTTATACAGCTCTATTCGTCGTTGATAATGTATTGATGAGATGTGACCTATATCACAGAAGTAGCCCCGTTCAGGATTGATATCAATATATTGTAATCTCTCCCCTGTACCTGTTACCCAAGTGAGATTAACAGGAGAAAAATTCTGGATTCTCTTTGGGACTTCATTATCGTAGATCCAGAGATTTTCTAAAACCACTTCGCATTTCTTTGCGGTTGATTTTCCATTATTTATTATTCGTAATCTGAAATAATAAACTGGTTCAGGATCTACCCCAGCCGCTTTCCATTGAGTCTTATGACAAAAGGGCGGATCAAGTTCAAATAAAAGTTTAAGTTTCGGTGCATAAAGGTTGCATTCAGCCCATTTAGGACCGAAAAGAGCGATCGCCCCAAGAATCAAAGTAGCGGCTCCAAGAGCATATGTAGCGATCACTAAGTCGTCAATGCCGGGGATATCCCTTAATATAATATATATCAAAATACCCAGCATGATTAAATTGCAAGCGACATTGCATATATCACATATGTAATCGTGTATATCAGGACCATTTATATTAGGCATTACGCAGTTATTACCTAATTATAATCTATAAATTTTTGCTCTTATTTGCTCAACTAAGAGTTCTTGGACTGCCTCATAGAAACATGTGTCCAACTCCACTTTGCCAGAGGTCCAGGAACACGAGATGGTCGTCAGGTGGTTATGTGACTCTCTTCCTCGAAATGGCTTCTGAGGCAACATAACCAACCGTCTTTTTATCCAGATCCGTTATTTTAATCGTATGGCGGCGTTCTTTTTCTGGTGGCGGGTTCCATATCCTCCGTATGCGAGGCTTCTGTGATATGCTTTATTCGGCCCCGGAGAATATCACAGAACTATGCGGGAGCGTAACCTTTCGAGCCCTCCATATCCTCAATTGGCGAGGGCTTCCGGTCCTGGTTTTATGGGGGGCCCTCTTTTGGCTGACTACTTCGAGCCGTGATGTATGGGTGGCGGCGACAGGTGGGCCATATTCACCAGGTTTATGGAACGACCGGGTTAGCAAAATAGGCCCTCGGGCGTCACTAAATTCGGTGACGAGCTGGTTATCTCCAATAAAAGCGCTCTTCGTCGAGCCTACATCCTGGTGATATGTTGTCCTACTTTGCAAAAAAGGTTTCGACCATTACCCGACTTCCGAATATGGCGATTATCGGAAGTCAGATATAGAATGAGCCGCTACATAACGATCATGGCAGTCACTAAACTCATCAGTGTGGATGACTTCAGGAAGTTGATCGAAAAGGTGGAATCCGAGCGGGACAGAATCGTTATCATGCTCCTATTCTCCACAGGATGCCGAGTCGAGGAGCTTGTCAGCACCAAACTCGAAGATGTTGATACAGTCAGAGGAGAGATCCATATTCATGCCAGCCGCACAAAGACCCGTCAATATCGAGACGTCATCGTCCCTGAGTCCATGATCCCCGACCTAAAGGCATGGGTCAAGAGCCTGCCCGAAGGTTCCATGTGGCTATTTCCTGGACGAGATCCTTCGAAGCACATCTCCCAGCGGTGGATTCGGATGATGACCGACAAGGCTGCCCGTTCTGCTGGTATCCAAAGACCGTATGCGACATCCAAAGATGGCAGGTCGATGAATATCGTCAGCCCACACACCTTGCGCCACCTGCATGCTGTGGCAGCTTTGGATAGCGGTGTCCCGTTGAACGACTTACAGCAGCAGCTCGGGCACACCGACCTGAAGACGACCTCGATATACCTGAAAGCCGATATCAACCACCGGCGGAAGAGTTACGAGGGGTTCGAGATCTGAAAGAGCAGTCAGGCTACAGGAGATCGATCCATACAATGGCTTCAGGTGTTGGGATGACAGGAGACGGGAGTTTTCAAGTTCAGATTTGTGATTCCGAAAACCCCTACTGATCGAAAGCTTTATCGAACACCACCCCATCCGAATTTGTGGAGGGAATTCATCTGTCAAGTCCATCTCGGTTAATGACATTGGTCGCGTGTTTATTTTTGGTTCAGATGGTGTGTGCACAGGATACAGAGCCGCCGAATGTGCTGAGCTTCGACTTTGATCCCAAATCAATAGATACTTCAACCTCGTCTCGGGAGGTCACCGTAACAGCACGCTTGACAGATGATCTGAGCGGTGTTGATCTATCAACGCAAGCTAGATTCCGCAGTCCCTCTGGAAATCAGTTCGCCGATGTAGGCTTTTGGCCACCTGGTGGGCTTATCTCTGGCGATGAGTTAGACGGCATTTATGAAAGTAAACTGACACTACCTCAGCATAGCGAGCAAGGAATCTGGAAGCTCGACTACATATATCTTCGCGACAATGTGGGCAACAGAAGACAGCTTTCGAAGGACGATGCTGCAGCCTCAGGTTTCCCTACAGAGTTTGTTGTGGTATCTGTGGGAGATGCAGAACCGCCGAATATTTTAAGCTTCGACTTTGATCCCAAATCAATAGATACTTCAACCTCGTCTCGGGAGGTCACCGTAACAGCACGCTTGACAGATGATCTGAGCGGTGTTGATCTATCAACGCAAGCTAGATTCCGCAGTCCCTCTGGAAATCAGTTCGCCGATGTAGGCTTTTGGCCACCTGGTGGGCTTATCTCTGGCGATGAGTTAGACGGCATTTATGAAAGTAAACTGACACTACCTCAGCATAGCGAGCAAGGAATCTGGAAGCTCGACTACATATATCTTCGCGACAATGTGGGCAACAGAAGACAGCTTTCGAAGGACGATGCTGCAGCCTCAGGTTTCCCTACAGAGTTTGTTGTGGTATCTGTGGGAGATGCAGAACCGCCGAATATTTTAAGCTTCGACTTTGATCCCAAATCAATAGATACTTCAACCTCGTCTCGGGAGGTCACCGTAACAGCACGCTTGACAGATGATCTGAGCGGTGTTGATCTATCAACGCAAGCTAGATTCCGCAGTCCCTCTGGAAATCAGTTCGCCGATGTAGGCTTTTGGCCACCTGGTGGGCTTATCTCTGGCGATGAGTTAGACGGCATTTATGAAAGTAAACTGACACTACCTCAGCATAGCGAGCAAGGAACCTGGAAGCTCGACTACATATATCTTCGCGACAATGTGGGCAACAGAAGACAGCTTTCTCAGGAAGATGTCGCGGTCTTAGGTTTCCCAACCACCTTCCGAAACGGCCACAGCGGAGCTTTCTCGATCTCCGGCATGAAGTTTAACGATCTCGATAACAACGGAGCCAAAGACGCCGGTGAGTTCGGCCTTCCCGGCTGGACGATCGAACTGCTTTTGGGCGGAGAAGTGATCGACTCCACGGAGACCGGCGACGATGGTACATATGCCTTCGACTACCTGGCCCCTGGAAGCTATACCGTGCGAGAGGTCCAGCAAGCCGGGTGGGTTCAGACGCGTCCGCCGGGTGGCTCTCATTCGGTCGATTTGGTCAATGCCGATTCAACGGGCAACGACTTCGGAAACCACCAGATTAAAAGCATGGATGTAGAAACACCAAACGTTTTGAGCTTTGATTTTGATCCCAAATCGGTTGACACATCAACGTCTTCTCAGGATATCACGTTCACAGTTAGATTGAAAGACGATCTTAGCGGTATAGGAATGAGCGACGACCTCGTTTCCTATTGGTCAGGAGCTTCTTTCCAAAGCCCTTCTGGAGAACAACGCGTAAGCGTATCTTTTCATCAAAACGACCGTGTTTCTGGAACGGATCTCGATGGAATTTATGAAAGTAAAATGACTTTGCCCAGGTACTCTGAAAAGGGGACTTGGAAGCTTGATTACGTCTCCATATCGGACAGAGTAGGCAACACCAAACGATTGGATAAAGATGATATGACCGCTTTGAGCTTCCCTACTGAGTTCGAGGTGGAGTCGATAGGTGATGTTACACCTCCGAATATATTGGAATTCGGATTTGATCCCAAATCGGTTGACACATCAACGTCTTCTCAGGATATCACGTTCACAGTTAGATTGAAAGACGATCTTAGCGGTATAGGAATGAGCGACGACCTCGTTTCCTATTGGTCAGGAGCTTCTTTCCAAAGCCCTTCTGGAGAACAACGCGTAAGCGTATCTTTTCATCAAAACGACCGTGTTTCTGGAACGGATCTCGATGGAATTTATGAAAGTAAAATGACTTTGCCCAGGTACTCTGAAAAGGGGACTTGGAAGCTTGATTACGTCTCCATATCGGACAGAGTAGGCAACACCAAACGATTGGATAAAGATGATATGACTTCTCTAGGCTTTCCCACCGAATTCCAGAACGATCCTTCCTATAATCCTCCTGCTGGTCTATCTATCGAGAAGACTGCCTCTTCAAGCAGCATCTCTCCAGGTGATTTGTTGAATTACACTATAATCTACTCAAACACCGGAGACGTTCGCCTGACCGAGGTCGTGATAACCGAGAGGTATCCAGCAGGAGTCGAGTTCATCTCCGCATCGCCAGCACCAGACCCCGGCACGAACAACAGGTGGACCATCGGAGATCTGCCCGTGGATGACACAGGAAAGATAATCGTGACCGTCGGAGTTTCTGAGCTGCAAGATTTCGAATTCGCTGATGGAGGGCGGATCGTCGGAGAAGGGTTTGTAAACGTCAGGGAGAGCTTATCCACGAGCCGGGGGCCCATCGACCTTAAGAACGTGGCTACGATCACCTCTGCGGAGACTGCCCCCGCGAGCGCCGCAGCCTCGGTGACGGTCGGAGATCCTGGCACGGAGCTTGAGGCCCGAGAGCACGGCAGTGGCAGCTATGAGAACGAGGAACGGGTACATGTGAGGACTGAGAATAAGTCGATCTCGATGGACAAGGACATGGCCGCCACCTACAGCCCGACGACACTTGCCCTTTACAACAATCGAACAGTCGTTTATACCTCAAGTTGGACTGAGGAGGCCAATGCCAAGAACCGGGTGACCGGCACCTCCATGAGCGAGCAGTACCGGTACGCCACCTTCATCGATCGCGAGTCGAGCTTCTTCCTCGACGAGAACGAGTCGGTGATGAACATTGACTCTGAGTTCGACGGCATGGGCCACATCGGCTTCCTCAAGATGCCGTCCAACACCTCGACGGCTTATGATACGCCAACGATCGAGGTCCGGGAGGACTACGTCGGAAGCTTCAAGATACTGCAGCGGGTCGACGAGTACGGTTCGAGCGTATCCTACGAGAAGGCCGCGAGCGGCTCGGGCTTCGCCGTAGGCGACAGGCGGGTCAAAGACAGCCAGAGAAGCTACGAATCAGGTACGGGTGAATACGATTCTGAGGAGATCATAGAGACGAGCACCAACTACATCGCAAAAGACATCAGCCTCGTCAGCGGTCCGATGAACCAGAGCCTCACCGAAGACGTCTCCATCTCAGCGTCCCAGAAGTGGAAGGAGGGGATGTACTCGACGACGCCGAAGGTGAGCTACATCGGCGAAGAGTTCACCAACCTGGACTATCTCGATAAAGAGACGATCGCCAAGGGCCTCAACGAGATGAACACCCAGGCTAGCTTCGAAGGGCGGGCGAGGTTCAGGGCGCTCCTCGAGCCGAACAAGGGCAATCCCGAGGTGGACATGGACGAACAGTACGAGGGCGACTACTCCATCGAGAGGAAGGTACATTTCACTGGCATCGCCAAATATGATCGGCCTCACCTGAACCTCACCAAGACTCTCGACGGCATCGTCGAGGAGACCCTTCCCTGGGAGTACGGTGAACCCCATCTCGAGGGCGCGGTGAAGAAGAGAAAGGTGGCCACCTACACCATCACCATCGAGAACGACGGGAACGCGGCTTTTGACAAGGTATACGTGAAGGACACCTTCCCGCCGGGTGCCAGCTTCATCGAGCCTTCTTCGCTGAGGCCGAAGGTTATCACAGACACCTATGCCAACTGGACTCTGCAAAACCTTCCCATCGGCAGCGCTTTGAATATCACCCTGAAGCTGGACGTCACAAAGTACGCTCCGGTCGAGCTGGTGAACAGGGTCGATGCCTGCGGCGTCTACGATGACGAAACCGTCTGCGCCAGGAACTTCAGCGCTCTGGAGATCAACTGGTTAACGTGTTGCATCGTACCCCGAGAAGAGCAACTATCTGTCGTCAAGACTGCAGAGGTTGACGAGACGAACTCCAGTGTCGTTAGGTACAAGATCGAGATCACGAACTGGGAGGATGCGACAAGGGTGGCTACGGTGACCGATCGGCTGCCTGCGGGCATGAAGCTCATCGAATCGTCGATCCCCTTCGCAACCTACGAGGACGGCGTTGTGGTCTGGAACCTGATCGAGATTCCTGCTTCTGGGACGGCTGCGATCGAGTTCTCGGTCCTCGCCCCCGGCGACGGCAGGTACACCAACATCGTTGAGGTGGACCCGAGGTCCGTTGACAGGCCCGTCGTCCAGCCGGTCCGGGCCACCTGCGTCATCAATGTGGGTATCGTCGAGGACGAGTGTGGCGCCGTCTCCTGTGACTCGTGGCAGCCTCCGAACTGGGAGTTCGAGCACGTAGGATACGGCCAGGACCAGACGACCTGCGAGGACCTGACCTGCGCCATCTGCGATGGAACGGACTTTTGCCTTGCTCCCTGAACGGGTGCATGGCATTACATTTCTAAATATTTAATGGTGGTTGGGTGGAAGGGCCGGGTGTCATGCTGAACTTTTCGCATATAACGCATCAGACCTATGGCAACTATTTCTGTCAAGGTTTATATTTATAGATCTCTAAACGCATAAGTTGACTTCGGGCTGAAGGTTCCGTTTTATGCAGAAATCGGAACTTTGAATGGTGCAGTTGAGGGTAGGTCGGGATAGTATTTTGTATTAGTACTAACCACATATCCAATAGATGGCTCTTACAGAGGTTCGCAAAGAGGGCGCCCGCTTGCATGCCTCCGACTCCTATGGCGAATTCAGCGAGGAGTTCATAGCGGAGGTGCTGGAGGCCGAGCGAGAGTGTGAGATGGGGCGATGCAAGCGATTTGATAACATAGACGACGCGCTGGCTTTTCTCGATGAATGAAGAAGCTCGGAGATGTCTATAAGCCCGAATTTGCCGAGACCTTCATAGAGACATCTCAAAGCCTTACAAAAAAAGACAAAGTTTTAGCTGCCCGGATAAAACGTAAGATACGGGTTGTATGCGAGTATCCCGAGCGCGGAGAGCCACTATCGGGAAATTTGGCCGGCAAATGGAGTATTCATGTTGCTGCTCATTACGTTATACTATATGAAATAAAGAATAAAGATAAAGTTGTAAGATTTTTAAGTGTCAAGCACCACGATTATGCATATGGCAAAAAGCTATAATGGGCCACTAACGGGCCCGCCGATACTTCAATTATATAGCCAAGAAAAATTTATCAATGCTCCATGCACCCAAGTTCCCGGCCCCTGGCAAAGGAGAATTGGGCATGATGTGGTTGAAGCCATTTGCCAGAGAGCTTTCGGGATGGGTAGGTTTTCCCAGGACCTCAATCCCGGCTTCTCAGGTGAACAGGAGATATCTCCACGAAGGGGGGGCGTCAAAGTTCACCCGAGAGCGTTCGGTAAGATCCTGGGATGGATATGTACCCTAGGCTATGACTAAACCGTAACGGTCCAAGGACTATACCAGCTATACCAGCTCCTTCAGCTTCCTTATGCTCTCCATGAACTCGGCGTGCTCCCTCAGCTTTTCGTCCTCGATGTGTTTTATGATCTCGCCTATGGGTGTAGCCAAGCTGAAGGCCAGCGAAGGTCGACCTTTGCCACCTGATTGGACCTCACGCTCGCGGATCCAGTTCTTGTCGCGAAGATCCCGCATCGCTATGCTGACCTCGGGTTGTCTCAATCCAGCACCAAGCTCGATCTCTCTCGTTGTCGCCTCGCCGACGCTTGACAGGTAGGTGATAAGAATTGCCACGTTGCGATTCATGCCCAAGCTTCGGAGAATATTAGCGAACTCCCAATCCTCGTCGTCCAGCACTCTGAGCGTACTTTCTATCATATCGATCACCACAATCTTTTGAGGGAGGGTGATTCACCACCTCTTGATCTCCTTCTTCTCTTTCGGTGGCTTGTCCTCGTAATCTATCGAAGATATGGCGCCTTTGAATACGATCAATTTCTTGCCCTGGCCGAGATCGAGCAGAAGTTCATAGGCATTGAAGGCTTCAAGCACACCCTTGATGGGGCGACCGTCCATCATCCGGATCATGATAGAACGGTTCAAGAGCTTGGGCAAGAACTGAGGCTGGCCACCGCCTTTCTTTTCGGGCTCAGAATCGCTTTTGTTGGCGGCAACTTGAGTCTGGTCTACGCTAACGCTATCCTTCATTGACTGCTCCCTCGTTATGTGAGTGGTTTTTGTATAGATATATATTTTTTGATTCTCTAAAACCCGGGCCGACATCAGCGCCTCAAAGACTCTGTGTTCAGAGCAGCGGCGAGGGTGGGGCGTGGCGGTTATGGAGGGGGCATCTTTTGGCAGAGTACTTCAGGCTATCAATTACGATGTTAAGCTACGGAAACCCCACAATGCACATAGACTACGGGATTGGCGTGTTTGTAAAACAGATTCTTTGATTAATATTCAATATCTCGCAAACAGTCGGATCAATTTTGAAGGGTTGCTCTGCGAACAACCCCGTCGAGAATTATCCAGTTATCACAATGCTGCCAGTTTGCAGGCTTATTGTGACGAAGAATCCTTTTGTTTCAACCCGAGAGCAGACTCCATCCGTTTCCGAGCACATTCGATTGGCTTTGTGTCTATGTCGGAGGACGCCAGCTCGATCTCTGTCAGCTGTGCGAGCGCAACAAACTCGGTGGCAGCAGAGTTCAGCTTTACGAACCTCTCGGCCAACAGGATCATCGCGTCCAGGCGGGGCATCACTTTGGAGATGAGTAAACATGCTGCCGCATCATCGCCTATGCAGTCTTCGTCCAACACTATGCAGCTATTTCCAAGTCGTGTCCCATTAGGAATGCGCACCTCACCGTCCACTCGTTCTACTTGACTCCACGCCCACGACTGCGGTCCAGCCATCTTCTTGAGGCGCTTCAGCTCATCCAGATCTCTTCTGACAGCTGCGACCGCTCGCATCAACTCCGTAGGCATAATCAATCACCTCCATCTGACATCGGGATTGGTTAGGATCTTCTCCTGGCGTTTCTGCCTCTTGATCTGATCTTCTGCCATGAAGACGGGGGTGTCTGGCTCAAACGCCTCCCTCTTGAAATTGAACTTGACCTCCCACGATCGTGAGCTCTGTGGGAGTGTCATTCTTGGGTTATGGGCCATTGAGTTATCGCCCTAATGATTTAAGGGCCTTTTCGATCGCACCCCAGTTTGGACCTCTCGTCCAGAGCTTGCCGGATTTGTCACAGGAGTGTGACTTCTTCGGGGAGATTGACAGCACTGCACTGCATCCATTTCCCCCGCACAGGCTATCGCTTTCTCGAACATGTCCGTCCCTCTGGACATCGTCCCCCTCCGTTGTTGATATGGCTTTCAGAGCTGCTGCCGCCTCTGACAGGAGATCTGCCAACTATACCCGCTCAGCCGCGTTCTTGAAGTTGACCTTAACTGATAGAGTCGTTATCGCATCTCCGCGCTTCACTGTAAAATCAGCAACTTCCGTGATCATTCAAGCCTCCGCATCTATCTTCTTAGAGGTTACAGTGGCTGGTCGCTCAGTCTGTAGATCTCGGATCCGTTTCAGAATTATGTCCACGACCTCTTGAGGCCTGTAGCCGTTGGTGTCGATCAGTTCCATCCTGTGACCTGCCATCGTTGACAGAACCTCGTATGCGGAATGGACTCTCCTCAGAAAGTCCCTGTTAGAATCATACTTGCTCAGCCGTCTTCTGGATTGAGTTCTCTTGAAGCTTATCGACGGCTCCACGAGGAGTACGAATGTCCTGTCTGGGATCGGTATGCCTGTCGGGTGCATGTGGTATAGGTAGCACATGCCCTGCGCGAGGTCGTTGAACCCCTCGGCATGACCTGCGTGAAGCTCGGCGCCAGAATATGCCAGGGTTGAGTCCAGGTATCTGTCACAGAGCACGTTATGGCCCTGCTCGATCTCGAAGCTCAACCGTTTGGCGTGCTGTTCTCTATCGAGCATGAATAGCCACGCCCTATAGAGGGCTTCCTCGGGGGCATCGCCCAACTGGATGTAGTCCCTGGCTTTTCGCCCGTAGAATCCATCAGTAGGCTCCTTTGTGCAATACCACCTATGTAGATTGGATTTGAGCAACTCAATCACTGTGCTTTTACCGCTGCCGTCGATCCCTTCAATCGTGATGAACATCTTCCACACTTCCTGTTGTAATATGTTAGAGGGTTTGTGATGTCTGCCCCACATGCTCCAGGGCACAAATTATAAATCTGAAACGTGTTGCAGTGAGGGGTTTTGTAATTCTGCCCACCAGATCCTCTAGCTATATGTTCCACTTGATATCGAGTACACTCTTCGTTAAAATCAGGGGATGTTGCGAAAATTGCCATGATCTCCTCCATAGTCATGTTCACCCCAAGGAGGAAAGTCACCAGAGCAAATCTCGCAAAGTGGACCAGATTTCGCCCCTCTTGGATGGCGTCTATCAACGTGCTGATGCACGGTGGAAACGCGCTCGCTACCGCGCTGTGTTGCGGTTTGTACTCCGTAGCCAGTTTCTCTGCCGCTGACCTGAGCCGATCGAGATCTGACTGGATCAACTTCGTCAGGTTCGCTGGAAGTTCTGCTGGTAGCCCTTCACGGATCTTTGCTTGGATCTTCGCTTGGAGGAGTCTCATAGTTTCCTCCAGACTCAGCCGAACGACCCCCCCAGCGTATTGCCTGTTTACCAGCATCCATGTGGGCCCCAACGTTGGGATCGAGAGGTACTGATCTATCCCTACATTCACCTCGTGCGGCTTAATCTGGAGGTCCAGGCCGAATTCTGACGCCATTGACTTCAGTTCAGCATCGCCAAGGGCCTTGAGTGCTGCCTGAGCCCGTTCTGCTTCGCGCAGAGTCCAGCGAGCTATCAGTTGGGGGTTCTTCAGGCCAGACAAATATATCCTGGAGACGTAATACGACAGAACTTCCTCTTCATCTCCATGTGAAGCTAATGGAATTTCTCCTCGGATCGCCCCTTCGATCCGTTCGATAGCTCTCTGTCGTATTGGCAGATATAAGTTATCACTAAAAAGTGTCTCAAGTGGAACGTTGAAGTTCTGCACTATGCTCTTCGCACTTGGAGCTGCTGAGATGATCGATCTTACCACCTCTCAGTTGGCATATTCTTCGTTGGGCTCATAACAGCTCAACCCCCGTTGCTTCATCTATCTTCTCACAATTAGGATAAGTTACCCAAGTCATGCGAATATCAGCCGCCTGATTTTCATTGTCTCCATGTCCAGATACGGCACGATCCCTGGAGTTGGTTGCAAGTTCATTTTCTTCTGAAACTCCGTTTGAGACTGCCAGGCGCCGCTGTTGATTAGTGTAACCTCCCTGTATCGACAGAATCCCACGGTGTGAACATGGCCACTGTGGATCACTGCAGGTGGCCGGTCGATCATTAAGTAGTCCTCAGCCTCCGGAGCCACTCCTGCCCTGGTGCCGTAAATGGGGGAGAGATGCCTGCGTCTCAGCAGCTCTACCATCGCTTCTGCTGGTTTGGCATAGGTTGCACCAGGGATCTTCATCATGATCTCATCCAAAGATCGGCCATGATAGAGGATCCACTCGATCCCGCCGATCATCAACCTGGCAGGGCTCCCGACGTAGGTGTAATTGGGCCGTTTCCCGATGATATCCTGCAGTTCGCTTCGAAGGGATGGTTGTGGTTCTGCTTGCCTGACAAAATCGTGGTTCCCTGGAGATATCACAACCTGGATGCTGTCTGGAATTTCCTTGAGGTACTCCCCTACCCGCTCATATTGCTCATAGATGTCTCTGATCTCCAGTTCAGCCTCTTGTCCAGGGTACACTCCAACCCCATCGACCAGATCCCCTGCTATCACTACGTACTTCAACTTCTCAGAGAGGCCCCCATCTTCCAGCTCCCCGTTAACCCAGGCGAGAAACTGATCCCAGGCACCCGACACGAACGTATTCGAGCCAACGTGCAGGTCCGAGATGGCTGCTGCCGCACCCTGGCCCACAACGGGCTTCATGTGGGGCACATCAGGCCTGATGATCCTCCGAACGAAGGTGCCTCCTTTTCTGCCTTTTGAGCAGACCATCCCGAGGACCTCGTCCGTTAAGATGGTCTCGGCGTTGGAGAACGCATCCGAGGACTTCATGACAATAACTTTCTCCATCCCTGTGAGGTCCTCGATCGACACCACGAGATTCCCGGCTTTGCTCTGGTGCCTCTCCATCACCATCCCGATAATGGAGAACTCAACGTTTGGAGCGATCTTCTCAATATCGGAGATGTCTGTTTGGATGATCGTTCCTGCCACGATCTTGCGGATCGTAGCGTACCTGTTCCTCAATAACGTTACAAAATTGTCATAAGTCCCTGTGCATGTCGAATTCCCCGTGATGTCCCTCAAGACCTGGACCTGAGAAGTAGGAGCCGTTAAGAACGTCGGCCCCTCAAGCTCCTCCAGGCCTCGGGTTGTAGTAGGCACGGATCCGAGCTGCCCTGAGAGGGCTGCCTGGATCACGAGTTCATCAACATCAACGATATCACCGTGGAGGCGAGAGAGGATATTATCGATCGCTTCGCTCGCGTTTTCTAATGATCGAAGAACCTCTTCGCCATTCGGTGTCAGGCGATACCCGTGGGCTGCAAACTTCCACGAGTACTGCGTCTGTGTTGCAGTTCCCACAAATACCCTCCAAGGTGTCAGTTATTACTTCTACCTTAGTCGTACACCTGATACTTCTCTCGAACCTGGTCATACTGGGCTTCAGAGATCTCCACTGTGACTTGCTCTTGCGAACCTGGAAAATTCCCCTCAATTTTGAGCGTAAAGAAGTACTTCATACGACTTCCGGCGAGAACTCTGATGCTTTTATCTCGCTGCCAACTGCCCGCATGACTTCCAGAACTGCTTCTGCTGGCACTAGGAGTGACTGGACGTGTGCAGCGAAGATCATCGCTCCAAGTAGCAGGATTTCTCGTGGCCCGTCCAACTTCGAGATCGCTGCATCGATCCGAGGTTGCATCTCATGTACATACTGTGCTTCTGTTATGGTGCCTTCGAAGATCTCCTTGAGGATGTCCAGGAGTTCGTCCACACGACCATCTTCAGGATGGGGGAAGATAAGAGGCCCTACATCGCACAACATGGCTATTGTAGGGCCGTGTAGTTGGCAGTTGTACAGGATTTGTTTCTCTTCCATCTATGCCACCGTCTCGATGACCATCCTGGAGGCGAGCTTCTCCAGCTCCACCTGTCTGTCTGTCTTGGCATCTTTTGCCGTGGCCGTTACAGCCTGAATGATGGCGTACTGAGTGCCCCGTAGCTCCGGAGGGATCGTGGCATCCATGAGAAGGTTGTTCAGAATAGCAGACTTCTCCGTTTCAGAGATCTTCCGCTGAAGAGCGAGATCCTCCACGACCTTGGCGGGTTCTGGGACGTGCACCTCCTGAGTTGCCTTGACCTCCTCCATCCAGCCCCGGAACAGCTCCTTGTCCCCGAAGGTCGCCGTTACCAGATCCTTCACCTTGGCGAAGGTCGCCTCTCCCTCCAACTCGATGGTCTCCTGGGTGTAGATGCCTCGGTCCAACCTGTCGCCGGCGTGGATCTCTCTGATCGTTTGTTCTCCGTAGACCATCCCGTTTTTGCAGGCATTCCTCCATGAGAAGGGCGAGACATTGAGGGCCCCTTTGCCTACCTCAGAGTTGCTGATGAGGATGCCCCGGTGGACTTGGGAACCATCTCCCATGTCGAAGGGGTTGTCCCAGTCGATAGCCTTCACGTACATTGTCGTCTCTGATACGTCTGCGTTGATGATGCTGATGTTCTTGCCAGCGATCGCCTCGGCAGTCGTTAGGAGGAGGTCGAGATTATCCAGGGCTCTGAACTTCGAGCTGACGATGGCCCGTACTCTTCCGTCCAAGGTCCGCAGCCGTCTATCAGATATCTCCCGGAACCAGGCGTTGACATTCTCGCTGATAAGTGCGGTTTTGCCCCCAGACTCCATCTTATCCCAGTACCTGAGAGGAATCCCGCAGGCCTCAGCTAGTTGCTTCTCTGCCCAGGGGTTTAGCTCCATCGTATACTGCTGGACCCCGTCCCAGAAGGTTAGACCAATCACCTGCTCGGACTCCCCGTTATCCTTGAGGATCTCTAGCCCGATGCACTCTACTCCTGCAGGATCTACCACGAAATCCTTAGCTGTCTTTGTAACATGCTGGAGATATTCTACAAGCTCACCCATGTTCTTGCGGTCAAAATGCCGATCTAGGATCTGTACTGCCATCTTTCCACCTCTTATTAAGCTCTCGAATCTGTAGCTCCACTTCGATACGTTGCCTCAAGTCCTCCAGCTTCTCTATTGGGGTCGTGGGCAAATTATCAACAGCTTTATAATAATCATCTTCAGAATACATGGTGATGCCCCGAATAGGGGGATAACGGCCCCAGGGTTACTTCTGAAGGGAGTTTGATTATTCGCCCTGGGGAGCAGGCAGGCCAGCATTACTACTGCGCCTGCTTTCTGCTTATAGACTACTTACAAAATAGTTTGAGAATGGTTCAAAGCTGCTCATGTTTCGGTGCAGCATTGGCATTCAAAACATCGTCTATTTCTTCAATATCCTCGTCAAATTCCTCTTCGCCCTCGTACCCATCCCAATCAAACGGGATGTAATCCCCCTCTCCTGGATAGTTCGGCGTTACTACTGATGCACATCTAGCCATCTGCTCAAACCCCTGCTCATCGTCCACGCCTAGGGGATTGCAGTTCTCTCTGTGTGGGCATTTCAGGCACATCGCCTGGTACAGCGAGTCGACTACATCGGATGGTCCCATCATTTCAGATCCCTATCCCGAATCAGAATTACATAATCATCACAATCATCGTCGTCAAATTCTACTCGGTTCCCCCGGTGTTTTGAGCAGAATTCATCCTCCAGGAATTCGTCCATGTCATAATCCCCTGCCTCCACTCCGTTTTCATCCAGTCTGGGCTCGAAGTACCCCTCTTGGAAGGTCATCCTGGATATGATTACCCAGATGCAGCTGGTCTTTGTATTGTCTGGGCTCAGGGGGTTGAACGTTGACCTGTCCTCGAAGTTGTTGATGCCCAAGGTCATCAGCAGCTCTTTCTCCTTCGTGCTGAGTTCACATGTTTCGTGGAATCTCTCCAGGGCGGTCAGTAGGTCTGACAGCTCGCCGGCCATCTCGTCGAGGGCATCGTTGATCTCAGGCATCTAGGATCTTCCTCCATCGATATACTGAGTCTCTTCCAGGCTCGTAGAATAGCTGGGCTACTGCCAAAGCAGCCCTCACAACTCGGGTGACGTCTCGCGTTATCTCCTTTGCTCCGGTGTACCGGACGGCCACCTTCTTCCCTGTATCGTCAGTCCAGCCGAGCTTCAGCTTGTCGAAGAAGATGTTCTGGCCGTCTGTTCTGACGCCTCCGTGTTCTGCAGCTTCGCCTCGCTTCCAGGCCTCAACAACTCCCTGAACCCCTCCAGGAGAGTTCCGCTGTTTTGGCCGCCGACCATAGGTGATCCCCATCCGAGCCATCGAACTCATTTCGACACCATCCGGCTTATTGTGATATCAGAATCAGAAGTGTAGGGGGCATATTCAGCAGATAGCACGGAGTGGAATTCTCTGTCCGTTTCCTGGATCTCCTCTTCGATGTGTCCTGAGAACTCACCTGGATCTATGTTTGCCCTCTCCCGTTCTGACATTCGTGATCCGTTCTCAGAATCTTTGGCGTCCTCAAACGTTACTTCCTTCAACCTCGACCCCCCTCGCCCGTTCTATCCTCGAACAGCTAATCGCAACCGCCCGCCCACCAATATTGATCTCGGTGGGTGACGGTTTCATGATCACACCCGCCATCATCCCACAAACCTTGCACTCAGTCAGTGCCCGGCCTTTCTCGAAATCGACTCTCCACGGTTTCATCTCATGGCCTCGGAACTCACAGGACGCTATCGCTTCTCTCATGAGTTTGCCGAGCTTGGTCCGTTTCAGCCTCCGGGCGCTCTCCTTCATCTCTTCCTTCCAGGCGTAGCAGGCCCATTCAGGGTATTTGCCATGCTCAGGATCGGTTATGGAGTAGTGGCAGGCGCATCGTTTGCAGATCCCGCTGTGGTATCCGTCCGCATGGTTTCCAAAAAGATCCCGGAATCTCCTGGCCTCAGCCAGTGAACCGAACCAGATAGTGCCGCAGCCCTGGCCGTTTGTCAGGTAGTAATTGTCACCGAACACGTGAGTATCTCGATTAACGTCATCGACTGTGGTTATTACAGTCATCACCTACACCCCCGTATTTTCTTTGAAAGTCGCCGTTTAGACGTCGCGTGGGCACGGAGCCCGATCACTCGCCCGTGATCTCGCAGCCAGTCTGCGTTCATGCAGGCGGTGCATTTCACGCAAGGTGTCCCGTCGAGGTCATGTAGACACAGTCCGAGCTTGATGCCTTGCGATTTGTAGAATCTCACAGATTCGTCTGGATTTTCATCGACAGGCAGGATCACTACTGCCGCATAGCCCCGTTCCATCGCATCGATGCAGTCCTGAGGTCCCTCGCAGGAGGCCAGGATGGAGATTCTGCCCCAGGCGTCTCTGGGGACATCTCTCCAGGAGTGGGTGTAGCCGAAGACTGCCGGACCCCCCCGGTTCAGGTAGTCCTCCGCAGCCTCAGCGAGAATTTCTGCTGCCCTTGCTGTTTTGCAGTCCCCGACTACGTGGAGCCTGAGCGGGCTGAAGGCCGGAAGCCTCCGGATCAATTCCGCTTCCTGCTGGGCGATCTCGTCTGGGGTTAATCCTTCGCCGGCCAGATGCATCTGCCCGAACGTCCTCTTCACCACCATCCGTCCAAACCGCCCGTAACAATCTTCCCGGATCGGGCACGTTTCTGGGCAGGATGAAAATGCCGTATAAGTTGCGGCCATCCCTGGGCCGAGTTTAGTGTTGCCACTATTGGCTATGACCTTGGCAGCCAATGCCATTGTTATCCCCCCAGTCCAGATCCGTTAAACAGACCTGAACCAGATTGCAGCGCCCGGAGTCGAACCGGAGCTAACACCCTGCTGCAAAGTTAAAAGTTATAAGTGCTCACTTCTGAAGATAGACGTTCTCAGAAGGACCACAGATAGGATGATTAAATGGTTCTACTTTCAGAATAGTTGCTTTAAGTGATCGAGCCATCTCCTCGGCGGTGTTGCTGACTCGATCGAAGAATTCGCCGTTGAGGTAGATGAATCGCTCCATCCGATCACATCCTCACCTTAACCCTGCATCGTTGGCGTTTCTTCCTCTCCGCTGCATCTACCAAGATTTTCCGTGCTTCGTCCTTGGTCATCCCTCCAAGGATCTTGGCCCCGAAGTCGCTCAGTTCCAGGGTGCGTTTTGCGATTCGGATCTGATGTTTCCGAAAGATATCTTCCACGCTATCACCTCTCAGTTTTCACTGTGCCTGCTCATCCACTCCATCCCACAATGTCTGCACCGATACCACTTCGACCGTCCAAGCTTCCCCAGAAGCTGGGCAGGACCATTACATACAGGACATCCCACGTCGAACCCTCCTGAATGTCAGCTTTCTGCATTCCCGGTGCTGGCAACCGATTTGGTGGAATCCATCGAGAATCTCCAAGAAAATCCATCCGTTTCGCTTTTCTACCTCAATCCTTTGTTCCTGGCCAGAAATATCCCAGAAGTTGAAGTAAAGATCCTTCCGTGGGCCAAACTCATCAAATCCCTGAATTTCCGGTATTTTCATCTCGCCTCAGCGATCCAATCTTACCTTGAACTTCTCCCCGCAGCGTGGACAGACTCCGTCAGCCACGCCCCGATCATCATCATATATGCTCCAGTTGATTTTGTGATCTGCCCCCAGTTTATTGTGCAGCTCCTGGAGTCTATCCGTTACAACTGTGAGCGGTACTCTGCCTTTATCCACTGGCAGCCTCCTGGAGTCTGTAGATCTCGTCCAGCTCAGCTTGCCTCGCTTTGAGGTAGGATTCAAGCTCCTCGGACTCAGCCTTCCCCGTAGTCGGGAATTTTCGTTCACTCCCAATCAGGGATTCTAGGGACTCTGCTGCGTATTCCAGCACCCAGAGAGGCACCTCCACGGTTCCCGGCTCGAATGCCCGTTTAAGCTCTCCCTCGGTGAATCCCAGCTCGCTCAGAAGTGCTCTGAGGTCCAGATCTTCCTGCTGCTCGATCTCTCTGAGATACTCTTGGCTGGCATCGGATTCGATCCCCCACAGTCCAGAGGAGGGTATTGTGATCGTCCTAACGATGTGTCCGCTGCCTGGCTGCGTTACTTCGATCGTGGCCTCTCGCCACAAACCTATAGCCCACCACTTCCGGCCATACTCTTCCTGGCGAGCTTCGTCCTCCTCTATCCACTGCAGGACTTTCTCCCATCCGTACTCTGTGACTGTGTCGTTGCTGTATCTCGCAGATTCGAGGATATTGATCCCAACTACCTCACCGTCGTCATTGTGAATTTTCTCGAAAGTTGTCTCAAGATATGAGAGGTCTGCATCAGCATCCTCGAAGGTGGCCGTTTTTATCTCAATGATCCTTTTCATGCTCTCCCTCAGTAGAACATGTGTGGTAGTTTTAGATGGTGTCTGTTGAAGAATTGCGTTAGGGCAGAGTGTGTTGTGAAAGCTACGATCTCTGCCTGCCAGTGGAAAGGCTGTCCGAAGTTCTCTCCGCCGTAGAAGTGAATGCTCTGCAACCTGATCGTTTCAGATCTATTCAACCAGGCAGATTTCATCCGGTCCGCGTGCCTGTCAGGATGCCGCGCTTGTGAAGTTCTGATGATCTCTTCCAGCGTGCTCTGATCAATCAGGCCCTTGACCACCAGACTCTTCAGGTCCGCTTCCGTTAGTTTCCAGTAGCCCTCAGCCCTCATCTCTACCTGCTCCGTTTAAGCTCATCTTTGAACTCTTTGATCAGTTCTGCCGCCTTTTCAGCATATTCAGCTGGGCAGAAGTATTCGCCCTGGCTCCAGCAGACGTTGTGGGTGGGATGAACCGCGAATATCAGTGGGATCTCATTTTCGATGAACTTCGCCGTTATTGCGTCGTGGCTCTTTCGAATTTTCTGGTTGTCGAACCGGATATCTACTATGTCCAGCGATACCAGGACTGTTTTGTCCGGTTCGGAGTAGTAGTGGGCTCTCCAAGCATCGATCCTGGAGACGGTCTCGCCCTCGGCTAGAGCTTTGATCCAGTTCCAGGTTTCTTCGTCTAGGGATCTCCAATCCAGCTCATCTTCTCCGAGCGGATAGGGCATTTCATCGACGAATGCACTGATTGCCCCTTTGTCCAGGACGATGCCTGAGTCGTATTTTGCCTCGTAGACCCCGTTTTTAGCGTAGATCTGGACCCAAGTGCCGTGGTTCTCAATTCCCTCCTGACAGTAGATGCAGACCTCGCCCGCATGCTCATCGTCGAGCGCCAGGTAGAAGCTGTCGGAGTCAGAATATTCGAAGGTGTTCGCGAACCAGGTGTCCTGCGGTTCGTGGAGGATCTTCTCTCCGCAGACTACACATACCTGCACTGGGAATAGCCAGTTTTCGCATATTATCGGCAGTTTCTGGCCATCTTCCGTTATAAGGTGGTAGGTCTCACTTTGCACTTCATCGTTCTTAATTCTCAGTTCTACCGCCAGAGTCCCCTGCCTCCTGCAGGAGTCTGACTCCCAGAAGTGTCCGCCTATTTGCGATAATGCCTCAAACATTGTCGTTATCCCCTTTCAGAATAGAACCCGCGTTACTATTGCGGAATTTCCGGCAGGGATCGCGAATCCCCAAGCTGGCGGTCCAGCGCCGGCAAACCAAAGGTCAAGAATAAGAAGGTAGCATTGCGATACTTATCAGAGTATTTGGTATCACCTCCATGTTATAAGTTAGATCATCTCAGACATATAGAGTATACGTCCCCACAGAGTTACCATTAACATCTCGGCAGACGTCCATTTTTTGCCCCAGACTCATATCTCTGGCAACATTGAGAAGTACTCGAACAATTGCCCCGTGAGGATCTTCAACGAACTCTTCGTTATCGGTTTCAAGCTCCAACTCGAATTTTACCATTACAGCTCGACCCCCTCAGATCTTGCCCAGCTGTAAAGCCCGCTGTCGTTTCTAATCCACATCTCCCGTTCATGGTCATTAAGACGGCAATTATCGCATTGGCCCCTGATGAATGCGTCGATCCCTGCCCTATTTTTTCGGATGAAGTCCCTTATGCCGGTCATGCTTCAACCTCCGCTTCTAGCGCAGCATCTTCAAGCCAATGATACTGTTTTGTGCTGCATTGATAATCTCGATCGTAGTAATCATTCGGTACCTGGGGATTGTCTACTGTCCCGAATTGCTCCGTTTGACATCCACAAGCCCACATCCGACCGTCTGGGGTCACGAAAAGCTCCTCACAGATGCAATCGTCCGACCAGCCCCAGTCCGTTGCCCTGCCTGCTGCGATTATGTTATGGCTGGTGTCCCGGTAGGTCTCGAATGCCTCGACTACCCTTGGGCTGATCTCCTCATGGAACTCGTCTCGTGAGAGTTCTGCGAAGATCACTCCGGATGCATCCAGTTTTGCCAAGACGAGGGCCTTTTCAGTGGTCTTACCGTTTGTGATTATCATCGGTCTGCTACAGTCGTCTGCTGCAGCTATGGCCATTGCCAGGATTTTATAGAATTGAGGGTGCGTTGTTGGTTCTCCACCGCCCAGGCAGATGGGTTCCCCGTGATCCTCGGCATAAGCGAGGGCATTGCGGAAGGTCGCCATGCTCATGTGTTGTCCGTTAGGTCCACAGTCGTACCCGCAGTGAATACACAGCATGTTGCATTTGGTGGTGAGCTGGATATACATTCAGTCCACCTCCTGGACTACGAAGAGGTCACAGGGGTCGCCTTCCCCATTCTCTAAGTATGCGCCAACTCCCTCAAGCTCAGCTTCCGCCTCCTCGTACCAGTCCTGGTCGAGTTCGGCCTCTTCCTCCGTTACATTGCTGTGGGCATACGGAGTGTAGATCTTCCCAGAGGGCAACAGATCGAAGACGGTGCCTATGTATAGTCGCCTGATTGTTATTCCGTCAATCGTATCTTCGACTGCCTCGTCTGAAGCTAATCGCTCTTGGATTCTGATGAGGTTGAAAATCTGATCCATTTCGTTATCCCCCCGCGTTATTGCGGATCGCCCCTACCGGACCCGAACCGGCTAACCCTCCCCCTGGGTAAGAGCAAAATTATAAGCGTGTCAGAGGATAGTGGATCCTCTGATCCCCCTTCGGCGGTTTCTGGTTCATCGGTAGATCACTCTGCCGAGCCCCTCTCCGATGATTGTGCCTGTTACTATTGCGCCGAGCGGTAGCATCATGATCGTCCCGAAGAATTGGACGATTTGAAGAACATCGAGAAGAGTCATTAGTTGCACCCCAGGATCACGCTTGTTACTTGTACTGCAACGTGTTCTGGGATTATCCCGCAGGCTCTCTGCCATTCTTCTGCGATTCCGATTAGACCGTAAACTAACTGTTCTTCGACCATTTTCGTTATCCCCCCGCATTACTGCGGAATTATCACTCTGGGGCTCGAACCCAGCTGGCCACCTCCTGGAGTGATTATGCTCACAACACGCAGGTGCTAAGAGCCACAATTTTGAGAACCTCCTGCCATTACAGCCTCGACTGAAACGGTTTCAGGGAAAAAAGGGTTACTGAGGGCGGTTTTACAGATCCGCCCGAACTGCCTTGTGCTCACTCATTCTGTACTACAGATCGCTTGTCATCGACCTGGAGGCTTCGCTCGAAGCTGGCTTGTTATCTCATGGCTTATCCCCAGGATTTTTCGCCACCTGCCCTTTGATTCGGTGGCTTATCGTCTCGTATTTTTCCCCATCTCCGTTAAGGTGAACGTCCGATTTGTCCAAGTCAGCTTGGACGCCTCGGTCAGACCCCTTACGAGGAGACACGCTTCGCTGATATCGTTTATGATATTGTTCCCGCTCTCCCGGTACCACACGGTTAAACGGTTTTTCTCTGAACCAGCCCGCCACAGGCTAAGGCTGATTCGTTCGCTGATAGTCCCTGTTTGCTGTAGGAACCGCAATTTTTTCAGCGGTTCCACTATGGGGCGAACTGATCACACGCTCTGTGTTTTCGGTCCTGCCGGTTCCACTATGCGTGCTCATACGAGGCTGCATAGCTCCATACTCAGGCTAAACTCTCCGCCTGTTGCCCTTTGGCGTCCTCGGCCCACTGGGCCGTTATTGGACCCCTCCGGCATGGCTGAGACCGAGTCTGCCCTCTGGTAAAGGTGCCTCTTTTTCTTCTCCAGCCACGTTACGCGGAGCTAGACCTGAAGGTCCGCATTGCAGCTTTGGCTCACCTTTCGGATCATCACCGCTAGTTCCTCAGCCTGAGCATCTCCGCTCAGACCCTTGTGAGTGTAATCTCAGGATGGTGCATTTCCTGAGTAATGTTCCCCTTGCTTTATGCCGGGATTTTAGAGGTTTTTTGCCCCTTTTTGGTGCGTTTCCGACAGCCCCGTATACGCTTTGTAGGTATTTAACCTTTTCGGGCCTCCTGTTGCCGTTTATGGCTCACGCTATTTGGTCGATGGTCGCTTAGATTCGCTATTACTGACCCTGCAACCTCGCCACCTCCTCAGCTTGTTTTTACTGAGTCATAGACTCTTTAAGCCGAATCACAGGCAGCTGTAGCCGCAACGTGAGCTTAAACCGCTACAGTCAGCCCTTAAGGTGCTACCCTTAAGCGTATATTGGCCCGTCTTGGCCCGAAGGGGTTTTCCTTCGGACTGCATCCCAGCAATCCCCTTACAGGACTTCAAGCCTTATAAGGCTTTTGATTCCATGCCAGTCTTGCAAGGTTTTAATTCCCTTGCATTCTAGCAAACCCCTATAGGACTGGAGAGAATATAAACCTTGTGATCTCTTGTGCCAATATTAAGCCAATAATGGTATTATGATATTCTTATATCACTCCCTAAGACTACTACAAAACGCTATGTATAGACTTAAAAGACTAATTCGCGGCTATGATGGGTCTTGCGCGAGACTCCGCGACACGAGAAAAAACGCTATGCAGAGACCCCTTCCGCCCGTGGCGCAAAAAAAATCCCTATTTGGTAGGGCCGGATTCCACCGAGACGGACCAAGGAAAAAACGATATCATCAGATGAATAATTGATTTAAATGACTTTTAAGGACTATATCTAACTGAGAAGGTATAATCTATTAAGTGATAAGGTAAAAGTTAAACGTGGGGCAATTGGCGCAGACGTGGGGCAATCTGGGGAGATATGACAACCATATAAGCGATATGAAGCGAGAAAATCCTTAATACGCGAAATGGATTAATAATGACAAATCTCCTCGCGCAGAAATTGAAATGACAAATCATAACAAATCATGATATTAGGAGCTGAAATAATCCACAGATATCTATAAAAACGCAGCAATCCGAAAGATTTGATAAATTTCAACCTTATAAATCCAAAAAGATAAAAGATCATCGAATTTTAACGCCGTGATATTTGGGGGAATAAACAAAAGCAGAATATATCCTCAAGTATAAAACCCTGCGCAATTTTTCCCGACAATTGTTAATTTACGCTTATATTCGATCTCCTCAGACTGTAAATGGAAATATCCAAATATTGACGGTCGGGCGGCGCTATAATTTTATGTAGATAATAGCTTTTTTATTTTTCCCAATTTTATACAGCAGCGACCAACCAACCAAAAATATATATCAGGCACTATGAACGCCGCCGTTATATAAGGCGCAATTATATCGCGGCAATTTATGCAATTACTTAACCCCATTTTGTAAAATACATTTTCCCTTATAATCCCTTTCCATAATTTTATACGCATATTCCAAACACCATACAACCAAATATATATAACTGACCCGCCCCGAACGCTGGCATCGTTTGGCTCCTCCTACCGTAAGATGCCCTGCCAGCGCGACAGCAGGCTGTCTTTGATGAATGGTACTCTTGTGGATGGTTGATGAACTTATTTTATTTAATCGCTACCGCTGACGGTTGATTTGGTGGGTGGAGAGAGCTTGAAATTCAAAATCAGCAATCCCTATTATAGGTCGTCTCTTTCGATTTTTCGTTTTTTTTCGGTGGGACCGACTGGTTTTTTGAGTCTTGAATAGACGGGGATAAAGGTGCCTTGGTCTATCAAGACAGCATGAGGATAAGGGTGCCTGGGATAGATGTGGGAGTAGGATAATAGGGTGCCCCAGGCTCCCATGAACACGTCTCTCGAGAGATAGGTCTATATGAGAGCCTGTAAGCAAAGTAGAGTCTGCACTAAGGGACATAAGGGGACGATCTACCCCCTCGCCCCCTCGAGGAGGGGGATCTCCCCCTCCTTTGGTGTCGGGTCGATGGATAAGCCCGTGCCTCAGCTCCGTCTCCTCGCCTCCTTGCGTGCCTCAGGATCTATCAGGCTACCCGCTCGGTTCGTGCCTCATTAACCCGCCTACTTCCGCCTCAACCCGTGCCTCAACTCCCCGCACGTCCGCACCCCATCTCGTGCCTCCGTCTTGCCCCTCTCGCATCCAACCCTTCTAGCCTGGATCCTCGAGGACCTGTTTTAGGGGTCCAGCTATGTTTCGGCTCACCTGTCCCCTCTAACCTTTTGACCCCCCATCTCTACCAACCATCCTACAATCCCCACCTAAACCCCTACTAACCCTATAACCTCTACCTAAAACCATACCAACTCTCTACACCCTAACCACCACCTACCTAACCTCCTACTCTCTCACACACCAACCTAACAATTCATCAAAAACCAAAAAAACAAAAATCGAAAAAACCACCTATAATAGGAACTGATAAAAATGGCACTCAGCCCTCTAATTCACCAAATTCCCCCTTATTCCCAGTAATTCAACAAAATTCAACAAAGAACCGGGATTCCAAGATCCGACTCAAACTCGCCTGGACATCTCTCAAACTCCCCTAGACGCTGATCGTAAAGTACCCGAAATCTTCGGCGATTGAGGGATAGGATCGAAGATCCATGGTCAGGAGCATTAATTCTACGTCCTGGACTGGTGAGCTCGTAAAATCAGCTCTAAATGACTTGCAGGCTTCATCTACAATCAGTTGAGAATGATATCTGTCAGAGAATAGCGATTTTAGTTAAAAAAGTGTGTTGCGGTGTATTGGATTGTTCAGCCCGTAGTTGATGGAGGTATGAAATCAAGACTCTCGCACTTGCAGGCCCTCATCTCGGCAGCCGTTTTCTGAACTTCAGTTGCCTTCTCTGCAAACTTATCTGACATCTCCTTGTACTGAGCAGCTTGCCTTTCGACGGCCTGGATGTGGGCTTGAGTTGGGCAACCACATCGGTTCGGTCCAATTGATCTCGCTGCGATGGAACGGGATCCGAGTGCCACGGCCTTCTTAGCGACTGAGGGCAGCTCAACTGCCACAGGCCTGGATGCAGAGGTTGGGTTCGGTGCGATAACCTTGATGGACTTTGATCCTGAGGCGATCTTCGGGACCGCTATAGAGCTTCGACTTCCGACTGCGACAAAGGACGGCATGGATACCTGCTATAATTTTCAGGTTTATATTAATATTTGTCCAAGATTTTAATAATAGAACAGGCGTGAGGGGGGCACCTCCCCCCCACGATGATCCCTCAATCAGTGGCGCCACTGTGAAGAACCTGCACATATGCATCCGTCTGCTGTGGTATTTGTACATGTCGGTGAAATACATGTAAAGCTTCGCTTCCTCGTTGTAGTGCTTCGATGAGATTAGCGGGCGTGATCATAGCACCGACACCAATCTCTGTGCAACACACCTCATTGCCAGGACATCACCGCGACAGTGGTGGGCGATCCTCCCTAATTCTCCGGCTTCCCACCAACCCTCGACCTCGTAGCCTGTTCCATTGAGGTGCTCGTGACCTCCATACAGGAGAGCATACTCCTCGAGAGTCCCATTGATGACCCACTTGCCACCCATATAGTTGTAGATATCCAGGGACTTGAGCATCCGGGAGAACTTCGGTCGCTTCGATGAGAAGGGCAGGATCCTCGCAAGTCCTGGAACTCCCTGAACGAGGGCCCTGTGCGCCAGGAAGGGTAGATCGAACGCCTCCCCGTTGAACGTGACGATCAGCTCAAGACGGTTTGCAGCGACCAGCCTGGACAGATCCTCCAGGAGGGCTTTCTCATTGGTCCCGTAGAAGACTATTGGGTCTTCGCTGCCAATAGCGACCCCTATCGCCACCACTCTGCCTGAGAACGGCGAGAGTCCGGGATTGTCTGACTTCAACTTGGGTCTGTTTGGCTTTCTTTTGCCTTCCGCCACCGCTTTTGTGACCTCAGCCTCGTATTTGACCCATTTTACTTTTTCGACGACTTTGACATATCTTTCGAGCTCTATCTCGCCAAGCGGCGCCGTTTCTATATCTATATATAACGCACTATCCAATGGTGCAAATTCAATTGGATAAACCATACTAACCCCCAAAGCCAAATGATTCTTCTGCATATATATTTGGCGCTGGCCTGGTTTCATGTCACTAGATCGAGTTCAAAACTACTTACTTGAGCTACTACTCTTCACATATACTACTCTTACCCTTTACGCGCGATGTTGGATATGTTAAATATAGTAGGTATAGAAAAGAGTTTTAAACTCAATTTAGGTACACGAGATACCTGGCCCCCAAAATAGCCCCAAGTCGTGCTGAGCTATGCGATTCTTATCCTGGTGCAGAGTCCCAAAATCGTGTCACTACTTTCACTCGGATTATCTCTTTGGAGATCAATTTGAGGCTCGAATGACAAAATTAGCGATCTCTTTATTGTCACGTTTGACCCGATACTGACATCTGAAATTAGAGCCTTGTGCAGACCACCTATCAATAGAAAAGATTTACAATAGAAATGAACAGTCGCGTAGGCAGAACGCCTACAGCCTGGTGACCTGGAAACCCCTTAGACAAGTAACCCGCTTGCCATCGATAGATGGATAGTAGTCCGTGTAGGGGATCTTCTCCTCCTCCAGGATAGGGTAGAGATACTTGTAGAACGATCTCTTGCTAAGGTTGATACCCTGCTGACTCCTGCGACAGAAATCCTGGAATCTCTCATACAGCTCATCCTTGGATATGAAGGCCTTCTCATCCGGGACGACGTAAAGATTCAGGAACATCTTGATCGCGAGCTTTACCCCCGATGCGCGATGTTGGGCAGCCGCAGCCACAGGATTTTCAGCCCCCCGCCTCACCGCATCAAGGGTCCCTACGATCTCGATAGCTACTGCTTCTTCCTCCGGCAATCCGTACCCGCTCGACCTCTCAACCAGCCAATTGTACAACGCCTCACTGACTTGTAGCGATTTGATCTCAATCATCTCAAACACCTCGTGATATCAATTCCTAATAGCCTGATTCATACCGCTTACAGTTATCGCTTTTCACAGTAAGTTTTGCACTCCCAATTATGTCAGATATATCTAATAAACCTGACGCTATGATCCTATTAACGCCAATGATAAGCTTTAAATAGAGTCACGATATATCAGCAGAGTGGACGCTGAGCACCTTCAGCGTCTAGTCCGGCACCAATACACCGACCAAATAGAGTACCACAGATGTGAGCCTCCAAATCTGGTGGCTGGGATAACTCGTCTGCTCCATACACACCCAGCCACCGCCCTCACCAGTGCTGGCAGAAGGGGGCCCGAAAGGGCAATAGCCGGTTCGAATCCGGCTGCCAGATTATGCGCAAGAAACGGTGGCAGGTACGCGCAGAAGAGCCCGCAAGGCAAGACGATGGATGTGGTGAAGAGTTCGTGCGAGACTCAACCCCGTGGAGGGGAGATTCGCACGTAGGTGTGAGCAAATACCGATGAGCAACCCACGGTGTCCTCGCCCGCCGTGGAATTCAACCAAAATAAAACTGGGGCAGATCTGCTCTCCCTCTACCTGCCCCAGCATCAATATCTCTTGGGAGCGGGGGTGAATCATGATCAGAAGGATACTGGATTGTTACCAGCCGGAAGGCTCTGAACTGTATACAGCCAGACTCGGTATATTCGGTGTCGGGGATATCGACGCAGCATTGGATTCGATCAGCTTGGTCGGTGGAGTCGTCACCGACGTCGAACCTACCAGGCCCGGTGTGTTTGAGGTCCGTGGAGAAGTCCAAGGTGTAGAGAAGATCGAGGACATTGGCAGATTCGTACAGATGGGCTGGGAATGGGGCCCTGTTCCTGACATCTCTTATGTCGACACCATCAGGCTGTCTCTGGGAGACGATGAGCAGGTAGTCACCGTCCGCCTCCCGAGTGAGTTCGCCATTCACGTGTTCGGGAACATCGCACAGAACCTAAGGGCAACCGAAGCAAAGAACCCTGTGTCTTGAGGGGGCACTTCCCCTCAACAGCAGTCCCGTAGTGTAGTGGTCAATCACGCTGGCCTTTGGCGCAGCGGGAAGGGTTCAGGATGATATGTTGCAGTGAAGAGATTCCCCTGCAAAGACAGCCAGTAACAGCGGTTCGAGTCCGCTCGGGACTATTGGGCATAACTGCCCAAATGCACCGACCGTGGTGAATGCCTGGCTCAGTCAAACTGTGCGAGCCACAGGAGGTGATCCTCGCCATCATGTTGTGGCTCGCATGTGGGGTTATAGGACTATGGTGGAGCCTCTGGCATCAAACCGGAGGCTTGCGGTTCGAATCTGCATGACCCCATAGGCTGCTACTAGCAGCCGAATTTCCTCAAAGTGGAGTGGTATCGACTTCGGCATTCTGTCATTTCCCAGTGAGGGTGAGGTATCCGCCCCCACCCAATCTGTGCTGGTGTCGCCTAATCTGGTAGGGCGTCGGTCTTGAAAACCGTTGGCGGGAAACCGCCATGCAGGTTCAAATCCTGCCACCAGCGTTTCGGGGGTGAATTGAACGGATGACAACTATCCAAGTGCGGGGATAATCAGAACATATCCTGGCCAATATGACCGGGATGTCAGGATTGCCGCGAAATCAGTATCATTTGCAGCTGACAGGTATACGATCAAGATGCCAAGCAGAATGCAAGTCAGCCTGATGAATACAGGCTTCGTCCTGCATATGCAGACCCACCTTGACATATCAGATGCAAACAACTGGGACGACACGGGAACAACAGACTACACAGTGCCTGCAAACAGGGCTGGCGTAGACTTCTACATCTACGCATGTCAGCCCGACCAGGGCAAGGTGCCCAAGATCTTGGTGAGCCCCAACTCAACAGTGCCCACTGGGTACACGGCTGCAAGCTCCAGGAAAATCGGAGGGTTCCACTGCCTCTGTGCCGACGTCGGTACAATCACAGGCCACCCACTATCGGGGTACCTTGCAGGGGACATCCTACCAGCATCAGTATGGGATTTGAAGTTCAGACCGTACTGCGATCCAGCCGGAATGGTCTACGACTCGAAGAGGCATGTCTGGGTGGACATCTATCTGGTCTCAGGGACTGGAGGCAACACGACCTCTGTGTTCGGAGGCACAATCTCCGACAACAGGTCCTGGTCAGACTTCGTGGACGATCTCCTGGCAGTCGGGAAGCGGCTCCCGACAGATCTGGAGTTCCAGTCACTTGCCATCGGAAGCAACGAGGAAACGAACATCGACGGATCTGCTGACCCAGTTACCACTGGCAGCCATTCAGATACCGCCGCCCAGAGGATGATCTCCAACATTGGCTGCGAAGACTGCTGCGGCGCAATGATGCAGTGGCTGTGGGATCAATCGTTCCGGGTAGATGGAATCGACTTCGTGACACCAGCCGATCCATCGTGGGCTTGGTCCGCATCGTTGGGCAACAAAGGAGCACTGTACCGGCAGGGGACTGCTGGAGATGTGAAGCTGGTGGCTGGTGGCGCTTGGGACGATGGGACTCACTGTGGATCACGGTGCCGGGATATGGAGAACAACCGTGGAGCCACATCAGCAGCCATAGGTAGCCGAGGGGTCTGTGAGCACAAGGAGGTGCTGTAGATGCGAGGAAGTCCGTTCGAACGCAGCAAGCCCAAGACCTTCGCTGATTGGAGGTACCTGCTGGAACAACCCGAGTATGTAGTTGAGACGAAGCGGCGCCTCCTCGAGATCCAGGCGATCGATGATGAGTTCGTAGAACGGGTCGTCTCTGAGGACCCAGATGAGGATCAGGAGATCGAAAGAATCCCCAACCCCAGGAGGATCCGAGAGACCTACGGACTCAGAAGAGACATGGACTTCGAGGTCCTGCTCGGGATCGCAGACCAGACATTGATGAAGATGACGTGAACGTGGGCCGGCACATCCGGTCCACCTACGCGGGGGAAGCACATCGGTGTCGGGGAAGTCCCTGCACCGGGAGGCGATACTTCCCGAGATCAATAGGAAGTGGTTCAATTCCACTTCGCCCCCACCAAAAACAGCACCAGTAAGCTCAAGTTAAACTCCTCTCTGCTGGATGGGGTGGAATTCTAGGTTCAAATCCTGGCTGGTGCATACTTCCAGGGCACCTCCTGGAAGGCATATGGCAAGAGGGACTTAAAATGGACAAGACACAAGCAGTCCAGAAAATCGTCGAGATACTGAGCGCAGAGGGAATTACCCCCGAGATCGGCGAAATTCAGAATCGGACGTACAATCTGATCGACAACTTCGGTGTACCTGCAGACGAGACTATCGGCAGCGTTGCCAACTACTTCAGAAACCAGAGCGGCAAGAAAATCAAGAAAACGGGGTTCACTCCATCGAAGTCAGGGTCCCCAGAGAAGAAGGTCGCAGAGCTCGAAGCTGGCGGAAAGTGGGCCACCCTCAATGTCCGGGTGATCGAGCTCTGGGAGCCAACCTCAGACACGATAGATCAGACTGGCCTCATCGCAGACGACACGGGCCAGATCAAGTTCACAATCTTCAAGAAAGCAGGCCTAAATGTCCAACTGGAAGCGGGCGAGACATACAAGTTCGAGAACGTCGTCACAAACCTCTTCCAGGGACGCCTCTCCATCAACGTCAACAAGACCTCTAAAATCATCCCCATCGACATAGAGATCGAAGTGAAAGACAACAACATCGTCATCGAAGGGATGATCACCAAAGTTAAGGACGGCTCGATGGTCATCAAGAGGTGCCACGAATGCAACCGTAAGCTTGACGGCACAAGCTGCGCAACCCACGGCAAAGTCGAGGGAGTGCCGGCAGTGCGCCTAATGGCATTCTTCGATACCGGGGCAGAGGTCCTAAACCTTGTCACAGGATCCGAAGTGGTCGAACAAGTCCTGGGGATGACTGTGGACCAGATCAGAGGCCAGGTCGTAGAGTCTCTGAACGTAGGACTCGTGCGGGAGATGCTCGAGACAGCACTGATCGGTCGTCGGATCGAGGTAACTGGGTTCTGCCCAGACAAGACGACTGTCGTGGCAAAGAAGATCGAGATCGCTCACGTAGTGGGTGCAGCTAAAGTGATCGAAGCTAAGAAAGCAGTCCTGGTGGGGGTGTGAAGATGGCAGAGACGAAAACTTTCAGGATGCCAGTTCAGGCGGTCAGGATACTTCCCGCGGAACTGAACAAAGCACTCTACACCTTCAAAGACGGTGACGAAGAGATGGCACCAAAATTCGTGCTTCTCCCATCAGGCCGAAGAGCATCCAGGGTGGTCGTCGCCGGCGTGGTGACGGAGGTCTATAAGACCACAGAGCAGTCAGAAAAGGGCGCCTACGATCGATGGTCTGTTCGGCTCGTGGGCCCAACCGCTGGAGTCGCACTGACAGCGAACACGATGTTCGATGGCCAGAACGCGGCTATAGAGATGCTCAAAAAGCTCCCACCAGCACCATTCGATGCAATCGCCATAGGTAGACCCAAAGTCTTGGGCGAAGGCGACGACGCTGTGATGTTGGTCTCGCTTGAAGCGATCGTGCCAGTGGGCACGGATGATGTAATCGACGTGGTCGTCGAAGCTGCGGAAGGTCTTGCCGACGCAATCCTGGCGTCCAGGAAGGATGCTACGATGGACACGGTGAAGGCAAAGTCGGTCTATGGGACGTCTCCAGAAGAGCTCCTCCATCTGTTGGATGGTACAAAAGAATACATCCTCAGAAGGCAGGGAAAATTACCTGTAGAATCAAAATCCACAGCCCCAACTCAGACACAAATTAGTGGTGAAGCAGCGGATGGCTGCGATGTGGATCTACGTCCGCCGGTGAGTGCGTAGAGACTCAACAGCTGCATCAAACTCCGCCTTCTGGCGGAGAACCTCTTTTTCCACGGACTCAACGATGGTGGTGAAGGGCACAGCCATGGTGTAGATGTTCAGGGCGGGCCCTCCACGGGCACTATCCTCGTGGGATACAGTCACCCAAGAGAGCTTGACAAAGTCTGCGAGGATCTCTCGAACACGAGGTACGGGGACCTCAGTTTGCTTAGAGATCGACTTCACAGTCATTGCCGACCGCTGCAGGAGACAAACGATAACCTTAGCTACGTCGAGTTGGACACCAACTTGGGGCAGCAGGGTTAGGATCTCCTCATAGACATGGACGTCAGGGTGGTCCATGCTAGGCTAAATAATTGCACTGATATATATAATTGTTTACGGGAATTAAATAAGAAATTAAAAAGATATAATTAAAATGAAAATGGTTATGCTGCGCCTTTTTCGGAGGAGTGGCGCAATATAATACCTTTCCAGGCCTTTGGACGTCTGCCTTCTATCTTTGGCCGGAAGGGTCTAATGTTCAATGCAGACTCGTTGCGGATGAACCTGTTGAACTTGACCTGACCCGTAGGCATCAGACGATTAGCTCTACAGAACGATTCAAAGGCAGAGTACAAATCTTTCTCCGTCACGAACCCATGAGGGTCTGTCTCATCTGCCTCCTCTATACACTCATCCAAGAAAGACTGGTACGGGTTTGACAGGCTATCATACAAGGTCCTGGTGTCCTCGACAGACAACTGGCCTGCCGGCTCGCCACGCTGGAGGTAGTTCCGGAGGTGATGCATACACAGATTGAAGTACCCAGACCTCTCCTGTGGGGTATCAATCTTCTTGATGATGAAGGGATTCTTCTCTTCAGGCGAGAACTGGCGATCGCATATAATAATCCTCCAGCGCCTATAGAATGCGTTGGTGGCATCGGCTGCTACGGGGAGGATGTTGGCAGCTATCACCATCTTGATGTAGTTGTTAATGTCGTACCTCTTCTGATATTTGGGCTCGATGCTGAGGGTAGCATCTCCAGTGATAGTCTTAAAGGGGCCTGACTCAGATATGGGAGTCTGAGGCAAATCGTACATTATATCGACACACTTCCCATCCAACCCACTGGTAGCGAATTTATCTGCGGCGAACGACTGAAGATCCACGTGGCAGACGTTAGGTTCTCCGACGACCCGTTCAACCCATTCCAGTGCCTTGCTCTTTCCGTTATCTCCGCTCCCAACCATGGCGAGCACATGTGGGAAGGGCTTTCCTCTATAGAAGAGGTACCCATTGAACTCCAGGAAGGCCTCTAGATCTGCAGGAGCTGTGATAATATCCGACAGGAATGCATGGGTCTTCGGGCAAGTCGCGGTTGAGTCGAAGACGATGGGGTGCTGAATCCTGGATAGATGCGTCGGAATGTGTCCAGTGAGGGTATTGGTGCTGATATGGTACAGCCCGTTCTGGAGGTTTATTATGTCGGGGTCTGAGTCGAACTGGTTTGGATCGACTCTGGTGAGGCTCCGGATCTCGTCCAGAACTGCATTCACCTTCCCGGTGTCACTGAGGCAGCAAAGGCGCTCTCGGATGGCATTGTCGAGCAACTCCGTGCCCTGAACATATACACCCTTAGAGTAGACATAAGGTATCCTGCCTATGGTAGCAACTGAGAAATCCCTTAAGATATCGGCAGCTACTGCTCGATATGCAATATACCGACCCCTCACGTAGTACCAGGGGAGCCTGCGATCACAAACCACCATATTACAGTTACTTTCGCCAAATGTCTGCCGAAGGGCGGTGCAAGATAGGGTTCTATGCATCTGTGCTTTGAATTGAGCAACAAACTCTGCGAGTTCAGAGTAGTCGATAGGCGTCCCCGCGTTTGAAGCCCACCTCTGAATCAGCAAGGCATATTTGTTATCCTCGAGGAAGGGGCCTGAGAACGCATCTCTATCTTGTTCGCTGAAGTAGGATACGACACAGTGTAGCCACTGGCCTCTGTCTACTACAGGGTGGTGAATCCCATAGTGCAAACAGGGCGGAACGTAGAATCTTGGTGCCTGAGCCTGTTCATCAGTCATAGATATTCCACATAGAGTTACACAGTTTGTTGCACCCAGATTGCTGAGCAGAAGGGGCCCGCCAGCAGACCTGAGGGAATCGATGCAGGGGTGATGGGACTATATTTAGGTGACGTTGTGGCCGATTATTATCTAAGAATCGCGCAGAAATCGCGTAGATTAGATCCCACGCCGATTCAAGGGAATGCCAAGAACGTCTAATATGTTCAGTGCAGCTTTTTCACCAAGTTTTCTTCCATTTATTTTTAAAGCTGCGAGCTGGTGAGGATTTTCAGAGAGGGCCTTGCATAGATCATTGATGGATCCGTAGAAATCCAAGATCCCTCTGGCACGAGTGAGGCCAACATCCCTTGCACACATGAGCATCGCGAGAGCCCTCATAGAGTGCTTGGGCGGCTTCGGCATCCAGGCAACGAGCTCCTCGGGATCACTGAGGAACCAGCTCTTGACCATATCGAGGACGCGGATGAAGGATTTGATGCCATTCTTCGATAGAAATTCTACAGATACGCCAGCAGCTAAAGCTGCAGATGCGAACCCCCTCTCCTGATTAGCATCACCCTCAAACTGGTGGCGAGACCGCTTCCCATGAACGTTGACGTAGGAATACCCTTCCGGGAGTTCGTCCAGGCTGCCGAGAACGACGATCCTGCAGGGGATTCTCTGCTCGATCAACGGGAGTAACTGCTTGCCCAGATGACCCTCCTTGAGACTCGTCACGTAGTCAGGAATTCGCTTCACCTCTACCCCGAATCGCCTACCATCTTCGTTCACGAACATGATATCACAATCCACCGACACAAGGACGGGGTCCGCGAAAATCCCAGCATCGTACTGAGCTCTAGCAATCTCTAGAGCTTCGCGAAGTTCATCCGGCCTCATAGATGTCACATCTTCATTAGATGATACAAAGATCTGAATCATATGGGCATAATATAGTAGTTAAGTATAAATAGATTATGACCTATATGGGCATAAGATTTAAATATTATCTGAATTAAGTGGGTATTGTATGGAACCCGAGCTGAAGATACCAAAAATCCGAGTAGCACCATCCATCCAAGGAATACTCGTACCGAAGGAGTACAGAGACCCATGGGTCCAGCCAGGAACTCTGGTCGAGGTGGACCTATTTGATCTGGAGACGGGTGAGAAGGTGATCACCTACAGAGGAGAGCTCACATCGAAGTATGTGGTCAGGATAAAATCAGCATACATTGACTTAGTGCAGATAGGAGAATGGTATAGGGCAGTAGTACGGAAGGTGTAGTTGATGAATAATTCTGCAATGATCTGTGGTATAGTCCTCCTCACGGCTATGGTGAGCGGAATCGGAGACGGGCAGCAGTATGTCCATGAATATCTCGCGGGCAGAGGCTCCGGATTTATGCCAGCTTACTGGGGGAGTGAGTACGAAAAGGTCATCGACCAAGCGAAATTGTTTGACTCAATTTATTGGGACCCCACTTATCTGGCATGTGAGGATGTCTATGGGCCTGGTCGGATAGTCGAGAGCATGACGCCCAGCGAAAACGAGAACGACTATGCAGAGATCCAGTCGAAGTTAGATAGTTACAGGTACACCAAACCCTGGATGATGCCAGAGTTCATGTGCAATTCAGTGGCTCCAACTGCATGGTACGTGATGATGACTGAATTAGGTCTGAAGACATGGATCGCACATGATGAATATCACAATCACCTCTGGGTGATGGTAAAGGTCAGCATAGAGCCCGAAAGGTGGGTTGCTGTAGAACCTACAGCATCTATGGGGTCGACCTTGGGCGTGGTAGTCAAACCACGCTGTGAGAGGGATGCCTACTACTCCGCGTGCAGGTTGTATAACACCTCGTCTGAGGAATGGGCGATGGGGCAAAAAATGGACGAGCGGTATGTCTCTACAAGGAGTTATCCAGACATACCAGTTGTCAGGAAGTAAGGGGGAAACGTAGGTGGCAGGGGCCGAGAGCCCCCCCTGATTCAGTGAACATCTGGGATGATCCCAGTCTCGTAGAGCTCGTCGAGCTTTTGATCGATCATCTTCAAAGTCTCGGGATCAAGAGCTCCACGGATGATTTCGACCACATCGTAGAGTTCTTTGATTGCGGATGCAGGACGCACACGGATCGCAATTATAGCTTCTCCAGCCTCCTTAGCGAGCTTTTTCTGGTCAATCTTGTCCAGAGAAGTTGCGAGGATCATGAGGAGTTCAACAAGGATCTCGTCTGCACCAGACACACGCAGCTTGCGTCCGAAGGCTAGGTAGGCGCCGACCACGATCACGATAGCCACGACGATCAAAGCATAGAGAGACATATCAGTCATCACGATTCACCAGCTGAATCAGTATAATCAAAGGTATATAATAGTATTTACATATATAGAGTATAAAAGAAAAAATTTATGGAGAATAAGGATGAATCCAGCAGTACCACTTGTAGGTCATACGATTCAGGCTACGACTTTGAATGAAGCTGAGCAAAAGATTTTTATTGCGCTTAGTACAAGTACTCCGCAAGTCTATGAAGATAGTTGGGGGACTAAGGTAGGAGAACTCAGACGGCTGACAGTGATCATAGAAAACCCGTATACGGATTATTGGCGCGAAGGAGACTGGAATCTCGCACAAATTGAGGATTATGCAGCCCAGATGCAAGATTCGAACCTACACGGGTTTGCCTATACTTATGGGAACAGAGGGTTCGCATGGCGAGCATCATGGCAGGCGGAACCTCCTATAGACCAATACAAAGCTTGTCTCGAAGAGCTCAGATCCGATCCATCATCTCGCAGAGCTGTGATGACATTCGGTATTCCGAGCGTCGATCTTAAGTCTGAGAACCGGCCATGTATGAGAGAGCTCCAATTCTTGATCCGAGATGGACGAGTGGAAGGACACGTTGACTTCAGGTCGCATGACATGGTCCGTGCATGGAAGCTTAATATGATCGGGATCGCCAGGATTGTTGCGAGGATGGCGGCAGACTTGGGATTGGAGCCTGGTCTGATATCAGTCGTGTCAAAGTCCGCTCACTTCTATTGGAGAGACTTGGGTTACATGAGGGCGCAGATCCGCAGGTATAAGAAATCGCGGAATTGCAGAGAGAAGGTGCTATATGAAATCGATAAGTGGAGTGGCAAGCACAGGAGGCCAGGCGTTGGAGCAGGTGCATGTATGGCCGATGGAGCTCCTGGACGAGGGTGTGCAGCGGCTTGATGGATTAGACGACGATGATCTCGTAATGGTAAATTGGGGGGAACTGAGGAAGCTGATCCATTATAACCAAGTAATTTCGAAAGCCTTCATGGAGACGTCCGAGATCTTCGTAGGCGCCTGCGAAGAGATTAAAGTGGACATGGAGTAGTTGGGTGGACATCCTCACCCAACTCACCACATGATGGGGGCACATGTTGCTACTTCTGCTGCTGCGGTGAAGGTGTACCCTACAAGGTATATCGGGGCGCCGGAGTCAGCCAATTTTGCCTCACAGATGCGGTTTGCATCTGCAGGAACAAAGAACCAGTTATGCTCGACGTCGTAGTATTTGTCAAATGTAGACCCGTTGCGCCGGAAGTTCACTCTTTTGTACGTGGTCGCCCCGACCTCAAACACACCTGCGTCAGCACCAGCGGGTAGAGCAGTCAGATCTACATAGCTGGCGAATGTACCAGGGGTATAGTTCGTAGCATTAGTGTTGAAAACCATCCCACCAACGAAGTATCCCGTGACATAAACATATAGGCCCAAGTTTGACACATACTGCTCATAAATCTCAGAAGCATCTACTCCGACGATGGCAGTACGAGAATCGTATTCGGTCATCGGCCCTGTGCGGTTATCAGTGGACCCATTCTTGCGAGCACCGCCGTTAAACGCACTAGAAAACCGATTTTCGAACTCCAGGATTACACCAATTGCGGTATTGGCTCCAGTATCGGTGGCTATAGACACATCGACCCAGCTTCCAGCACTGTTATATTTACCCACAGCGTTCGTGAGGAATACAGTATCGCTGCGATAGTAGCCGATGATGAATGCATCATAGTTAGAGGGGCTCTCTATCCGCATCTCGAAGATTTTGTTCGCATCAACCCCAACTGCAGCTTCTGTATGATCTTGTGGTGCCAGATCTTGGTACCGATTATCTGTAGACCCATTTTTGCGGATGCCGAACTCGTACCAAGAGCTGCTGTGGACATTTATCAACCTAACATGAACTCCAGTCACGTCAGCAGGCAGACTAGCGATGTAGGTGTCCAGGTCATAGTCTATCCAGGAATTCGCAGTTCCGGATATGGTTATCTCGACCGGCGTGGCCAACCCCACAAATGCGACCATTATTTGGCACCCTCCTGGAGGACGGTAGATCTGAATTCATCCATAGTCATATCCGGGAGGCCTTCACGAGAGCGCAGCAGATTAACAGCTTGAAGGCACACATCAATTCGTGCCTTCATGCGCTCTTCGGGTGTCAGTGGAGGTAGCAGCCATTTGCCGATCCCCGCGTTATAGTACGTCTGCATGGCGGCAGATTTTACTGCAGCATAGGCTGACTCTTCGATTTGACCCGTCTTCCTCTCAGACGCAGCATTTTGGACGATCCGCTCATACCTCTTCTGAGCAGCCCTCTTTTCCTGCAAGATCTCTGGAGTGAGTTCGATCTCATCGATATCTCTATAATCTACCATCAGATCACCGTTGGAATTTTGACTCTGACGTGAACAACCCTGTAATCGCCAGTGAGGTTTGTTCCAGATGGCGATACTCGAGATAGCTTCAACCTCACGTTGTCACCGGCAGCCCAGCCAAGAGCAGACACCGTCGCGCTCCATGAGAAGTTGTCAAACCTATCCTGAGTGGTGTTGCAGGCCTTGTCCCCGCTGAGGCTCGTAGCGTATGCAGCATCCCAGCTCTCGTTGGAAGTCTTGGCGCTGTGGTATAGCTTGAACTGAACATTAACGCTCGATGCAGCTGTCGCAGCATACCCCATGATTTCGATGTACACCGTACCATTGGTATCCAAATCGTGGGGCAGCTTCAAGTCGGCCTCGATGAACTCTTCAGTAGTTTGATCGAAGTTGTACACTCGGGTAGAGCCGTTTGTACCAGCATCCCACGCCAGCTCAGCAGGATTCGTGCTCGGCAGCTGCCAAGAACCAGCAGGAGCATCCCATAATCGGTATACTGAGTGAGAATTGAGTGCCAAAAGGCTCGAGACGAGGACCTTCTTGTATCCGCTGTTGTAGATCGGCAGGTAGGCGCCTACAACAGGGGCACCATCCACGGTGAGATTGTTGAAGTTGTCATCAGCTGCGGCGGCGTGGGACTGATCAACAGCAGTCTTGATCTGGTCGCCAGAAAGATTCGCTCCAGCAGTAACTGCGCGGATCTGCTTTATCTGGCCACTCGAAAGCTCAGACAGCTTGACTCTGCCATAGGTAGTGCCATCGCTGAAACTGTCGAGGGTGGCGCTGTGTGGATTTCCGGTTGCCTGGCTGTGAGTGTAGCCGGCTTTCGCCTGTGATGCGGAAACCTGATTTCCTCCACCGTAGTCCAGGTAGGCGTCGGTGTTCTGCGTATGAGCATTGTCTGTCGCCGACTTGATTGCGTCACCAGAGATGTCCACTCCGGCAGTAACTGCACGGATCTGTTTTACTCGTCCACTGGAGAGCTCTGTAGCCAGTACCCTGCCGTAAGTTGTACCTGCGTTGAGGTCATCGATGGTAGCACTGTGAGGGTTACCTGTGGTGGTGCTGTGAGTGTAGCCGGCTTTCGCCTGTGATGCAGAAACCTGGTTTGCACCACCATAGTCCAGGTAAGTGTCAGTATTTTGAGTGTGGCCGATTCCACTGGCTACAACGAGATCCCAGTAGGATGCGTCAGGCGGGGCGTGGTTCGTGTGGGCTACAGTGCAGATGTAGCTGGACCCATCCTTTTGAACAACATCGTTGACCTGATAGGAAGTTCCAGAGCCCCATGCACCTCTCCAGGTCATGCCTACAGGGCCGACCTCTCCTTGGACACCCTGAATTCCTTGGATACCTTGGATGCCCTGGATACCCTGATCCCCCTTAGATGCCAGCAAATTCCAATAGGTGGCGTCCGGAGGCTGCTGATTGGTGTGTTGCTGGAGACAGATGTAGGATGAGCCGCCGTGTTGAACTACTTCATTGGCGTTGTACTGGGTAGCAGAGCTCCAGGCGCCCATCCAGGTGAACGTGGTACCTTGGTCACCCTTGGCAGCCAAAGTATTCCAGTAGGTGGCATTCGGTGGCTGGTGGGCAGTATGCTGCAAGATACAGACATAGGCATACCCGCCATCACCGACAACATCTCCAGGATTATACTGGGTATCAGTATCCCACTGACCCATCCACCTAAGTCCAGGATCTCCTTGGATACCCTGGGTACCCTGGATACCTTGGATGCCTTGATCGCCTTTTGCAGCAAGTAGGCTCCAATAGACGATATTCGTCGGGACGATGTTCGTACAAGCCTGCAGACAGACATAAGACGACCCCTGATACCGGACGCCGTCGTGAGCGGCATAAGCAGTCTCAGAGCCCCATTCACCCTTCCAGTCAATACCGAAAGGTCCAACTTCGCCTTGGATACCCTGATTGCCTTGAATCCCTTGGATGCCCTGGATACCCTGGATACCTTGGATGCCTTGATCGCCTTTTGCAGCTATCAGTTGCCAGTAGTTCGTGTTTATAGGGGTCTTGTTGGTGTTAATGGTGTGACACGCATAAGAGGACCCATTATAAGAGACGATGTCTCCTGGCTGATAAGTGGTGGACGAGTTCCACGTTCCTTTGAGATTATTTGTGCTTGGAATGAATTGAGATTGAGGATCACCTAGAATCATCACATATCATCTCCCGAGACAGAGACAGTTTGCGATCGATCCTTCAGGAACGTATACGCTAACCGAGGTCAACAAATCGGCAGAGACTATGCGTGATTTGCCAGCAGGGACAAATCCTGCAGACGAGGCGCTGGCGCTGCCGTTGATTGCATACCTCACAGGGCCCCCCTCAGCACTGATTAAAACGGAGGTGGGGTTATCGGGCAAAGTTACCGAATGTTCCCCGGAGGTTGCAAATCTTTGAGCGGATCGAGCATTGATCACGTCACCCTACCCCCTCTGGTAGCACACGCAATTGGCATAGGCGCCGGTGGCTGCATAGATGCTCAGCGAGGTCAGATTTCCGACAGCGAGCACGATGAGCTCATTCTGAGGCACAAACCCAGCGGAAGCAGCTGAAGCAGTGCCATTAATCTCGTACCTGACAGCACCACCCTCTGCAGCGATGACCACAACGTTGGTGTCGGTTGGCAGCGACACAGACTGGGCACCGTCGTTCCCGGTGATTCTATCAGTCCCGAGGTAGGTATCGATCATATCGATATCAGGAATCGCGTCAAGGTATCCCGCTCTGGTAGAGGTCAACCTGGCGAGGAGGGCGGATAGATTGTTCAAGCAAACTTCGATACCTCCTGCGAGCGAGAGTTGGAACGAATCGATCCAGCTTCTGAACACGAAATCATCGAAGTAGCAGTCGAAGACATCGGTGTTGCCATCGGATCCTGCCTCAAGCTGAACTGTGTAGTTCGATTCAACGTTGGTAAATGCGACCTCACCGTAGTAGATGCCGTTCAGAGCGACTCGGACCTTATCCTCGAGGACCTCGACGGAGTACGTCCTTCGGGTAGTGTCGATGTCGGTAGAGACCAGAGTAACCGAGGAGGTCACACCACCGATGCAATACTCTAGGAACCCGATGGCGTTGTTGATCGGAGCAGACGTCTTATCGATGAGACCCCACTTGACCCAGTTGTTCGCATCTATATAGATCCCAATAGATTGTTTCAGAGTGCTGTTGGTAGCCAGCGTCCTGGAGATTGACTCGAAATCTACAGAGAAATGACCCAACCCAGTGAATGTCCGGATTGATCTCAACCGGGAGGTGCCGGCAGTTCCAGTACCTGGGTTGGATATTTTGATGTTTCCTCCAGTCTCGACTACGGTGGTCGAGCCCTGGGTCTGCGGTGATCCCCAGATGTTGGGGTCGATCGAAGCATCATCGAAGAAATCAGTGAATTCTTCCAGGGCAGTCGAGGATGAGCTCCCACCACCACTGATGGTGGATACAGCATACAAGAGGTCCAACAGTGCAGGATCAGCGGATTCGATGAACGTGTAGGACGCCACGGCAGCATCCAGGACGTCAGTGGCATCTTGAGTGCCCCCGCCAATCCCCAAGAGGAAGGTTGTGATGACGTTATCCAGCGGGATGCTGTAAACGAGCTGGTAGTCGAGGTAGAATCCGAGAGACTTCTCTGAGACGAGTATAGAGTAGGCGTGTTCAGCAGCATCCAGGACATCGACACTGGCAGAGGCAGTGGTAACCACGCCATTCAAGGACCAGCGTACAAACGCCAGAGTGTTGACAGATTCGCTGGCATCTCTGTAGGGGCCGAATTTGACCCAATTGAGTGAGTCTTCGTAGAGCTCCAGGAAGAGCTCAGCGTGTTCACCGTTTGCAGGAGAACTCCCAGAAACCAGAGATGCAACAATGTTGAATAGGATCTGGCGACCAAAGTGCAGATCTGACCGCATATAGCTGACGCCAGAATCACCAGCACCAGTGTTTTTGATGTGGAGACCATCTGACAGGGTGGTAACAGTAGTATCTCCTGTTTCTTCGGGTGTATTGAAATCGGCAGGTATCCCGAGAGCGTTGAATTTGTGGAGGTGGACTACTCCCGGAGGGGTCCGAGATCCGACTGGCATCAGCTATCCTCCTCCGGTACAGCTTTCTCGAGCAGAGGTGGCTCAAGTTCTGGTGGGTTTGTTGAAGGAAATGTTTTAGGTCGAATGATTATCTCAGGCATTACGTGACCCTCCTGGGCACGAACGGTGTCGATCCGAATACGTGGGCAGAAGCTGTGAAATCGTAGTTTAATCCGCAAGCAACCGACCCATCGAAGATACCATCATGATCTTCGTCAACGAGGTAGGTGGAATAGAGGAAGGAATTGCCTCGGATGTTGATTCTGCTATCTGAAGGGTCGTTCAGATCATTGATGTCTATGGATGAGTGACACCACAACTTGTTCTGCAAAATAGCATGTCCCTTGAGAGCGATTCCACCTGAGTATACGTGGATCCCCTCGAAGCATTCATAGATCCAATTGGAGATGATCTGTGCAAGGGTAGCGGTGTTAGCTATAGCGATACCGTAGCCAACGAGGATCCCACCTTCAGTGGCTCCGGAGCCGAAATAGCCAATGTGACACCCTCTAACGACGGTTCGAGTAGTGGTTCCGCCGAGGAACACGCCGACCGAGTCTCCAGAGATATTCCCATTCAAGGTGCAGCCGATTATACTGAGGTCGTTGCTATTGTTCGCATAAACACCGCAGCTGTTATCGTTAATCTCGATAGCGAGATTTTCGAGGACGATGTCCGCAGCAGCCGTCACGATGGCGTGGTTATCCTGAGCGATGACCTCAAGGGAGATCACTTTGCATTCCCTGCCGTTGATGGTGAGCGGGGACCCTGAAGAGGGGCAGATCGAGACCTTGTTGGAACCGCTACGTGCTACTCCGATAAGTTGGATCTTATCAGTTGGAATTACTACGTTCTCATTGTAGTTACCGCCATTGATGTAGATGTTCGTCATCGGGGTGGCTGCTGCCAGGGCACCGTTGATCGTCAGGAAGGGGGCCCCACGAGTACCTGGGTTAGAGTCGGCGGCACTTACGTGGCTCTGATCCACGAAGAGGGATTTGTACCCACCTTCACCAAGACCCAAATCAGCTATCTGATAAGTGAGGGTTGAACTTCTTCGGTACAATTTAGCTCACCGCCTCACCCGTGAGGATCTGGTATACACCCCACAACTCTTCAGGGGTCCATTTTCCAGGGATTGCCATCAGATCATAGGGGATAGAGTCGATCGATCCAGAGAGGATAACAGACCACACGTGAATGCCGTCATCCTGATCAAACCCGATCTCTTCTGAGTATTGGAGGGCGAAGCTTCGCTCGCCCCCGTCCCCGCTCAAAATGGTGACGTTAAGGGTGCCTGAAGTCCCACGATTTCGGACGTATAGGCCCTTGGCAGGCACGCCCAAGCCTTGTCTGGGATCGCTGACGAGATCATAGACCACGGGATCTTGAGCACTAGGCGTGTTCGAGGACACTGAGAACGGCAGGTTGTTAGGGATGATCGGGGGCGACTCGATCTGAAGGGTTTCTTCTTCAGCCATGCGAGATCACCTCACTCAAGCGGGAGGCCGGCTGCCACGAGCTCTCTCAGGTTGTGCTTTGAGATCACTTCATCAGCACGAGCATTGGCACTCTCATCCTGGAACCCGATCTGAGGCCATCTAACAGATCGGTCGACGTAGGAGAGCCGCTTGTAGCCGTAGAAGTAGGTGATTGGTAGGTTGGACACTCCGGTGACTGAAGACAGCCTGACGTTGAGCTTGTCCTTGAAGGGGATGAACATCCTCATGAACTCGTCGTTGACGCCAGCCGTGGTACCAGGCATGGCATACGTATCCAGAGAGCAGAGTTGAGATTGAATATCTCTGTCGATATAGATGTAAGTGTCTCTGGCGCCAGGGGATGTTTTGATCGTGGCAGTGTCCACAGCCAGACCCAGCAGGACACCTATGTGTCCTCTCGGCGGGATCAGGGAGACATCTACGAAGCTGGTCGTCCCAGCACTCACGGAGATCTTCTTTGAGGTTTGCTTGATGACGTCGAACTCCTTGAGGATATCGTTGCCTGTGAGGTCCATCCTTGGCACTTTGAAACCAGCATTTACCTTGTCGACCAGCTCGAACTTAGCTGCAAGGGCAGACTCATCCGGCGTCAGAGGTATGCCCATCTGGATCTTGTCCAGGAGTGTCGGGACGAATGGAGTGACGATGTACCTGGTAGCTACGTTGGATACAGTTGATCCAGTCTGAGAGGTCTGGAGCAGCTCCAGCGCCTGGGCAGCTTTGAGGTATATGGGTGAGTGGTACTTGGTGGTGAGGAGCTGACCATTTGTCTGTAGTCGGGAGACGTCACCGCGACCATCGAGAATCACAGCGGTCTCGACATTCCCAGGAGCATAAACTCCGAGATTCTGGAGGAGGAGATACAGGGGGGTGAATTGGTCGTATCTCGCGACGGAAACTCCAGCAGTAGGGACGGAGGCGGTCACGAACGCTTCGGGGATTGCCTCTGGGGGATAAAGGATCTTTTGGAAATCAACCTGCAGGTGATTTGTCATACATGCGTAATAATACATTCCGGCATATATTCTTTTCTGAATACTGAATAATATATGTAATATGGGAGAATACATGCACGAGAAAAAAAAGTGAGGATTGGAGGAAAAGGGACTGGGATCAGGCAGACTTTGCCTTATCTGCGGCGGCAGCGATCTCCTCAGTGAGGTAGAACTTGTTGCCCCAGAATGCCACATCAAGTCCTCGAGTGCCGGATGCCCATGCAGGGACGGCGGTTCCAGTGTCCCTAAAGTCGATGGACCCCTTTTCACCGCGCAGGTAGTAGGTGGGACTGAGCTGGCTGGGCCCGTGAGTGGGCTGGGAGGCAGAGTAGTCGTAGAGTTGAGGCACGGCCAGGAAGTTGTAGGAGGAATCGACCTTGATCTGGGGGTTGACCATCCTTCCAGGCTTGGTGAACCTCATCCACCGGAGGTTGGAGTGGGGGACGACACCCATGTGGTTGATCTGGATGGCTTCCGTGGCTGGGAGGTTCCAGGCAAGCTCCTGCTCCTTCTCGACGACCTTTCTGTTGTCAGTCTCGGGGGTGAACCAGGTGTTCACGGTAGTGGCTGCAGAAGGCCTACAGTACCCGATCCATCTTGAGACGAACGGTGCAGCACAGCGGGGTCCGCCATTCAGCTTCTCCCAGTTGTTTATGTCCAACGAGACTCTCTTCTGGACCTCGATCGTCTCACCGCTCTCGACGTCGGAGATGGTGAAGTCCTGGATGATGTTGTCGCCCTCGAGCCTCGGGACACCAGTGACGTTGCCCCAGTGCTGGAGGAGCTCCCGTACCTTCTCATCCGTCCTGGCCTCGACGACGTACAGCCTCACGATGCCGTCCGTGCCGATGGTGGCGTCACCGTTCCGGGCTGCCAGAGGGAAGTAGAACTCGATGTCGAGAGAACTGTTGGGACCGATCTTGATGGTGGGCGTCCATCTGGGGCCGCCAGCGAGAAGAGCCTGACCGAACATCGTGTTCACGAACCCCTCGCGGAAGGGAGTGGGATTCGCGCTCGTGGGCAGGTAGGATGGTGCCATGAGCTCGTTGACTCTGATGTCGGGCATGGTTACCCTTCCGGCCAGGAACCTGAGCTCGAACGGAATCCGGTGAGCAGACGGGGAGGCTGACGTCAGTCCGAGAACCTCGACACCTTCGACTTCCATTACAGTGTGTCGGTCGGTCTCGATTGCGCCAGATCTCTGGACCTCTGCGCCGTCGACGTAGTAGAAGTATTCAGAATCTCCAATCTTCGCAGTCTGTCCAGCACTCTTGTTCTCCGAGGAGAAGTTGAAGTGGACGTCTATCTGATGCCTGCGGAATTCCTGATTTTTATCAACAGCCATGAGAGATGGATTATACATATAACAATATATAATCATTATTTATAGTTGTTGATATTTTGATAATTCAATATACCGACAAATTAATATGTATAAAACCTATAGTCCCGGACATGGGAAGAAAGGAGCCGGGGGATCCTTTAACGATATACGTCCCACCCAATATGAAGAGGGACTTCAAATCAAGAACTGCTCTATACGAGACCACCATGTCAAAGGTGTTGCGGAAAGCACTCGAAGATTGGATGATGACTCATCCAGATTTCAGAGCAAAAGGTGGGAGTGACGTGGTTCGCTGAACCCGTCACCTCACAATGTCTGGGGCGTTGGAGCGGAATGCCTGTCCTTTGAACCCTACAGTAGTAGTGGTCCTTTTTGGGTCTGAGGTATCTGTTGTCTTGAACACCTGGGCGGCGACTTCAATCGGGTTCTGGAAGAGGCCGACCTTGATAGCACCTGGTTTATCTTTTTTCCACAGCTCGTAGGCTCGGCGTAGGTCCGCCATCGCAAGAGCCTTATCTTGTTCACCGATATCGAAGTCTCTGATGAAATCGTCGGCGAGCGAAAGGAACGTGGACCTCAGTCCCTCGTCACTTGATCGTCCACCAAGCCAGTCGAAGAACAATGCTGCGATTCCAGAGGAGATGGTTTTGCCCATCGTAGTGCAGAACAAGGATTGCCCGACCTTTATTGCGCTGGAGATGGCGGGGGGAGCGACCATATCACCCATAGTCACCCGGCGTGAGAATTGTCCTTGACTCTCCATCGGATAGGGCCCATTACCACGAGAATCGCCGGGCGCAAACTTCAGCGGGGTATAGGAAGGCCCGATTGACACCTCATGGCGTACTGCCGGCAAGGGGCTCTTTGGATCAGAAACATCGCCAGCGGACGCTGCTTGTAGAGAGTTGAGGGAACTGCAGATCTTGCATTGGCTTAGCATCTCACCGAGGAGCTCATTGGATTCGAGCTCTTCCCTTGTCCAAACATCTTGGTCGTACAAGACATAGGCGACTTGCATTCGGTTGGCTGCATCTTTTCCCAGAATTGGGACGATATTGCCCATGTTCGGGATGGCTATGAGGTTTTCGAGATCAGTCCTGGCTATCACACGCCAGTGCATCTTACCCTCGAACTCATAAGGTTCAGAATCTACTGTGACCATTTTCGGACAACTCCAATAAACATTGTGACAGTTTCAGCAAGCCACCGTTTGTGATCCTCTGAAGAACAAACCTCAGTGAACAGGTCTGGATATGCCATCTCAAGAGAGGTGAATATGAGTTTCTTGAATTCATCATCAGATACACCATCACACCCAGAGGCGAGCAACTCACGCACCGCCAAAATTTGCTGATTGGCCGGATCTAATGGATTGGATTCAGCATTGTGGACGAGGGTGAGGATCAATTCAATTGCTCGACTTGGATGGTGGGAGAACATCGTGGTGACGACGTCAGCGATCTCGGTCACGGGGGGCGCTTTATCGATGAGGTTCCCGAACACAACAGACAGAGATTGAGTGCTCATATCTTCACCTGCATGAGCGATGACACGTTGGAACTGGTCTTCTCAGGGTTCATGCTGTTCATTATGGTCATAGCCCGACCGTAATTCATCAAGGTCCCGACGATAGACTCGAGTTTTGCATCGCGATGAGCTTTCACCTGCTTCGCTGCAGAGATTTCATTTGCTTTGAGCTCGAGTTCTTTGAGCTGGCGCTGGTGTTCCTGCTCGAGCTTTAGCTGCTCCAGACCAAGCTCCATCTGCTTCATCTGAACATCCTTGTCGGTGGTGCTTGCAGTATTCGCGGCCCGGAGCTGGCGGATCTCATTGAGGAGCGGCTCAAGTGAAGGTCCTTGGGGCTTCTGCTTCAATTCCTCTCGAACAGTTGCAAGCTGCTGTTCAAGCTTCCCGGTATAGTCCTCAACTCGAGCCAGTTGCTCCCTGACAAGCTGATCTTGGATCACCTTTTGGGATTCGAAGGAAGCTCTTTGAATCTCGAGGAGTTTCTCGTACATCGCGCTCTGCTGACCACCTGACATCGATTCAAGCCGAGCAAGGATCATTGCATTGCTATCTTGTACTGCCTTTGCGATCTGTGCAACGGCGTTGACAATAGCTACACTATTATCCTGTGGCTGGGTTTGAGGTGCAAACAGCTCCTTCGCGAAGAGAATCATCTTGAGCATATCTTGCATACCCGCAGACTGGGCAGTCTGGTTGAGTAAGCCAGTCTTTGTCATAGTGTTGATAATTTCTGCAAACTCGGCAAACTGACCAGCACCACCAGGCTTAGACTCCTCTTTCATTAGGGCGGACATGAGGGGGGTGGTACCACCGGGGCCTGTTGCCAAGAGATGGGGAACAATGTCCTTGTTCTTTTCAAGCCATTCAGACCTATCTTTTTCAGGCAACTGTTCCAATACAGACACCACTGGATGTGCTTGAGGGGAAGGTTCGTGAGATTTGAATGAGACTGGACCCTCATCTTCCTCCAGGTCGCGTACCATTCGTTTGAGTTGCCTCTGAGCGATATTCTGCAGAGACAAGGAGTTCATCAATTGAGTGGTGTCTAGGAGGCTCGCTAGGGTGTTCGTCGGATTCAACGGATCTGATCCTGCTGACTTTTGGATATCCTGATGAACTTTGACAGACTCCTTAAGCCCCTCTGTGATATCTTGAGCTTTTGAGGCGGACTTTTCCTTCGGAGGCATGATACAGGAATGTATATCCGTAAGATATAAATGTATTGTGATTATTACATGTAAGTAGATACATGGAAATTCAACTATAATCGAGAGAGGATAATATGATTCATGATGAAAATGGATCTTCTGAGGAGATCGTTCAGGACCCCTGGGCTAAGATCAAACCGCGAGGGAATACCTTGCCAATCCAGACTGGCGTCCCCGTAGATATGGTCGAGAAATTGAGGTTCGTGGGGGAGATGCTGGTGGAATCAGGTGAAATCGAGAAACATACGGTCTGGAGCGTATCGTCCTGGTGCATCAAGGCGGCAGTAAACCTGCTCTACGATCAGGCGATGAAGAAACTCCAGGAAGAGGGGCATCTTGCCAGCACATGAGCTTCACCTGAACGTGGATATGATCATGATCGGTCGAAAGTATCCACGAGTCCACAAAGCGCTAGATGCTCTTCAAGGATTGCTTCAATCAGGCCACAGAGAGTTCATGCACGATTATGCTGCGGTGCTCCAGATATACAAGCAAACTGGCGACCTCAAGCAGGCATGGTCTGCATACTATCACGTGATCCTGGACAATTTGTCAGATAGTTTTGGAAAAGACGAGTGTATTGCGCGATTATTACTCTATGTGGAAAAGGGTCAAATCCCAAGGTTCTCGGAACGAAATTTTCCACCTAAAAATCGATTCATAAAAGGGTGATCAAGGACATGATCGAAAGCCAGAACAAACCTGGGTCTAACCAGGGGAACTGTGTGCGATGTAAGATTGCGCCGACGATTGCATCGATGGCCGTAACGAACGCCGCGTGCCAAATTATCGAAGATAAAGATAAACGAGAGGCTTGTACGCAGTTCGCAAGTGCGATTGATTTTTCCAAGCTCGAGGATTCGGCTGAGCCAATTGCACATCTGATCGAACAATATGGCTCAGAAATCCTGGACAAGCTGATCGTGGAGATGAACTCAACCGTCAGAGCCGGTGTAGTGCGGGCTGTGGAAAAGATGCTCTCAAGTGGTAAACCAGTTGAACCGAAGTTGATGATCTTCTACAAAGATGTAAAGGCAAGGCAGGCGATCCAATGACTACGGCAGAGGATCTGAGACGTTTTGCAGAATCAAATGGTCTGAAGACTCACCCAGGCCAGGACCTCAATAACTGGGTCACAAACGTCCTGGACGTGGGGGGTGTCTGTCCATGTACTGGACAGGTATGCCCATGTCCGCAAGCACTTAGCAATATCGCATCTGCGCGGTCCATAGACGAACAGCACTGTGGATGCTACCTGTTCGTGTCAGATAAGCTGTATGCCCAAGAGGTGCAAGAATTGGGTGGGTCTGAGGATATTGCGATCGCACCGTCAGTTGATCAAGCCACCACAGAGATTGTTGACGACCCTGATCAAGAAGTCGGTGAGGAGGCTGCCAGGATCTCAGCGGTGTATGCCGAAGCAGAAGCACTGATCGCAGCAGGGAAGTTCGATGAAGCGAAGGAGCTGCTGAAGTCTGGTGCCACGACGATGAGATGCGAACTATGTGCCCAGGCGATGGGCATAGAGGCCAAGAGAGCTGAGTTCGTTGGGGAAGTTTGTGGCACAGGCGATGAGGAAGCCTGCGAATTCGATAGCAAACATGCAATCAAGGCCATGCAACAGCTGCGCACCGTATACAATTCGATTGCAAGAGACAACGGTGTAGAGGTACCAGAACTTGAGGAGAGGGCGAAAAAGCCACGGAGCGAGTACAGAGAATGCATGAGTGCGATGATTGGAGGCAGTTCTGATCTGGCGCCACTCCTCCAGGGTTTCAACGTAGCAGATCAACACAAGGCTGAGATGGCGATATCCGCAAAGCTGTGCAGCAGGAAAGCACAATCTCCTGAAGATGCAGCGGAGATGGTAAAAGAGGCACACCCCGGCTGGCTAAAGCCAGAGGTATGATCATGACCAAAGGAAATGAAGCGGATCCAATAATCTTGGAGTCGTTATTCTATAACACCCAAGGCCTGACGACCACGGATTTGTCGAAAATCATCTATCCAGAGGATGTCGAGGCACCAGACATCCGGAAGCATTCGAGCTTCATCCAGTACCGTCTGACGAAACTGATCGAACTCGGGTTAGTCAAGATGGAGTCTGACTCGGCTGGTCGGAAGTATACGCTCAAGGAAGGTGCTGTGTTGGGCGAAAGCCTGCTCTTGGTGAGCCAAAACGGTCACGAAGATGATGTGATCCCACTGCCACTAGGCAAAGTCCTGGCGATCATACCAGAGGAGGGTCAGGAGCCAAAGGTCATGTTCTTAGATAATTCATAGACCTTATTATATATCGTTCAATTGAATATTCTTATATCTATTGAATAGAGGTTATGTGGTGGTGTGGATATGAAACACATCACCATAGCCTTTGTGGTTCTGGTCGGCATCGGCCTGATGCTCGGGTTCGTCAACGCTGATCAGGACGGTGGTGCGAAATGTACCACCACGCTGGTAGGGTATGGTTCCACAATCTCGGAGGACTATACCAAAGAGACTTGGTCGTTGCAAGGTGGTCAAGGCCAGATATACCTGAAGAAAGTCACTCGATGGGGTGAAGATGCATCGAACCAATCAGTGGATTTCACCCTCATCACAGACAACCCCTATATGAGCAACAGGTACGTAGGAGCCGTCCAAACGTCCTGGGGCGATGTACATAGAGTCAAGGCCAATTCGCTTGGCTCTGCGATGATCAAAGCTGATCTGAACGTCACTGCGGATGAAGTCAGATCCTCGCAAGACATCGTGGCTGAGCGTGCATGGGTCCTGAATGAGGTCATGTACGGCGATCCAGCCAAGCCCAACAGAATCAAGGACGCGACCTACACGGTGTTCGAGGGCGCAAACCTGTCCGCACAGTTCGGCTATCAGAACCTAAAGCCGGTGATCGAGATACCGGACTGGCTGCCATGCATCCCTCCGCTGCCAGGGACGCCGACCACCTGCGGTTGTAAGGGCGGGGCGTAAGCCCCAGCTCATGTTTTTCTCTGAATAATTGATCGTGTATACAAGAATTTTTTTGAAATCAACTATATATATGTCAAAGTATATCTTAGGGTTCGGTGAAGTAAGATGGCTGCAGTTTCAGTCACTGAACTCGGAAAGGCGAAGGTCTACCTCCGCCAGGGAAAGATGGTACTGACTACGAAGACCCCCGACAAAGGAGTCGTCCCCAAGGCTCTGGAGCCGTTCACGAACAAGTTCGGCTCGGTCGCATCTCAGTGCTCCTCCGCCACCAGAGGCCTGCCCACTGGCAAGAGGGGCGCTGCCTACAAGGGATGTATCGCCCAGAACATGAGGCGGTAGAACCTAACGAACTCACAACTATTAGCTCATAGAGGATCTCGGGGAATACCCGAGATCACTCCTCTACGAGTGCCTCTTCTACGGTATACGTAATCCCTAAAATCGGGGTGACGGTCAGATATTGTGGCATATATCCATCAAGCTCAATAGATATCACAGAATCCACATCTGCTGGGAGCGATAGTAGTAAGGGACTCACGCCCTTGAGTTCTCCATCGACAGAGATGTTCGCACCCAGGGGCCTTGTCACCACCTGGACGAATCCGAGTTGGGAATTGACAGGCTTGAGGAAGAACTTCTCCTCACGCAGACCCGGTTGGACGTCGATGATCCGAGTTTGAGGCGAGTGGTCAGGGGCTACCACCATAATCTCGTGCACGCCGAGGGGCACCTCCACCTTGGTGGGAGTCGTCCGGTGGATATCTTCGCCGTCAATCCAAACCGCTGACTGAGTGGGGTTGCTGTAGATCGAGAGAAGGCCAAATCCTGGTGTCGCTTCCTTGCAAACCTCTCCATCCTTCTTCCAGAGGTCCTGGTCGATAAAGCGATGCTTCCCCTTGAAGTCCGGAGCTGCAAGACATCGCCTGATAAGCTCACGGTTCAGGATGGTCCCGTCTGGAGCTCGGACCACTCCAAGAATTCTGGCATAGGTACCTATGGGGTTGTGGGGGTCAATAAAAACGTCCACTGACTTGCCTAACACCAGCTCGGACAGTACGGCTTGAGCTGCTTTACCTCGCTCAGTTCCGATCTCCGGGCAGTCGATCCCTACAAGTCTTACTTTGCGTCCAGCCACAATAAGCGTGTCGCCATCTTCGACTTCGTCGACGACTCCGCTGAAGATCATCCTCTCTGCCTCTTCAACGGAGATCTGGGGCACAGTCGATGCAAGAGCAAATCCCGTAATCATCTGTCCGAGGGCGGTTATCTGGTTTTTAGCATAAGTCAGATTGGATTCAGATAGCTCTGATTCGTATCCTGCTACAAGGCCTATGAGCTGAGCGTACAGTGCTCGGACGGAGTCCAACCGAGTAAGTGTGGCTTCATATAATGGGATCGTGTTGAAGTGGTAGTTAGAGTTCGTTTGTATGTCGTTTCGGATCAGCCGGAGCTGGTAAAACTCCATGTTGATCTTGTTTATGAGCTCATCAATTGCATCTATTGGTTCTGGCATAGGGGACACACCTGGAAGGGTCGTTGTGCCAAATTGATCGTGGTTGATTTGGTTGGTTGAGCAGCTTCGGCTATCGATTCGAGCTCGATCCGCCGGATGAAACTGCGCTTGCCCAATGGGATGTGGATTTCCATGAGAACATATATATCCCACAACGTGTATTTATGGTTTATTACAAAATGTTGTATATACAATTATGAGGTATACATCCATGGATCCAGACACCTCAAAGCAGACGCCTGACGTTGTTCGGAAGAAAGCTCAAGCAGAACAGGAGCTGGACAAAGTCGCGAAGAACGCTATTGCACAAATCTCTGCGAGGCGATAGTTAGATGGCAGTACAACTTAGCGGCTCTGCAGGCAAGTCAATATTATCGAATCTCAAGAGTGGGGGAAGCGTCAAAACTCCAACCACCACTTCAAAGACAACCACATCCATCAAGACAACCACCACTCCGAAGACCACTACACCTGCTACATCTCAGAAAACTCCGGTTCAACTATCCACGTTGGCGCCAAAGACTCAGCCCACGACTGTTGCTGCAAACAAAGCGGCAGATATCGTCAGTTCGGTCACCAGCTCGATGAAACAGACCGCTACAGTGGGTGCAACACAATCAGCGGCGACTGCTGCGACTGCCAAGGCAGTCCCTACAACAGTCGTAACAAAGGAGGCTGATTCTGCTGCAGCCGCAATCAAGGCAATCTCTGAGAAGGTGGGCACAGGCAAGTCAATAGCCCAAATAGTGGCGGAGTCTCAAACAAAGACTGCTCAGCTATATTCTCAGATGTCGGATGAGCAGAGAAAGACGATGGCCCAGAACACGGCGAAGAATCTGGCATCCAGTGGAGGTGTGGCGGCGTCGACTGAGAAGATCAAGTCGATCATCGAGACTTCGCCCATCCTCCGCCAGCCTTCAGGGAAGGTTGACACCACAACCTCTGCAATCAAAGCTATAGAGAGCAAAATCGCTGCTGAGCCCAAGTCAATCGCCCAAATAGTGGCGGAGTCCCAAGCAAGGACTTCCCAATTGGTCGCCCAGATGTCGGATGAGCAGAGAAAGACGATGGCCAAGAACATCGTGAGCAACCTCGAGGCTAGTGGGGGTATAAAGGCACAAACTGAATCCATAAAGTCGGTCGGAGAATCAATCTTAGCAAGAATAACCCCTGATGCCACCAAAGACAAAACGACCAGTACTTCTGAGAAGGTGACACCCCTCTACAGCAGTGGCATAAAGCTACCAGATGGGTTCGCCAAGGCAGCGGATGTACAAAAACTTGTGGACCAACTGGCCGCCCGAGGTGGTATAGAGGCGAAAGTCGAATCACTCAAGGAGCTAGGAGACACACTTCTTGCAAATTACCAGAGCAAAGTATCCTTGACACCCATCGTGCAGACATCGCAAGGAGAGGATGTCGAGAAGGCGGTCGTGAGTGCAATCGAGACGAGTGCTGCGGTGGTCGACAACGCCAAAGATGATGCTCTGACCAAGTACAGCACATCGATCAGCGCACTCCTGGATAAGACCAATCGGGCAAATCTCGGAGTCATCTCAAGCCTTTCAGAGATTCGACAGAACTATTTGGATAAAATAAAATCTGATGCAGTCAACGGCGTCGCAAGCATCCAGGATCTGATGAAGGCTCAACTAGCAGCAGCAAAGGATGCAAAAGAGGTCGAAGAGATTACTAACGTAGGAAAGACTGCTATAAAGTCCATCACGGATGTTTTTGACGAGTCTGCATCCAAAGTAGATACCGAGAGCAAACTTGCGGCCAATTATGTCTCTGCATTGAACAGATACAACACGTACCTCCCGGAGACGTATAAAGGGTGGATCACCGAGCTCGCCGAGCAATCTAAAACCGGCATACTGTCCAATCTCGTCGATCACGTCCAGGCCAACATCAAAGATACAACGGTCCTGTTCGGCATAAACCCCGCTGTGTCAAAGACACCTGTCCAACTGAGTAAAGGTGTAAAACAGAACGTAGAGATCCACTATACCACCAACCAGAACACAGCGAATAACGTGGCAAGGGCCTTGTACGGAACAGACGGAGACAAGAACTCTCGAGTATCAGCCGACCAGCCTGTGAAGATCAAAGAGATCCTGGATCAGATAAAAGATCCGTCGCTCAGAGCGAGCTACGTCAACCTGTTGGGCACACAAGGCGTCACAGAAGATATGACTGTGGTGATAGAGAACCTCCCCAAGGAGCAACGAGAGGTCATAAACACCACTGCAATCGGTGCCGCGAGAGCCAAATGGGATATCGGACCCTCTTCGAAAGTCACAGTTGACGAGGTGACTGGTAAGACCTACACTCCTGCTCTGGATCAGACTCCCTACAGACGGAACCAGGAAGATGGATCCTACACGCTGCTGACCGAACAGGGAGGTATGCTGGGATTCGACCGCGAAGAGACAATAGGGACTCTCGCAGCAACCATCACGCAAACTGGTAGGCCCGGAGATTGGGCATACAACAAGGACTCCCCCCTAAATGTCGCAGTATCTGACCTGAGCAACAAAGTCAGCGCATCCTACGCCGAGGCATTGAAGAAAAACGTCCAGGCGTACAACCCTAAGACGGATTCTATCGACTTGAGCAAGCTGAGTGATGTAGAGCTATATCAGTTGGTCGCATCGACGCAAAAGAAGTCGAAAGAGCCCTTGGTTCTCGGAGCCGGCCAAAGATCGATGTTTACGATCGGGCGGGACTCCACGTCCATCGACCAAACCACTGGCGAGGTCAACATAATCACACAAGAAAACGAACTCCTCGAGGCCAAGTACACTACAATCCCCGTCAAGGTGGATCCGCCTGGGCCAGAACCTTCGGTGAAGAGGCTGGTGTTCAAGGAAGGAGAAGTCCCGTTCCCATTCCCAATTCCAACTCCGACCCCCACACCTGCAACTCCGCAAAGTGGTGGATCACCCACGGGGGTAGTATCACGAGTATTCGACACGGGCACCGTCCGAGGGTACACACCATCTGGAATCGGGGAAACCGAACGAGCTGGAACTGGCGCTTCCGGCTGGTGGAAGTGGACAAACAACGATGGAAAGACCTACTATCTCGAGGTAAGCACAGGGAAATTCAAGGAAGGCACTCCAGAGGGCACAATGGTCACCGTGTCCCAGGACAAAGTCCCTCTGGATGCGAAAACCGGCCTGCTGAATGCCTATGCCAACTCCAAAGAGGATGGTACAGTCGGACGGACTCCAACCAGATACATAGTCCCAGGAGACAACTCTGCATATAGGACTGTGTACGACAGTGGTTCAGGCAACTGGTACCAGGAGAAATTGTCTAAGGGTGAATGGAGGTTCGATAAAATTGTCACACCAACAGCTACCGCAAAGAACCTCGTCGCAGAGAGGATGCAAGGCGGCACTGCACCAACGGTGACAGTGGAGAATGATTTCGACCTGGTAAAAAGTGGGACGAAGTACACGGTCAATCCTTCCGTAGCATATTCTGGCGATGCCTGGAACTTCAGCGGCACGGAGTACGTGGCTCAGGTTCAGAACCTCGACGCTGCAAACAAAGACCTGGCAACCATAAAAGCTATCGGTGCCAAGGCTGACTGGGGCCGGACTGATGCTGAAAAGGCGCAGCTCAGCGATCTCGCTCAGAAATATGGTGTGAGCTCGTCAGACCCGAATCTGATCGAGTGGAAACTCACACAGAGGGTAATCCCCACACTGAAGGAGTCCATCCCCGTCCAGGTCTCGCAGAACTATGAGCGACTCCAGCCAGCTCAGATCCACTACACCACCGACGCGAACACCAGCAATAACCTGAGCAGGGCCCTTCATGGCGCAGAAGGGGCAGTCACCCCGACCACAAAGGTATCGAAGAACTCTCTTCTCAGCGCAATCGACCCGAAGGCAAGGAGCCAATACGAGTCGATGTTCAAAACCATGGGGATCCCCGACAACTTCACTGTCCAGGACCTCACCAACGAACAGAGAGACATCGTCAACGCCGCAGGCATAGCTGGGGCGCAGAGCAAAGGCCTCACAGCATCAGCTACACCGACCAAGGATGCTCAAGGCAACACTTTCGTCCCTGACCCCAACTCCATGGGATGGACAACTGAGATGAATGGCTACGTCAAAGTCCTCACATCTCAGGGTGGGTCACTCCAGGGAACTCAGGGAATTACCAAGATATCTGCAAACTTCAGCGCGAAAGAGCCAGCAAATCCCGGATCTCTCGTGACTTCGATCAAACCGCTGTCGTATACGGCGTATAATCCCGAAGCGATCAAAGGCTTCCTGAACCTGAAGCCGGTTTTGCAGAAATCAGATCAGAAAGGTGCTCCATCCGCAGTGCAAAGCATGATCCAGGCATATCAAAACGGCACTCCAGGATCCACTAAGACAATATTCGGTTGGACAGATGAATCCATAGCGACACCCTATGAGCACAAGACATTCAACCAGGTTGTCAACGAACGTCGTGCAGCTGAAGGGCTGCTCACAGGAACGACACCATACGCCCTGGCAAAAACAGTGGAAGAGTCGGGATGGCTCGACAAATATGGTGAAGCGATCAAATCCGAGCGCAGGGAATGGTCTGACAGCAATAAATATGCTGTAGTGACTGACATCGGCACAATCTACGCTCCGACCTTGGCTGAGGCACAGGCGGCGGCACAACAGATCCACGCTGCAACTGGGGCCCATGTAGAGGTCAAGGAAGACGTCCTGGGAACAAAACTACTCGGGGTCAGCATAGCTGGAGAGGGGGAGTTCGACAGAGCACCTCACGCACCCACATCCAAAGCAGACCAGTTGCAGGGCCGTGAGAACGCCGATGGCACCATCACTGAGTCTGGCACAGGCCTGATCTATAACAAGTCCACAGGGAAGGTAGTCGGCCAGACCTCTGAAGCAGCCAGCAAATACGCACCAATCAGCAGTGGCACCACTGGGGTCTCCCCGATCGCTACTCAGGCCGGTGGGGCCCCAGTCACGAGCATCACCGACCTCCTCAGACTCTATAACCCACAGTCTGCCCTCTTACTCAAGGGTCTGCAGGCCTCGGGAGCATCTCAGGCAGAGGCACAAACCCTCGCCACCAACATCCAGGCAGGAAAGTCCGAAGTCTCACCAGCAGGCCAGGCGCTGATCAACAAAGTCGACTCCAAGATTGCCGCAAGCGAACCACAGGTCGGATGGCTAACCAAGCTCAAGGATACTGCAGCACAGTTCTACAACCAGGACATTAAGGGACAGCTCGCATACTCAACCGAGCAGAATCAAGTTCGTGCTGGGTGGACTGCAGTTGCAGACGATGGTAAGGGAATCCTGGGGGGCCAATACAAACTCACCACATCAGGCCAACGGGAGATCAACCAGATCACTGATGGTCTTATCGCAGGCAAGAGACTCGATGAAACCCTCACCACCACTAAGATCCCCAAGGTAGATCAGCTGAAGTTCTGGGTCCAGTACTCCACCCCCGAGGACTTTGTAGCAGCATTCAAGGCAAACCCTGAGATCGCAAGAGACCTCACCGCGAAGCTGCCGTACTCTGGAAAACAGATCGAAGCCAAACTTAAGGCAGCCGACCCATCGCTAGTCAACAAGTACGAAATGGCGGCCATCGCTGACTACGGTCGCAGCGACCTCGAGGATGTTAAACAGGTTTTCGGCGGCATAGGTGGCGGCATATTGAATGTCATCACTGAACCCGTGGTATCTGGGTCAGCCGGGACTGGCGAGACTGCAGGCAAAGTTCAACTGGCAGTATCACCATTCATGATCCTCGGTGGAACAGCCCTCAAGCCACTGAAGGCAGGATCTAAGATCGTCAAAGGCACATCCAACGTAGATACTCTGAAGAACATAGTCGGCCTCGCAGACGAATTGCCGGAACTTGACAAAGCGGTAAAATCCACCACGAAAATCAACGTCGACAACGTAGTCCTGGATGCGAAGGACGTTCCGCTGAGCAGGAGCGCGACCCAGAAAGTAGCAACTGAACTCGCTACCAACACCGCTACAGACAAAACTCTGGTAGACTACGCACGCCACTACACGGCGGCTACCGGCCTCGACTCAAGAGTGTTCGATGCGTCGAAGTTGGACCCGAAAGCAATAGCAGTAGCCAGAGAATCGTTCAACTATCTCGACCCGGACAAGGCGAAGAAGATCTCGTCTGCTCTGCAGAACTCCGACCCCAAGATGGCGGAAGTGTTTGAAACAACTCGAGACTATGCAGCAGGTATCGGTGGTGTACCACAGAGCAAGCTCAAGCCCCTGAGCACCACAGCGTTCGAATCGTTCCTCAAAGCCCACCCCGACGAAGTTGCGAGTCTCACGCCAGCCCAAGTCGCCAACACAGGATATTCCTCAGCCAAACAAGAAGTCCTGACCAATGTGTGGCGCAGCCTGAACGCCGACGCTTTCAAAGTCACTTCACTTGACAAGCTCCCGGAGACGATCAGGCCAGCTGTCCAGAAAGTCCTGGATGGAGCTGAAGAGACCCTCTCAGTCAATGAGTTGGAAGAGATTAATCGAGTGGTAGATGTCCTGCCCGTCGAAGTCCAAGAGATGTTCAACAAAGCCACGATCTTTGCAGATATCAGCAAGGTAGGATCCATTTTTGAACCAGCCGCGAAGACAGCTGATGATGCAGCGAGCATCGTCGCAAAGGCGACTGACCCGACGCAGGCGAATGCACTGAGCGGAGCGTTCAGGGCCGGCGATTACGAGATTCCACAGATTCTTGCAAAGGCGTCAGACAACCTGTACACTAACGAGGTGGCATCACGAGTAGTCAAGTTCCAGGGAGTATCTGGGGCGCCCCTAAACTCAGACACTCTCCGAGCCGTCCAGGTGAAATCTGCACAGACTGTACTCACCAGCGGGTCTCCAGCTGATGTCTACAAGCTCCTCTCCGATGGTGACTTTGCCAGGGCTTTGGCCGACATGCCTGAGGATGCCTTCACCTACGCTGTGAGCAACCAACCTACCACGCTAGGATTCGATGTAAGACGAGCAAGGGCTGCCGCGATCAAAGCAGACGCCCGACCCAAGATCAACTCCGCTAATGTGGCGTGGGATATGGCTACAGACGCGCCTGCAGCGATCAAAGCAGCACCAACCACAGTGGATGATCTTGTAGGGGCCGCGCTAAAACAGACCGACGAAGCAGCTCAGGCAGCCAACAACAGAGCATTGAATGCAGCGCAATCTGCGGGCACAACCGTGGATGAGGTCCTCCAGACAACCGAGGCTTACAGACTCGCAGACGCGGAGGTAAAGGTCGCTGAGAAGAACCTGACTGCAGCTCAGGATTCGCTGGACCTCATAAACAAGCTCCGTGCAGTAGATGACACCCCAGAGCTCGCAGCGAAGGCGAAGACCCTAGAGGCAGATATTGAGTCCCAACAGACTTCACTGAAACAGGCGATCGCCAAGCTGACCAGCAACAAAGCGAAGATGGCCTCGGTAGCCGGTCCAGTCGGCAAGGGCCAGGTCAAGATGGATGAAGTCTTCAAGTATGCTGATGACTTCGCAAGCGCGTACAGATCCCCGGACGAATGGAGTAAGTTCGCCAGCGAGATATCAAAAGTGGTCAAGGACGACGCCGATGTCAGAGCGTACCTCAAGACCCTTTCACACACCGAATCCGATGCCCTCGCTCGCAGACTGGCAAAGACCGTTGGGGACGGCCAGGCAGGAGCTCGAGTAGCTCGAGATGTCAAGCTCGCCCACTACGAGTCCATCATCGACGAGATGAAGCTGGATCCTGCAAAGTGGAACCGGCTATCTGAGGCGGACAAGTCCTGGGCAGAGAACCTGTACCTCCAGGGAACTTTCACCGACAGGGACCTTCTCAGGTTCAAGAAGATCGCAGACACCTACGATCACAGCCTGGCATACAGGATGTTCAGGGCAACCCTCCCGAGCACGGCATTCCTCAAAGAGCCCATATCCCCGATCAGCGCGGTCACTGGTACAGGAAAGAACCTGGCAAAGCTATGGCTGTGGACCACTGGGCTCGGATTCCTCGGGTTCATAGGGGAAGAGGCTTTCCAGACTGCGATTCAGTTCGCGTCCTTCACAATGGATGACGACCCGCAGAGGAAGGCAGATTACCTCGCTGAGGTGATCCCGTCCTGGCAAGCGATGACATCCAAGTGGGACTCGACCCTCGGTGCCGCCTTCAACACCCCTGGGATATCCACGGTTGCAGCAATCCTCTGTCCGACTGGCTGGGCATTCGACAAGTACATCTCTGGCAGACCGGACAGCGCCGCATCGTATTACCTCCGAAGTCAAGTAATCGCCCTGTCCGACGACTACGGCCTGTGGGTAATGGACGGCTCAAACAACGGTCTTGGCCGAGCCGCAACCGAGGCTGAAGCGGTAGCAACGTGGAGAGCTGATCCTTCCAAGTTCCTCAGATTCGCCAAGGCGGACCCGGAGAAGGCCTACGAGTACTTGGACCTCCAGAGAATATCCGTCGACGGACATACCAGATACAAGGTAGGTCCCAACAACATATTCCTCCCAGGAGCTAACCTGACCCTCGAGCAGTCCGATGCTCTGCTGTACCACCTCTACCAGGAACCGGGAGGATCTGATGCAGCATACAAACTGACCAAGGTTCGGGACGAGCTCCAACTCGCCGGCGTCGTAGATGGGAACCGCGATGAGGAGCCGGCAAACAAGCAATACCTCGAGGATGTGTACACGAGGGATCTGGCTCATCAGATGGCTCAGACGACGGCGTATCCAAGGCTCCAGGGGGCTGGCACCCCCGTCCCGGACGAAGCGGTCAATGCCCTGGCTGCGAAATGGAGTGTTTCTCCCGAAGAGGCTCGAAGAAGGATTGATGCCCAGTTGAGCACCGGCGCCTGGGCAGTTACCATCGATCCAGCCACCGGAGAGTGGACTCTGGAGAGGACTGCATTTACGCCTGGTGGTGGAAGCGGTGGCTCATCCGGAGGAGATTCGCTGCTATCGGGAAGCGGCGACGAAACGGCCACGAAGGAGACCTACACGATCACGGTCACAGATGACCCTACGCTCAGACCGCCCAGCGAGCTGCCAGGAGATGCTACATACGGTGAGAAGGCTGCCTGGAGCGACTTCAGAGATGGATCGATGTCGATCAACGATATCACTGACCCATACGGTGTCGAGGCCAAGGCCCTGAAGAAGGGGTTGACGCTCTCAGACGGGTCTGCGAACCTGAACGGCGTCGTGCAGATGTTCGGCCCAAGCGTGAGCATAGACAACCTGAAGAACATCTTCGGGGAGGCTGCTGTCATCAACGGCCTATCCACTCTGGACCCAACGAACCCGATGCACGCCCGAATAATCCAGGACATCCTTAACGACCCCTCTCTCAAATACAGTGCTCGAGAATTCATCCAGAGCTGGTCTCAAGGAGACCCAGACAAAGTCCTCTCGATTCCTGGACTCACCGACTCGACGGTGAAGAGCTTCCTCGGAGAGAAGATACCTGGCGTCGTTGGAGTCACCTCCCCATTCAGCTCAGATGCTGCAATATCTGGCGGGTCCGCTTACCTTGTACCATACCTTGCTGCAGGGCACCCGGAGGCCATCAAATACCTGAACAGCCTCCCCGTAGACGAAGCCGGAGCATACCTGAACGACCTGGCAGTGTACATGAAGGATGCCGGCATAAACGACCCCTTCTTGCTGAAGAACATCCTCACCACAGACAAGCAAGCTCAGTTGGATGAGTTCGCATCGAACCCAGCCAACTTCGACATCGGCGTGAGGGTTACCGAAGGGGAGCTGTACTGGTATGATGGGACTGGGAAAGAGCACTCGACCTACATAATCCAGGGTGACATGGGCTTCAGGCCGGATCTCAACGGCCAGTTCGCCAAGGTTGACAGCTACAAGATCCTCGGCCCAGACGGAAAGACGGTGTATACCCTGAGTGTGAACCCTGCTGCCTACGCCCAGTGGGTCAAAGATTACGCCTCAGGCGCTACCAACCTGTCCTGGGACGAGTTCAAGAATGTCCAGGGAGCCTACGCCATAACTGGGAGTTACACCCACAAGGATGGGGCCCCAGCTGGATCATACGACATGACCGTCAATGAGTGGTCAAGTGCAGGCCCATCAGATACCAATCCCTTCACCATAGCCGGCATATCCGGGAGCGGATTTGCCACAGGCTCGGGAGGGTCCAGCGACAAGTGGTCCGGGTTCAAAGGGTATGGTGGTGGTGGCTACGGTGGAGGGTCCTGGGGATCATCCTGGTCCTCAGAACCAGTCCAAACTGGCCTATTCGTTGATTCAGGTGGCCTGAAGGCAGAGATCTACTATGAAGGCCAACTCATCGGGTACACCGATGGGGACATCATCCCCATGGAGCCTGGCGAGTACAAGCTGACCTTCAAGAAACCCGGATACCAGTCCAGGACCCAGGTGGTGATGATCTACACGACCAAGACCACCAGCATCTACGTGAAGCTCTACGAAGGGTCGGACCCGATTTCGATCTGTGATTATATCGATGGGATCGGTGGATCGGGCAAGCTGACCTATGGACACGTCTGCCACATCTATGCGCTCTACAGGAAGTGGAAGTACTCCGCTGAGGGCGTTGCGAAAGAGCTCACCCCTGCACCCACTGTGCTCCCGACGAGCATAACGAAGGACGAGATGCTGTTCCTGATATACCTGGCAGTGGGCGATGTGGCCAAGGCCCAGGCTCTGGCAGATGCAAACAAAGTGTGCGTCTCGGGAGGTGAATAAAGATGGCAGTAGTGTCTGAACAGCGAAAAGCTGAGTTGATTGCAGAATACGGAGATGAGGGGTGCATAACGCGCTCCTCTCTCCTCACAGCGATGTTTAATGAAGTGACTGATCTCGACGATTTCAACGCAGATGAGTTTGACTGGATGTACAAAGCCTCCAACACGGCATGTACCCCAACACAGGAAGAGGATCCAATAACGTCCTCGAAGTTGCCGGCCACCGTAGCAGAGATCATCGACGGCGACACCATCAGAGTGATGCTGTGCCAGGATCTCACGTGCCAACTCACCCCCTTGGGAGGCGCCAAAGTGAGGTTGTGGCACGTCTCGGCACCAGACACCACCTATGCGTCTGGGCGTGAAGCAAAGTCGTGGCTTGAGACGAAACTACCTGCTGGAACCCAGGTGTCGCTCGACATCCGAGGCATAGACCCCTACGACCGCCTCACCGCAGTTGTCTTCAAGGGCACCGAGAACATCAACGACGCGATCGTAGCTGCTGGGCACGCTCAGGAGTGGGCGGTAGACGACCAAACGGTTGCGGATGTACCCCTCCCAGCTCAGCCCGAAGACGTCCCGGCGTCTACTGGGATCCAGTTGATCTCAGTCACAGTGCCTGAGACTGTTGGTGCCACAGGCAACGCCTGGTGGAGTGCAGAGATCAAGAATATCGGAACGGAGACGAAAAGGTTCTACCTTGGGGTATCACTGGCGAACCCACAGGGTCAGATCTTCGAGTACAGCGGAAACTCGCAATATGCTGTGCTCATCACCCCCGGCAAAACTGGCACCCTCCGAGCGAATTTCGACATCCCAGAGGCATACTGGTCTGAAGTGGAAGTGGAGCTGAGAATCAAAGCCGTGGACGAGTAAAGGGGATAACGACGGGCCCAGGTGACGCGAAGTCGATATTTTCAGAGCCGGGCCCGAGGTCAAGCCCCTGTGTTTCTTTTTGCGACTATTTTTCTCTTTCGCCTAAAGCCCCATTCGAAACGGATTGTTACGCTGGCCTGAACAAAACCAGAGCCAAATTTGACGCTTAGAAGAGCCAGAACAAAAACGCCAGAACGACATATTTCCGACTAGACAGACACTCCGACAAGCACGAATCCCATGAAGAATCTTACTTTTTTCGCAAAATTCTTGGTCGCACGCTATACCGAGGTAACCAGGATCAACCCGGTGGAGCCCCCGTCCTCCTACCCTGGCGTAACAATGAGTTTCTGTTGGGGTCGGTCGAGGCACAAGTGGTATCCTCGAGCCGCACTCTGGCAGGCTTGCCCGTCGAGATCACCTCGTAGATATAATCTGTGAGGATCTGAGGTACCAGTGTGAGAGCTCTGAGGACCTGCATCCGGTGTAGGGGCCGCCCCTCAATCCCTTCTAAGTATGCGCGAGCTTCGGTTGACTTCATAGTCTTCCGACCAGTCTCGATGAGCCTATCTACGAGGGCCCTGGCACGGTTCTGGTTTAGGGTATTCCTGGTGTACCTCTTCTCCTGCTCTATTACAAGCGGAGGGGCCTCCTGCATTCGCGCAATAATCTGTCGGATCCTCCCCACGACTGCGTAAGGTCTGCCTTCAGGAGCTGCTGTCGTGACTGCCTTCCCTATCTCATCTATGAATTGGTCTGTCCTCTTTCCAGGATGAGTGGCTTTAAGAGCGTCCGCTGCATCGTTCAATGCTTCAACGCAGAATTTAAAGAAAGCTACGAAACGTTGATCCTGCTCTTCAATGATAGCATCTCGTTCCGCGAGCATCTCTACGAGGCGACTATTTTGTTCGCGGAGCTGGTGGTTCTCATCCTTGACAGAAAGGTTTATCTTTGTGGTGGCACTACTACTATCCTGATGGGTAACGGCAACCTCCGGTGTGCTTGGCGGCCAACCGGAGGCTGTTTCCTCATTCTTCATTTTAAGCCTCCCATGTTTCTTGTGATCCCTGCTTTATGACGCCCAATATATTAAAGTTGGCGCTGCAGATCGTAAAGAAAGTTACGAGGTGACTATTTTGTTCGCGGAGCTGACGCGGCTCCTCTGCGTCGACAGAAAAGTTTATCTCTTCTGGGGTACTACTACCATTTAGTGCGAGCCGATCCCCTAAGGTTGGTCCCGTAAGGGGATCGGTTTTCCGATCTCTCATTCTCCGATCACTCTCTTACTCTATTTACCACCCTCCTTATTCATCAAGTCAATTAAATCTTTCTGAATTACGTCGTTTGACTATATAATATTCGACAACTTATCTCACAGGTGAATGTGTGATTTTACCACGGTTCGTATTTATGGACTATTTTATATGAGATTTCATATATCTGTCGATATAATCTCTTGCGGATTTTTTGATTATCGGTATATATGTTTTAAATAAATCTATATGTCCGGGTGTGGTTATATCAACATAAGCATAATAACGTTCACTGTTGCTGTCCCTTTTTACATATTCGTCACCTAGTAACTCTTTTGCTCTATCCATAAGTTTTTGGTCATTCAGTACGCTATGGCTCGCTCCATGTCTGAGAATTTTTAAATCACGATTCAATTTGCGATCGCTTGTAATTCCACGGTTCTCTGGAATCACCAAATAAAAATATCGATAGGCACTAACAAGATCTCCATTCTCTCTGGCATTCAACCCATTGAGGTAGTAATCTACTATTCTACTACAGAAGTTATCCTCATCCTCGATCTCAAATATATCCGTTTTCGAATTAAAATCGATGATATATGCTCCTGTACTAATACTTAAATAACGCTGAAGCTGTAGAACCGCTAAGGTTGTGAGTTGAACCTTATACCTTGGGGAATCAAGCTTAAAATTCACTTGATTTATAAAATCTTTTGCCCTTTGAGTTGCATAATCCCTTATTTCCTGCTCCAGTAAATTAACGAAATCGATTCCTGATATCCCATTTGATATCTTCTTAAAATGATTCGATTTCTTAATTGTTTCGGTTCTTTCTTCTCCAAGTATGACCTGTAATTTGGTTATGGCTCCATTCTCGTATATTGGCTTGATATGCTCTGGTACTTTTCCTATGGCCTCCCCAATCGGCGGATTAATGTCGAATTCTACATATTCATATGGCATAAAGAGTTGATACTGCTCCAATGTTATAACGTTTACTCGAAGATTTCTGAGACCCTGAAAACCTGGCCGCGCAAAATTCGATTTAAGTTTTGATCGACCGAAAATACTTTGTGGATTGTGATTGTCCTGCTTGCGAGGAGGGCGACCAAAACGAATCGAGGATTTGACCTGCGAGTCTGGGATCTCGGCTATGAAGTAAAAGAAGCGGATTCTGAGTCTCTTGTTGATATCGGTGAACATCACGACAACCCCAATCGGTATGGGGATTAGCGGGGATTCTCATGCCACTCCTTACCGAAAAAGAACAACAAGAGGTCATTCGCTACATCGAAGCTGACAAGTCACTGCCAGACAAATATCGCTTCCTCCTCTTCGAAGAGAAGCGTGAGGTTGAGCTGGTCTGGAACGGCAAGACTAACGAGGTTTGCAACATCGTGCTCCCCTTCCAGGTGATCGAGCAGGTCGACGAACCACGAGCCGAGAAGGACACCAGCTTTCAGAAGACGCTCTTTGACTTGGACCCCCGAGGTCGTCAGCTCAAGGGCTGGACGAACAAACTGGTCTGGGGCGACAACAAGTTGATTCTCTCCAGCCTCAAAAACGGGCCCCTTCGCGAGGAGATCGAGGCTCAGGGTGGCATCAAACTGATCTATATCGACCCTCCCTTCGACGTAGGTGCCGACTTCTCCATGGACATAGAGATTGGGGAGGATACCTTCACTAAAAAGCCCAACATCCTGGAGGAGATCGCCTATCGGGATACGTGGGGCAAGGGTGCGGATTCCTTTATCGCCATGATCTACGAGCGACTGGTCTTGATGCGAGATTTACTCGCTGATGATGGGAGCATTTATGTGCACTGTGATTGGCGGGTGAGCGGGTATATCCGACAGATAATGGATGAGATTTTTGGTAGCCAATGTTTTGGAAATGCTATTACTTGGAAACGCTCCCTTCCACACGGAAACACATACAAGAGGTTTGGTCAAATTCTCGATTCCCTCTTTTACTACCGCAAGACCGATCGCTTCGTATGGAATCCTCAATACGCCGAGTATTTACCTGAGAATCTTGAAAAGACGTTTCGCTATGTAGAAGAGGCTACAGGGCGACGATATCAGACGATCTCCTGTCTTAATCCAAATCCTGACCGACCGAACTTACGTTACGAATGGAATGGGCATACAAGAACCTGGAAGCATACAAAAAACCGTATGCAGGAGATGCATGACAGGGGCCTCCTTGTGTACTCATCTACTGGACTAGCACGCTATAAGATGTATCTAGACGAAGCAAAAGGCGTTCCAGTCCAGGATCTTTGGGATGACTTACCTCTGCTAATGGGCGGTTCCAAGGAATCACTGAGTTACCCCACCCAAAAACCAGAATCTTTACTCGACCGCATAATCGAAGCATCTTCCAACGAGGGTGATTTGGTGGCTGACTTTTTCTGTGGATCAGGCACTACCGCTGCCGTAGCCGAAAAGCTTGGACGCAAATGGATCGTTGCTGACCTGGGCAAATTCGGTATCCACACGACCCGAAAGCGGATGATCGGAGTCCAGCGACGGCTTAAAGCCGAGGGCAAAGACTATCGCGCCTTCGAGATCCTCAACCTAGGCAAGTACGAGCGGCAGCACTACATTGGTGTCAATCCTAATCTCCGCGAGGAGGAGAAGCAAAAGCAGCTTGAGGAGAAGGAAGCCGCCTTCGTTGACCTAATCTTGCGGGCTTACAGGGCTGAGAAGACAACAGGGTTCGAGACCTTCCACGGCAAACGAGCTGGACGTTTGGTGTCGGTTGGACCGGTAAACATGCCTGTAACCCGTCTATTCGTCGAGGAGATCATCCTGGAATGCCGGAAAAAGCACATCACCCGCGTGGACATCCTCGGCTTCGAGTTCGAGATGGGTCTCTTCCCGAACGTCTTAGATGAGGCAAGAGCGAAGGGAATCGACATCGCCCCCAAGTACATACCAGCTGAGGTCTTCGATAAGCGAGCGGTCGAAAAGAATCAGGTGGTCTTCCATGACGTAGCGGCCATCGAAGTCACCCCCAGATTCAAAGATAACAAAATAGCAGTCGAACTGACCGACTTTTCTGTCTTCTATTCTCAGGATTCCATCGACGCTGCTGAAGCTTCACTCAAGAACAAGAAGAGCAAGATCGTGGTGGAAAACGGCAAGATAGTCAAGGTTAGCAAGGATAAGGACGGTATCGTCAGCCGTGAGGTGCTCACACAACATTGGACTGACTGGATCGATTACTGGGCGGTGGACTTCAACTTTGAGAGCAAACGTGAGATCGTCCGAGTGCAGAATTCGGATACCCAAGAACAGGAGGAAGTCTGGACAGGCGATTACATTTTCGAGAACGAGTGGCAGTCGTTCCGCACAAAGAACGACCGCTCCTTAGAGCTGACAAGCGTCTTTCACGAATGCAAGCCAGGGCGGCGAAAACTAGCTGTCAAGGTGGTTGACATTTTCGGAAACGACACAATGACCATTATTGAGGTGACATTGAGGTAGAAAATATGGGTGAATCGGTTCCCGTCAATTCAGAAGTGCTAAAATGGGCCAGAGAAACTGCCGGTTTGAGTGTCGATGATGTGGTCCGAAAGATGGATCGGAAACGTGTAAAGGCGGAGACTATTATTTCCTGGGAGACGGGCGAGGATAGCCCTACTTATTCTCAATTGGAACGCATAGCATACGAAATTTATAATCGCCCTCTTGCGTTGTTTTTCTTCCCCAACCCGCCGCGCGAGAAAACGCCGAGGCAATCCTTCCGCACCTTACCCGATTATGAAATCGAACATCTACCAGAGCGCATGCATTTTTTAATCCGTAAGGGGAGAGTAATGCAGCTCAATCTCGCCGAACTTTACGACAATTTCAATCCAGCGAAAATGCATATCGTTCGTGATCTATCATTTGCCACCACTACATCATCCGAAAAAATGGCATCTGAAGTCCGTGGGTATCTTGGAATTGATTTGGACTTGCAAATTGGATGGCGAAATAGCGAAGAAGCCCTTAATATCTGGAGAAATGTGCTGGAAGAGCATGGTGTCTTTGTTTTCAAAGATGCCTTCCGGGTTGGAGACTTCTCAGGTTTCTGCTTATACGACGAGCAATTTCCGATAATCTACGTGAACAATAGCGAGCCGAAGAACAGACAGATATTCACGCTAATCCATGAGTTGGCTCATTTGCTATTTAGGACCGGCGGCATTGACATGCAGACTGATGATTACATTGATCGCTTGAAGGGAGACAGTCGTCGAATCGAAGTCCTATGCAACCGTTTTACTGGGGAATTCCTCGTACCCAAAATTGATTTTAAACATAGGACACGGGACGTGACCATTGATGATGAATCGATCGAGGAATTGTCAGACACCTATCATGTCAGCAGAGAGGTCATTCTCAGAAGACTGCTCGATCTAGGTTTGGTCGAAAAAGCATACTACGCTGAAAAAGTCAAAGACTGGAAGCAATCCATCAAGAAGAGTCCGGGTAAGGGTGGGGGCGGGAACTACTATAGTAACATGGGTGTTTATCTTGGAGAGCGATATATTAGGACGGCTTTCAGCCGATATTATCAAAACAGAATCTCTATAGATCAATTGGCAGATTATTTGAATGTGAAGGTTAAAAATTTACCTGGTATGGAAGATCTGTCGTTTTCCAGGGGGACGACGGCATGATCTATGTATTCGATAGCAGTCCATTGATTCATTTGTTCAGGTATTATTACCCTGGTCGCTTTCCATCTCTTTGGGAAAATTTTGATTCCATCGTTTCAGACCAGCGTATAATTTCTGTATGGGAAGTCAAACGTGAACTAGAAGGAAATGGTGACAATTTGTCGGAATGGGTTAAATCTCATAGTGGATTCTTTCTTAAACCGAGCGCTAGAGAGCTTAATTTTGTCACTGAAATTTTCAAAGTTCCACGCTTCCAAGGACTTGTCAAGGAGAAGGCACGGCTTAAAGGAAAACCCGTTGCTGATCCGTTTGTGATTGCGAAAGCGCAGTCCTTGGATGACGGGTGCGTCGTCACTTTAGAAGTAAAAAAAACGAAGACAGGGAAGATTCCAAATGTATGCGAATATTTTGGTATACCTTGCCTGAATGTGGAAGAGTTTATGGAACTTGAAAAGTGGAGGTTTTGAGATAATGGCTCTCCATCCCAGCTTTCCCGACTCCCCTCATGCCATCCTCAACCCGTCAGTCCGCTGGTTCCCAGCCGACGAGTCCCTCCGGGAGACCAGCATGGACAAACTCATGCCGCCGTTGGTCTCAGAACTTCGAAGGAAAGTTAAGGCGTGGCGTGACAACGGCTATGAGGGTGCAACCGACACCAGCAAGAGTCTGCTTAACTGGTGGTTCAACACTCGGCACCTGCTACCCAAATCTGATGGCACCATGGTTGAGTTCCAGTACTACTTTGCCCAACGTGAGGCTGTGGAGACGATCATCTACCTGTACGACGTGGCAGGCGTGCAGGACAAGTATGACATGATGCGCTTCGACAGCTCCAAGGCGGTTTCCACCGGCATGTTCGACGAGAGCTGGCGGCGTTTCGTTGTTAAGATGGCGACCGGATCGGGAAAGACCAAGGTGTTGAGTCTCGTCTTGACATGGAGTTTCTATCATAAGCTGTACGAGACCGAATCAGAACTTTCTCGCAACTTCCTCGTGATCACTCCCAACATCATAGTCCTAGACAGGATCAGAACGGACTTTGAGGGGCTGAGAATCTTTTTTGAGGACCCGGTCATCCCAGATAACGGAGTGGGTGGTCACAACTGGCGAGACGACTTCCAGCTTTCGGTTCACGTACAGGATGAGGTACGCATTATCCGCCCTACAGGGAACATCTTCCTCACCAATATCCACCGTGTTTATGCTGGCGACGATATCCCAGCATCCCCCGACGATGAGAACATGATGGATTACTTCCTTGGCAAACGGCCTACCGGCGCAACCACCGACTCAAAGGTGGATCTTGGCATGATAGTCCGGGATATCGACGAACTTATGATCCTAGACGATGAGGCGCACCACATTCATGACCCTCGTATGGCCTGGTTCAAGTCCATCGAAGACATCCACAACCGCCTGACACAAAAAGGCGCAACACTCTCCCTTCAGATAGACACGACCGCCACACCAAAACACAGGAATGGTGCCATATTCGTGCAGACTGTTGCAGATTATCCTCTGGTGGAAGCCATCTTTCAGAACGTCGTCAAGCATCCTGTCCTCCCGGATGCTCCCAGCCGGGCCAAACTTGTGGAGCGTAAGAGTGCCAAGTTCACCGAAAAGTACGCTGACTACATCCACCTGGGAGTAATCGAGTGGCGTAAAGCATACAAGGAACACGAGAAGGTGGGCAAGAAATCTATCTTATTCCTGATGACCGATGATACTCGAAACTGTGACGACGTCGCCGAGTATTTGGAAAGAACGTATCCCGATCTAAAGGATGCAGTCCTGGTCATACACACCAAGAACAATGGCGAGATCAGTGAGGCTCGGACTGGTAAGGCCAAAGAGGAACTAGAAAAACTTCGCCGGGAGGCAAACGAGATCGATGGTTGGGATAGCCCATACAAAGCAATCATCTCCGTTATGATGCTCACAGAAGGGTGGGACGTCCGGAACGTCACCACCATCGTAGGTCTGCGTGCTTTTAATGCGCCGAGCAATATATTGCCAGAACAGACACTCGGACGCGGGCTTCGCAAGATGTATCCTGGTGGTTTGGAAGAATACCTCAGCGTCATCGGCACGGATGCTTTTATGGACTTTGTAGAATCCATTCAGGCAGAAGGGGTTGTGCTGGAACGCAAACCAATGGGTCCAGGGCTCGGTGCATTGGCCCCGCTGATTGTAGAGATAGATTGGGAAAACGTTGAGAAGGATATAGAGGCGTTGGACATTGAAATCCCCATTCTGACCCCAAGCATCCATCGGGATTATAAAAGCCTCGCAGATTTGGACGTGTCCGCGTTTAACCACAATAAAGTTGCCTATCAATCGTTTACTGAGGAAGAACAGCGCAAAATCGTTTTTAGGGACATCACCACCGGTGAAATCAATCATACAACTATCTTAGATATGGCTGGAATTACCGATTACCGTAACGTAATCGGATACTTTGCTCAAGTAATAATGAAGGATTTGCGGCTGTTCAGTGGATATGACGAGCTGTATATCAAAATCAAGAACTTTGTACGAGATCAGTTATTTGACCGACCCGTAGATCTGGAAAACCCCAATACTCTGTGCAATCTCTTCGAACTTGCAGCCACCAAGACTCTGATCGAGACGTTCAAGAAAGCGATCAACGATCTCACGGTACAGAAAAGAGGCGACGCGGAGATACGTGACACCATCAGGCTTACGCAGACGCGCCCCTTCGTGGTGAAGAATCAGGACTATCTCATCCCTAAAAAGAGTCCATTTAATCGCATCATTGGAGACAGCCCTCTTGAGCTCCAATTTGCCGATTATCTGGAAAAATGCGAGGATTTGATCTCCTACTCCAAGAATTATTTCGCCGTTAATTTCAAGCTGGACTATCAGAACGCGGACGGAGATATCTCGAACTACGTCCCGGACTTCTTCGTTAAAATGGCGAAAAATAAAGTGTTCATAGTCGAGACTAAAGGATGGGAAGACCTAGATGTTCCGCTGAAGATACACCGACTGCGAGAATGGTGCGAAGATGTTAACCGGCTCCAACACGAAATTGAGTTTGATTTTGTTTATGTGGACGAGGATAGCTTTAACAAATACAAGCTCACATCCTTTAGTCAGCTTGTAGATAGTTTCAGGGAATACAAAGACCAGGAGTATTCCATCAAAACAGATCGATCGATTGAATCAATTCAAGATGATCAGGCTGAAGAGATCTTGGAACGGATCATGAATGCTTCGCCAGCTTTCTTTGAGACGTTGGTAATGCACCTGTTGGAGCTTATTTATGACTATGGTGATAGCCGAAAAGTCTATTCTGAAGTCACGTCAAGAACCAATGACGGTGGAATCGACGGAATCCTCAAAATAGTGAATCCATTAGGATCTACTGATATAATCTGTATGCAAGCCAAGAGATGGGAAAAAAATGTACCTAGGGATGAAATACAGAAGTTTGCAGGCAGTCTTATAGAAGCTAATAGGGGCATATTCGTCACGACTTCGGGATTTACTCAAGGTGCAAAAGGATATGTATACTCACTCAAAAGAATGAATAAGACTGAAATCAAATTGATTGATGGTAAGGAACTTACCAAGCTGATGAGAGAGCATAAATTGGGAGTTAAAGAAGTCGATGCAATGATAGAACAACTATCAATTTAGATGTTCGAAGGTGTGGAAGTCTATTAGATCCTAATCTATTTTTATTGTACATAAAATAGAGACTTATTCTCGTTATTAGCTTAACAATAGCGGTTTTCTGGTTCCCTTTAGCTTTTTTAGAAATGGAACCCGAAGGAACCCAGGGAACTAAATTCTTGTAGTTCATGATAACATCTAAAGAATATTATGTAGTCTGATTTCACCTTCGCTGATTGAATGGATGGCAAAATACGGGGCGACTGCAGGCGATATAGTCGATGGTGCCTCTTGTCCTTGTCTTTTACATATAATCAACTCATGGAAGGTACTCATTTTCTTGGAGACATCTCACCTCCAACTTAATCGAAATTAACTTATACCTTCGACCTGATAAGGAATCTTTATGGAGCAGACAGCGATAGCCATCGCCAATCAGAAGGGGGGATGTGGCAAAACAACCACCGCCGTCAACCTTTCTGCAGGGTTGGCACTGAAAAGTTATAAGGTATTACTGATCGACTTAGATCCTCAGGGCGCTGCCACCACAGGTCTTGGGATCAACAAGTGGACCATCGAGAAGACGATCTACAACGTCCTCCTAGACGAGGAGGTCAGCATCCAGGACGTCGTGCGGGCTGTTGACCCCCAGGGTCTCGACGTCGTCCCAGCCACTCTGGACCTGAGCGCCGCATCCATGGAGCTCCTCTCCCAGCCAGGCAGGGAGAAGATTCTCGCAACGAAACTACGACAGGTCTCTGGGGTCTATGACTATGTCATCCTGGACACCCCACCCTCCCTGGACCTTCTCACCATGAACGCGCTGGTGGCTGCCAAGCACGTCCTCATCCCGGTCCAGACCGAGTATTACGCCCTCGTGGGCCTCACCCACCTCCTCAGCCTGATCGATAAGATCCAGGAGAGGCTTGACGTCCACCTGGACGTGGCCTACCTCCTGACGATGTTCGACCGGAGGACGAAGCTCTCCAAGGAGGTCAAGAATGAGGTCCATGGCCACGCTAAGGGGAAGGTATTCAAGACTTACATCCCTCGCAACGTGGCCCTGGCCGAGGCCCCAAGTCATGGAAAACCCATCCAGCTCTACGCCCCGGATTCCGCCGGCGCCCAGGCTTATGCACAGCTCGTCGAGGAGGTGATCCAAGATGCCTGGTGAAGAGAAGACTAAGAAAAAGGCCCTCGGAGCTGGCTTGGACGCCCTCTTCCAGGGAGATCAAACCCCTCCCCCCTCCCCGGACCCCACCCCCCTCCGAGAGATCGATCCCACGCTGCTACGGTCTGCCGTGACTGACGCCCAAAAGAACCCCCGGATTACGCTCTGGTCGCCGGTGGCTTCGGCCTTATTCAGATATCTGAGAAAAACCACGCCGGAATTCTCCATGAGCGATGCATCCAGTGCCCTATTGGATGAAGCTCTTCAGGCGCAGTACCCTGAGCTCTACGCCAGGGTCAAAAAAGAGTTGGGGGAGTAATCCCCCCACCTCGCCTTCTTTCATAGAATCCTCCGGGGTGCAGGGGTAGCGGAAACGCCGGCCTTTAGGCCGGAGAAGTTGACAGCACCTCTCCCCGCAGCCTTGCGTAATCGTTTTTTGGTATTTTCTCCAGGGTCCTATCGTATCGTACCAGGTAATACTCCCCACCGTCAGCAAAGGCGTCTCTGACTTGGTTATTCCGCCAGATGGCGGGGATATTGTCGCCAGGGTATACTACAATGATGGTGGCCTCAGAGGTATCTGATTCTGCCGTGTGATCCTCGAGGAATGCTATGATAGAGCAGATCCCTGCCAGGAGAGCGGTCATCGTTACGACAGTTCCGTAGATCGTAGATCGGTCCAAGCACTCATCCTCACGGCGGAGTACCTGACCCCGCTAATGCGAATACGGCTGCAAACATCGGCAACTCTGCTTCGTCCCCACTTATCAGATGGAACCTCTCACCGCGAAGTGAGAACTCTACATCATGATCAGTTATAACTGTAACTGGTATATCATCGAACACCACAGCATCCTTCAAGGGGTCAAAATACTCGAGGGCCCCTGGAGGGAGGAAAGCTGCTCTGAGGCCTGTCTTGCCATGGAGCGAGTCAGGGCACCTGATCAACCTGTGGACGTCGGCTGTCACTGGTGCGTCTATGTCAACCCTTGCTGACTCCCATGCATACTTCCAGAGAGCCTTCCACGCCCTCGTCTCCGCCGTCGAACTGGTCCAAATGCCCCCTGGAGAATAGTTCGAAGATTTGATCAGCTTGGCCCCTTTCTCCCCGATGCCTGGTACGGTCCGGAGGGCCCCTATTCGGGCCGTGTCACCTATCCCGTCGAGGACCTGGAGGAACCCTTCGAGATTCCTCCGAGCTCTTGCAGCCCACCCTCCGGCAGGAGGGAGTCGTAGGAGCGTCTCTTTCTCGACTACTAAGGGTATGAGCTCTCCTGAGAGGGTTAATCCAGCTCCTGTGAACGCTGCAGCGATCTCCCGGCGAGCAGTGCTGGATAGGTGAGCCTTGCTGAGGGCCCGGACGTGGTATCCTCGCCTCCCCGAGAAGACGACTTCCAGGTCCTGATGGGGCACGCCGAAGTCCACCTCCAGAGCTTCGAGGAGCCGGATCGTCTGCTGCTTGACTCTATCAAGCTGCCTCTCATAAGTCCAAAGGGCTGCCCCTGGGATATGATCTGCATCCAGGTCGAAGACTAAATCCGTCCCTATCCGCTCTTTATCTTCCATTGTACGTGCAGCAGGGTTAGCGTACATGGCAGCAGAATGGTATACGTGGGCCGGAGCGGATCGCCTCAGTTGCTCCATGAGGGCGGTGTGACTCTTCACCCCCATGTGCCTGGTCATCTTCCCTCCAAATGGTATCACAGCCAATTCTCTCCGCTGCAGAGCCCTGACCTCTGGGAGAGTATGCACCAAATAGTACTTTTTGAATTGATCTTTGAGAAAGGATTCTTTTGAAGTAATTGTATCCATGGGTTGGGCCTCCAGCAGACTGCTACAGGCGAGATCGTCGAGAATCAGGTGATATTTTACCTCTCGAAGCTTAATCCAGATTATAGGTCAAGCGGTTGATCTACAGACTGCATCGCTCACAATTGATAGAAGTGATCAGGAAAAACAGATGGGGCGAGCCTGATTAGCTCGCCCGGAAGGGGCTGACCCTCTCGTCCTTGATGATCTTCTCAGGATCTTCGACTGGGACCCCGCTTGGCCGGAAGAATTTCCCACCATCAATCGCAATGGCCCCGTCTACCACAACAACAGGCATCATGCCTGGCTGGGACGCTCCCATCTTCAGGAGTTGTGCCATCACATCGTCTGGCGCACCTACAACGTCCAGGTGCATCTCGCTGAAGTGGATCTTCGCCGCAGAGAATTTTTTCGCCAATGCCGCACATCGTCCACACCCCTCTGTCTTGAGGAGAACTACCCCCTCAGTCTGTGTAAGATCCGTCTCCATCCTCGTCCTCCCCCTCCTCTTCCCCAACCGCCCCACCGTCCAGGTCTACATCTCTGCGGGTGGGTGTGAGAGAGATCATGACGTTGTCACCTGGCTGGACACCTCGGAGCATGTCCTCCATTTCGTCGAACCCATCCTCCTGGGACGTGATCTTCAGCTGGCTCTTGAACCAGCCCTCCCCATCCACATCCTTCTTGAGAGTGGCCACACGAGTCTCTCTCGATCTTCCCAGCTTGTCATCCCACTTCTGCTTTTTCTCTACGCCGACGAACTGCATTTTGAAACTCATTCAATCCACCTCATACTTACGACCGTATTGATCATACCAAACATTGAGGACTTCTGGAATGATCTCCCAGGTCCTGGCTTTGACTCCCTTCTTCATGGGTAGGTGCCTGATAAACCCAAAATCTGCTAACGGTTTGGGAGTCCAGCCTTTTTCATACTCATTTGCAGTGAAGGTGGTGCGACCTTCACGAAGCAACTGCACCATCCACAAGAGGGGTTTGACATATCCTCGAGCATTGATAGCGCGGTTGACCATGATCGATCCTGGCGCGTAGGTGATGGTGCCACCTCCGCACTTATGCCAGGAGCATCAGTTTCGTCTCGGCAGGGGTCACCTGTACCTTGAATACCGGGGCCCCTTTACCGAATGATCTGGATCGGTACGCAGTGAACGTCATCTCCGATATTGCCTGAGTACTTCGATCCAGCTTAGACCAGAGGACGTGGGGCGGGATGAACCTCGCCTTGTCACCGAACTCTCGTAATTCGTGTCCCTCTGATTTCCCGAACTCTGACTCGGGCTGGTTGACTACATAGACCAGAGCGTCCCTCGTGAACAGCCACTCCTGGAGCTTTGCCAGGATTGCTATGATATCCAGGAACACCTGGCCGGTGTGAGTCTTGGTACTCGTGCAGGCGATCGCCTTCAGGCCGGCCATGCCGATCGAATCCACGACGATCAGGCCGAAGTCACCCATCCCAGGGAGCTCCTCGTGAGTCAGAGTTTTCAGTTCCTTGAGGGAGGCGACCAACTTATAAGTTCCACCCAACTCAGTTAGAAGTGCTACCTCATCAGGTGGAACGTTTTTCTCAGTGTCGATGTAGCACACTTTCCGACCGCTCTTGGCTGCAGAAAGCGCAAGAGCCATCGCTGCTTTCGACTTGCCTGTACCTGTGTGGCCAAACACCTCGATCATAGTCGGACCAAATCGCTCCATGACGCGATCGAAGATGTTGTCTACCCCATCACTGGTCTTCTTCACTGCAGGTGCAGCGCCGATCACTGGCGACGCCACCGACTGCAATTCTGTGCGGATCTTCTCCTCCCAAGCAGATGGGTTGGCGGAGATCCGTAGCACCCCTGACTCGTCCTGGGTCACTTGGATGAATCGTTCACCGACCCCTTCCAGTCGGAGACCACCTTCGATCTCCTTGACCGCCAGGTCATACGTCTGGGCGAAGCTGTGTAGACATGCAGAGATAGCTTCTTCCAACTATTCACCTCGGACATAGATTATCCAGCAAATGGTATTTCTCCTCAAGTTGTTTCATGATGTTCTCCCGTGCTTGGACATCCTCCGGCATGAATCCCTCCAACAACTTGGGATCCAGCTCCCGTAAGAACAACAGTATCAGCAGATCGATCACATCCGAGTGGGACATCGTCCACGGAGGCGATGTCCCAAATACCTCCCTGAACTGGCTGAATCCCATGCTCTTTTTGAGCTGTGATGTGACTAGATCCACGACCCATGCCATCCTTTCATGGGTTGCAGGGTATAAAGTCAGCTTCTTATCTGCACGCCTTGCTCGGACTACATCGGCAAGCTCGTCTAAACTATGTTGTTCAGGCATTATAAGTCTCCCATGTACTGTAGTCTCTGCAGGTTTATAATCTTAACGAGATGGTTGGGGGAACGCCCGATGTGCGTAGGTGCTGGGAAAGAATAGCTTATTTTCATCGGGCGAGAAAGCATATATCTCGCAAATATATGATACTTTCTATACGTCTGCCTTTATTGATTTGTCGCATGCTACCGATTCTGTCAGCGAGTCTTCACCTGGTTTGGGCAAAGGTGAATCGATCTCGGTCGCATGGATCTTTAGAGCTTCAATGCATCTCCACGCAATGCCGTACTGCCTCAGTGCGACAGCTCCCTGCTTTCCCTCGGGCTTGTGCATGAAGATCGCCGGTTCCATCATGTCGTGTGTGATTAGCAGGCCTGGAGGTGTGTCCTTCTCCTGCCAATTGACTCTGACATGCACCCCGATGGGAACGTTTCCTCGTGTATAGAGGTAGGTTCCATCAGTTTTCAGGTTCCGACTCTGGCCTGACCTCTTGGCCACCCACTGCTGAATCAGTGCTTTGTCATCCATCTTAAACCTCCAAACTCTTGAGTGCAGATCTCATGTTCTTTCGATTCCGATAACTGTTCACCAGCATCCACTCATCCATCGTCTTCTTGGTGGCGATGATCTTGATCAGTCCAGGCCTGTTCCGACCAGTTCGTCCATCCCTCTGGGTGGATCTCTTCCCCGAGGAGACCGGCTCATAGTGAATTACCAGGTCCACTGCCGGGATGTCTAAGCCCTCTTCACCTACCTGGGTGGCTATCAGGACGTTGATCTCTCCAGACCTGAACTTCTGAAGTGCCTCTTGCTGCTTTTTCTGAGACATCCCCTTGGTCTGGCCCACGAGCACCCCTGGTGATATCCTGAAATCTGCAAGATCGGCTGCGCGGGTCAGCACATCCAGAACCGCGTCGACGGTGTCTCTATACGAACAAAACAGCAAGATCTTCGAGTCAGGTTTAGAGATGATCTGATGTGAGGTCAGTCGGATAACAGCCTGTAGTTTCTCTCCGACTCTCACTCTACCGGCCAGGTCCAGGACCTGGTTGATCCTGTAGTCTCTCCGGATCGACTCTGCTGCCTTTGAGGGATCTGCCTTCAATGAGGAGATGTACTGGATGAGAGTCCTTGGGCCCTGGGTGTCAGCCAGCATGATCGCCTGCTGTAGCTTCATCACCTTTGCCAGGAAGAATTGTGATCGCCTATCCTGGTTGGTTCGGGCTACTGCTTGAGCTGCAATCAGATCCTTTTTAGCAGTCCTCGCCGGGAGTCCGAGCTCTTCCAGGGCTTCCGTGCACATGGTCGTCAGTATCGTTCTGGCGGCCACGAGTTCAGGCTCCTGGTCTACCATGACGAACTCTACTGGAGTATCCTGGACGTATGGCTTCACGGTGTCGTCCTGCTCTGACTTGTACCTCACTTGGACGAGGTGAAGGTTGTCACAGATCGTCCGGATCTGTTCCTCGTCGTAACCTGGGGAGGCGGTGATTCCCAGGGATAGGGCGTCGTGTCGCCTGTCCTGGTCATACCGCCCAGCTATGAAGGTGTAGTCGTACTTGCCGACGCCGTGGTGAGCCTCATCAAAGATTAGCAGGCTCACGTTGGTCAGGTTAATCCGGCCTGCACGGAGATCGTTTGCGATGGATTGGGGGGTTCCGAAGATGAAGTGCATGTTGGCGTTCTTCTCGAACGCCTGTCGTCGGATCTCCGGTTTGATAGAGCCGTTGACGATCGATACACCAACCGAATCTACGAAGAACCTCCTCAGCGTCTCGACGTGCTGCTCTAGCAACGGGTTTGTGGGTGCCAGGAGGAGTATGCAGCCCTGAGCCAGCCTCGTCATGGAGACGAGGGCGGCCACGATGGTCTTACCCAGTCCTGTGGGGATTACGACAAGCGTGCTCTTCTGGCTCGCATCTACGGCGAGATCTATCTGATAAGGTCTTGCAGCGACTGTTTCCGGTTTCAATAGTGCGTGGTTGATGTAGGACGTCAACTACCCCCCCCAAAAAGTGATCGTGCTGGGCCTGCTCAGAGCTTGTAGACCCCAACCTTCTCAACGTGACCTTTCATGAAAGTCTCCCGACCATCCATCCATTTAGGGTGTTTCTCGGGCACCTGCTGTAGGACCCGCGCCCCTCTGAAGACGTGGATTTTCTTGGTGCCTTTCTCTCTCAGTCTGATGTCCGTGAAGCCTCTGTTCGCAGCTTTCAATGCCGCCTGTCTCGGCTGCTTCCCGGAATACGTTCCGACCTCGTTTCCCTGCTCATCCAACAATGCAAAGTTCCTCATTCCATCAGTTCGAACCATATTTGATTCTCCTAAGTCGTGGCGCAATCCTCACCCTGGAGTTGCCAGCTCCAGAGCTCATCGGCTGATCAAAATCAGTTCAAGCGATGTCGGTGTACCTGTACCGATCTCTCAACTCTTGCTTTTTGGCTTCGTTCCACCCACTCACTGCCTGGAGGTACCCGGTGACCCTGCTCATGTGCTCCAGATGGTTGGATCCACATCTGGGGCAAACATCTTTCAGCCCACTGGAGACTGTAGCGCAGTCGAGGCAGATGGTCATATCTTTCGTGAAGGCGAAATACCCTATCGGGGTGTGATTCGCAAGTTTCATTGCAAAGTCCATCAACCCTACAGGGTCGGGTTTGCCCTCTCCCAGGAAGATGTGGAAGATGTTTCCACCATCGACTATTGGGAAGAACACCCCTTCCTTCTGCGCTCGCTGGAAGATCGAAATGTCCACGAATGGTGGTATGTGAGTCCCATTGGTGTAATAGACCGGGAGGTCGCGTGTCTGGCGGATCTTGGTCATGGCGGATTCAAGATCGCCTTTGACCACCACTCTTGCACAGTCCCTATAGCCATCGTTGAGCAGATCGGATACAGCGAATTTCTGGGCCACTGACTCTGCCGGCGTCCTGGCGAGCGCGATGGTAAGGCCTGATTCTTTGCTCAGGGTTTTCGCATACTTCACCAGGTCCATCATCACGGAGATCGCAAACTCCCAGGACTCTTTGGACTCGTGCATCTGGTGTCCTGTGTGGTACTGGATCATCTCGTTGATCCCGACAACTCCGATGGTGTAGACGAGCCCATCCAAGTCCGCTGCAGTTGTTCCGGGCTCGCCGGTTCGGGGGTCTTTGGGCCTTTGTGTGGCGAATGGGATTCTTCTGACCTTCATGACCTCCTGAACCATGGCTCGCTTCGTCTGGAACACTTCGACTGCCAGGTCCATCAGAGTGTGCAGATATTCCAGCAGAACTTCTGAGTCTCCATTGGCTGCATACGCTGCCCTCGGGCAGTTGAGAGACACGACCTGCCATGACCCCATGGAGAAATGCATGCCATCTTTGAAGTAGAGTTTCTCCTCAAATGATGGATCGTTGTCCTGATCTACACCGAAATGATACGCACAGCATTGAAAACATGACACACCTTTGCCTGCACCCCTGTATGCAGGGATCTGATTGTCGTAGTAGGGGGTCCCAAACTTGGAGGCGAGCTCGAAGGTGAGGAGGTAGAGGTCCCTGTACGTCGGCAGGTCCGGATGGGCGGCGTTGAACCCCTCATCCTCTACCATGAAATCCGGCTCGAGGGATATCTCCGGCTTGGGGAAGTTGAAGGGCTTACCCCAGTAATCTCCTTCCAGCATCACGTCCATCAGGGCCTTGAACCCGAGACGGACCTCTTTCTCGAACTCGCCGTAAGTCCTGAGTGGCGCCTGAATCCCGTTCCAGACTTTGCCTTTGTAGGCGATGGGCTTGTCCTTCCACAGTGTCGGGACGCCTGGGCTCAACTGAAGCGATGAGAAGACGACCTGACCTCCTCGGGCCACCATCATCTGGGTCATCTCGTAGACCAGCATCTGCATCAATTGTTTGATCTCGATGTAGGTCAACCCTGCCAGGAATGGTGCGAGGAAGGTGAGGAAGTTGTAGAACCCCTGCCCCCCAGCGTAGTTGGTCTGGGCTGCAGCAAGGGCTTTGACTGCATGGAGGATCGCCACCTCTGGCTTCTTTGCGGGGCCTGCGACGCTTGCTTTCGCTCCAGTGCCGTCTGGCATGAGGCCGTAGTAGAAGAAGTAGCGAAGGTCCCAGTCCATGCAGAACGGGCGTGTCCCGAAGTACTCGAGATCGTGGATGTGGAAGTCGCCCGAAAGGTGATGATCTGCCAGGTGGGGAGGTATCTGCAGGAGGTATTGCTCCTTGGAGATCTTGTCTGCCTTCTTCTTGTGGCTGGTCTCGGCGTTCTCCTGGAGGTTTGCGTTCTCGTGGGCCTCGAAGCCTGTGCCAACATCAATAAGGTGGGCGTCGTAGACTGGCGTTCCGACCCTGGTGCAGGCATTTCTCCAACTGTACCGGCCTCTGAGCAGCAGAGTGACGTTGACCAGCTCGCGGATCAGGGGCCCTGAAAGGAATTCCAACCCCATCGCCTGGATCGTTCCCTCCACCTGGACGGCGATCTCTTCTGCCTCAGTGTGGCTGCATGCAGGTATACCGTGGAACTTCTCAGCTCTGCTGGTATCAGTGATAAGTTGGTCTATGATCATGTCCCGAGACCATGGGACGATGAACCCATCAGATCGACGAACGGGTGGCATCGCCTGTTTGTCGTAGATAGCATCGGCTGTGATAATTGGGCTAATTATAACACCCCACTGAAACTGGTATAAGGAATTAGTTATACCTTATACGGGTTGCGGTTCCAACTGCACCTCTTGCCCGAGCAGGTTCAGTTGGCCTGGTGCAATAGGTGGGTGGGTTTGGCGCCAGAATAGTACGGTTGGGCGCTTGCTGCGTAGGATTATCTCAAAGAGGTCTGGTTTCTTCTGAGCGAACTCCGCGTCGATGAGAATGAGATCACTGTGATCCAGGATGCTTCTCACTCTGGCCCTTCGCGCTGCGATTTGCGGTACAGGTTCGTCGCCTGGCATCTCTATGCATGGGCGCTTTACCGGAGTCTTCACAATAGATGTCCATTCGTTGATGGCAGCCATCGGCGAGATCTCTGGCTGACAGATGATCTCTCTCACGAGGTAGGGTTCGAGAGCAAATCCCAGATCCGCCATCGACGTGTTAGGCGGCCCAAAGATCCCTATATTCAGTTTCCTTCTTCTCAAGTATTCACACCTCTACAAAAAATAGCTTGGGGCGAGATTTGCAATCGCATCTCGGCCCGTATGGTTTTTGCTTGGATATGGTGAGCGCGAATCTAATTCCCCGCTCCTAGACTTTGGAGAGGGCTGGGAAGGTGGGGTTGGTGATCCCCGTTACCTTATCGATTTAGAGCCCGCTGTAGCAGGCGTTTCAGGGTCGATTTTCCGGAGGAGGTGTTATTGTACCTTTTCCGAGCAGTTCCACCGGTTACGCCCTTCACTGCGGCCTATAGAGGCATTAACAAATACGTCGGCTCTCCTCAAAAGATGGTCCGAGAGGCGGCTACGGCGAAAGCCCGGAAGCCGAAGGCGCTAGGGCTTTGATTCCCTTTTAGACCTTCTGCAGTTTGCCATCAGCAGTGGAATCATGCCAAGAACTTTTAGGCTATGCCGAATTATTGGCTTTTTCAAAACATTTTATAGCTTCTTCGTGTCTTCCCAGGTCATCGAGTACAGCGCCTTTGTTATTCCAGGCCTTAGCATAATCGGGTTCAATTTCGATGGCCTTGTCAAAGCATTCGAGAGCTTCTTCGTGTCTTCCCAGGTCATCGAGTACAACGCCTTTGTTATTCCAGGCCTTAGCATAATCGGGTTCAATTTCGATAGCCTTGTCAAAGCATTCGAGAGCTTCTTTGTTTTTGCCAAGCTTTCCGATAACGACGCCTTCTTTATTCCAAGTTAATGCTGATTCTGGCTGTGCCGGTTTTTCGCTGAGGAAGGGGAGAGGATCACTGATTTTGGTAATTACTCTTTCAGTACCGACGAATGGAACGTCGTATTTTTCATGATGCCCGAGAACACCGTCTCCGTCGTTCAAATCGCTTGCTCTTTTTCCATATTCGTTATCCTCAAAAGCAGGATCGGCGCTCATTATAAAATTTCTATCTAATTTTTTTAATCTTGCAGCACTGTTGTCATAGGATCCATAGTTATAATCCATTTACATCCTCTCCCGGCCAATTAAGTTATTGGAATTTATCACATAAAAGCTACACCTATAATAGGCGAAAGTAATTGCGGTGGTATAGTTATGTGACTCTGAGGCGATCGCGGGCGGTTCAACATGCTCTCGATAGATACCCGTGAAGACTTCAGATGGCTGCCCTCCAAGATTGCGACTAAGAACCCGCGGGGTCTGGTACTTCTTTTATATATATCATTTCTTCTCTAAACATTAGGTCCTGGTCGTCTTCCCATTTACCAGAAAAACAAATTTCCAAGAACCCATTTTTGTAATGTGCATTTCCAGAATGCAACCCAATTTCCAAAATATATTTAATTTTTGGACATAGGTAATTTGACTGAGCATTGAAACTCTGAAGAAGTTCTAGCATAAAACGTAAGTCATTCCTCCTACAGACAGGGTATCCATCAGCGTCTATGAATTTATACAGCTCTATTCGTCGTTGATAATGTATTGATGAGATGTGACCTATATCACAGAAGTAGCCCCGTTCAGGATTGATATCAATATATTGTAATCTCTCCCCTGTACCTGTTACCCAAGTGAGATTAACAGGAGAAAAATTCTGGATTCTCTTTGGGACTTCATTATCGTAGATCCAGAGATTTTCTAAAACCACTTCGCATTTCTTTGCGGTTGATTTTCCATTATTTATTATTCGTAATCTGAAATAATAAACTGGTTCAGGATCTACCCCAGCCGCTTTCCATTGAGTCTTATGACAAAAGGGCGGATCAAGTTCAAATAAAAGTTTAAGTTTCGGTGCATAAAGGTTGCATTCAGCCCATTTAGGACCGAAAAGAGCGATCGCCCCAAGAATCAAAGTAGCGGCTCCAAGAGCATATGTAGCGATCACTAAGTCGTCAATGCCGGGGATATCCCTTAATATAATATATATCAAAATACCCAGCATGATTAAATTGCAAGCGACATTGCATATATCACATATGTAATCGTGTATATCAGGACCATTTATATTAGGCATTACGCAGTTATTACCTAATTATAATCTATAAATTTTTGCTCTTATTTGCTCAACTAAGAGTTCTTGGACTGCCTCATAGAAACATGTGTCCAACTCCACTTTGCCAGAGGTCCAGGAACACGAGATGGTCGTCAGGTGGTTATGTGACTCTCTTCCTCGAAATGGCTTCTGAGGCAACATAACCAACCGTCTTTTTATCCAGATCCGTTATTTTAATCGTATGGCGGCGTTCTTTTTCTGGTGGCGGGTTCCATATCCTCCGTATGCGAGGCTTCTGTGATATGCTTTATTCGGCCCCGGAGAATATCACAGAACTATGCGGGAGCGTAACCTTTCGAGCCCTCCATATCCTCAATTGGCGAGGGCTTCCGGTCCTGGTTTTATGGGGGGCCCTCTTTTGGCTGACTACTTCGAGCCGTGATGTATGGGTGGCGGCGACAGGTGGGCCATATTCACCAGGTTTATGGAACGACCGGGTTAGCAAAATAGGCCCTCGGGCGTCACTAAATTCGGTGACGAGCTGGTTATCTCCAATAAAAGCGCTCTTCGTCGAGCCTACATCCTGGTGATATGTTGTCCTACTTTGCAAAAAAGGTTTCGACCATTACCCGACTTCCGAATATGGCGATTATCGGAAGTCAGATATAGAATGAGCCGCTACATAACGATCATGGCAGTCACTAAACTCATCAGTGTGGATGACTTCAGGAAGTTGATCGAAAAGGTGGAATCCGAGCGGGACAGAATCGTTATCATGCTCCTATTCTCCACAGGATGCCGAGTCGAGGAGCTTGTCAGCACCAAACTCGAAGATGTTGATACAGTCAGAGGAGAGATCCATATTCATGCCAGCCGCACAAAGACCCGTCAATATCGAGACGTCATCGTCCCTGAGTCCATGATCCCCGACCTAAAGGCATGGGTCAAGAGCCTGCCCGAAGGTTCCATGTGGCTATTTCCTGGACGAGATCCTTCGAAGCACATCTCCCAGCGGTGGATTCGGATGATGACCGACAAGGCTGCCCGTTCTGCTGGTATCCAAAGACCGTATGCGACATCCAAAGATGGCAGGTCGATGAATATCGTCAGCCCACACACCTTGCGCCACCTGCATGCTGTGGCAGCTTTGGATAGCGGTGTCCCGTTGAACGACTTACAGCAGCAGCTCGGGCACACCGACCTGAAGACGACCTCGATATACCTGAAAGCCGATATCAACCACCGGCGGAAGAGTTACGAGGGGTTCGAGATCTGAAAGAGCAGTCAGGCTACAGGAGATCGATCCATACAATGGCTTCAGGTGTTGGGATGACAGGAGACGGGAGTTTTCAAGTTCAGATTTGTGATTCCGAAAACCCCTACTGATCGAAAGCTTTATCGAACACCACCCCATCCGAATTTGTGGAGGGAATTCATCTGTCAAGTCCATCTCGGTTAATGACATTGGTCGCGTGTTTATTTTTGGTTCAGATGGTGTGTGCACAGGATACAGAGCCGCCGAATGTGCTGAGCTTCGACTTTGATCCCAAATCAATAGATACTTCAACCTCGTCTCGGGAGGTCACCGTAACAGCACGCTTGACAGATGATCTGAGCGGTGTTGATCTATCAACGCAAGCTAGATTCCGCAGTCCCTCTGGAAATCAGTTCGCCGATGTAGGCTTTTGGCCACCTGGTGGGCTTATCTCTGGCGATGAGTTAGACGGCATTTATGAAAGTAAACTGACACTACCTCAGCATAGCGAGCAAGGAATCTGGAAGCTCGACTACATATATCTTCGCGACAATGTGGGCAACAGAAGACAGCTTTCGAAGGACGATGCTGCAGCCTCAGGTTTCCCTACAGAGTTTGTTGTGGTATCTGTGGGAGATGCAGAACCGCCGAATATTTTAAGCTTCGACTTTGATCCCAAATCAATAGATACTTCAACCTCGTCTCGGGAGGTCACCGTAACAGCACGCTTGACAGATGATCTGAGCGGTGTTGATCTATCAACGCAAGCTAGATTCCGCAGTCCCTCTGGAAATCAGTTCGCCGATGTAGGCTTTTGGCCACCTGGTGGGCTTATCTCTGGCGATGAGTTAGACGGCATTTATGAAAGTAAACTGACACTACCTCAGCATAGCGAGCAAGGAATCTGGAAGCTCGACTACATATATCTTCGCGACAATGTGGGCAACAGAAGACAGCTTTCGAAGGACGATGCTGCAGCCTCAGGTTTCCCTACAGAGTTTGTTGTGGTATCTGTGGGAGATGCAGAACCGCCGAATATTTTAAGCTTCGACTTTGATCCCAAATCAATAGATACTTCAACCTCGTCTCGGGAGGTCACCGTAACAGCACGCTTGACAGATGATCTGAGCGGTGTTGATCTATCAACGCAAGCTAGATTCCGCAGTCCCTCTGGAAATCAGTTCGCCGATGTAGGCTTTTGGCCACCTGGTGGGCTTATCTCTGGCGATGAGTTAGACGGCATTTATGAAAGTAAACTGACACTACCTCAGCATAGCGAGCAAGGAACCTGGAAGCTCGACTACATATATCTTCGCGACAATGTGGGCAACAGAAGACAGCTTTCTCAGGAAGATGTCGCGGTCTTAGGTTTCCCAACCACCTTCCGAAACGGCCACAGCGGAGCTTTCTCGATCTCCGGCATGAAGTTTAACGATCTCGATAACAACGGAGCCAAAGACGCCGGTGAGTTCGGCCTTCCCGGCTGGACGATCGAACTGCTTTTGGGCGGAGAAGTGATCGACTCCACGGAGACCGGCGACGATGGTACATATGCCTTCGACTACCTGGCCCCTGGAAGCTATACCGTGCGAGAGGTCCAGCAAGCCGGGTGGGTTCAGACGCGTCCGCCGGGTGGCTCTCATTCGGTCGATTTGGTCAATGCCGATTCAACGGGCAACGACTTCGGAAACCACCAGATTAAAAGCATGGATGTAGAAACACCAAACGTTTTGAGCTTTGATTTTGATCCCAAATCGGTTGACACATCAACGTCTTCTCAGGATATCACGTTCACAGTTAGATTGAAAGACGATCTTAGCGGTATAGGAATGAGCGACGACCTCGTTTCCTATTGGTCAGGAGCTTCTTTCCAAAGCCCTTCTGGAGAACAACGCGTAAGCGTATCTTTTCATCAAAACGACCGTGTTTCTGGAACGGATCTCGATGGAATTTATGAAAGTAAAATGACTTTGCCCAGGTACTCTGAAAAGGGGACTTGGAAGCTTGATTACGTCTCCATATCGGACAGAGTAGGCAACACCAAACGATTGGATAAAGATGATATGACCGCTTTGAGCTTCCCTACTGAGTTCGAGGTGGAGTCGATAGGTGATGTTACACCTCCGAATATATTGGAATTCGGATTTGATCCCAAATCGGTTGACACATCAACGTCTTCTCAGGATATCACGTTCACAGTTAGATTGAAAGACGATCTTAGCGGTATAGGAATGAGCGACGACCTCGTTTCCTATTGGTCAGGAGCTTCTTTCCAAAGCCCTTCTGGAGAACAACGCGTAAGCGTATCTTTTCATCAAAACGACCGTGTTTCTGGAACGGATCTCGATGGAATTTATGAAAGTAAAATGACTTTGCCCAGGTACTCTGAAAAGGGGACTTGGAAGCTTGATTACGTCTCCATATCGGACAGAGTAGGCAACACCAAACGATTGGATAAAGATGATATGACTTCTCTAGGCTTTCCCACCGAATTCCAGAACGATCCTTCCTATAATCCTCCTGCTGGTCTATCTATCGAGAAGACTGCCTCTTCAAGCAGCATCTCTCCAGGTGATTTGTTGAATTACACTATAATCTACTCAAACACCGGAGACGTTCGCCTGACCGAGGTCGTGATAACCGAGAGGTATCCAGCAGGAGTCGAGTTCATCTCCGCATCGCCAGCACCAGACCCCGGCACGAACAACAGGTGGACCATCGGAGATCTGCCCGTGGATGACACAGGAAAGATAATCGTGACCGTCGGAGTTTCTGAGCTGCAAGATTTCGAATTCGCTGATGGAGGGCGGATCGTCGGAGAAGGGTTTGTAAACGTCAGGGAGAGCTTATCCACGAGCCGGGGGCCCATCGACCTTAAGAACGTGGCTACGATCACCTCTGCGGAGACTGCCCCCGCGAGCGCCGCAGCCTCGGTGACGGTCGGAGATCCTGGCACGGAGCTTGAGGCCCGAGAGCACGGCAGTGGCAGCTATGAGAACGAGGAACGGGTACATGTGAGGACTGAGAATAAGTCGATCTCGATGGACAAGGACATGGCCGCCACCTACAGCCCGACGACACTTGCCCTTTACAACAATCGAACAGTCGTTTATACCTCAAGTTGGACTGAGGAGGCCAATGCCAAGAACCGGGTGACCGGCACCTCCATGAGCGAGCAGTACCGGTACGCCACCTTCATCGATCGCGAGTCGAGCTTCTTCCTCGACGAGAACGAGTCGGTGATGAACATTGACTCTGAGTTCGACGGCATGGGCCACATCGGCTTCCTCAAGATGCCGTCCAACACCTCGACGGCTTATGATACGCCAACGATCGAGGTCCGGGAGGACTACGTCGGAAGCTTCAAGATACTGCAGCGGGTCGACGAGTACGGTTCGAGCGTATCCTACGAGAAGGCCGCGAGCGGCTCGGGCTTCGCCGTAGGCGACAGGCGGGTCAAAGACAGCCAGAGAAGCTACGAATCAGGTACGGGTGAATACGATTCTGAGGAGATCATAGAGACGAGCACCAACTACATCGCAAAAGACATCAGCCTCGTCAGCGGTCCGATGAACCAGAGCCTCACCGAAGACGTCTCCATCTCAGCGTCCCAGAAGTGGAAGGAGGGGATGTACTCGACGACGCCGAAGGTGAGCTACATCGGCGAAGAGTTCACCAACCTGGACTATCTCGATAAAGAGACGATCGCCAAGGGCCTCAACGAGATGAACACCCAGGCTAGCTTCGAAGGGCGGGCGAGGTTCAGGGCGCTCCTCGAGCCGAACAAGGGCAATCCCGAGGTGGACATGGACGAACAGTACGAGGGCGACTACTCCATCGAGAGGAAGGTACATTTCACTGGCATCGCCAAATATGATCGGCCTCACCTGAACCTCACCAAGACTCTCGACGGCATCGTCGAGGAGACCCTTCCCTGGGAGTACGGTGAACCCCATCTCGAGGGCGCGGTGAAGAAGAGAAAGGTGGCCACCTACACCATCACCATCGAGAACGACGGGAACGCGGCTTTTGACAAGGTATACGTGAAGGACACCTTCCCGCCGGGTGCCAGCTTCATCGAGCCTTCTTCGCTGAGGCCGAAGGTTATCACAGACACCTATGCCAACTGGACTCTGCAAAACCTTCCCATCGGCAGCGCTTTGAATATCACCCTGAAGCTGGACGTCACAAAGTACGCTCCGGTCGAGCTGGTGAACAGGGTCGATGCCTGCGGCGTCTACGATGACGAAACCGTCTGCGCCAGGAACTTCAGCGCTCTGGAGATCAACTGGTTAACGTGTTGCATCGTACCCCGAGAAGAGCAACTATCTGTCGTCAAGACTGCAGAGGTTGACGAGACGAACTCCAGTGTCGTTAGGTACAAGATCGAGATCACGAACTGGGAGGATGCGACAAGGGTGGCTACGGTGACCGATCGGCTGCCTGCGGGCATGAAGCTCATCGAATCGTCGATCCCCTTCGCAACCTACGAGGACGGCGTTGTGGTCTGGAACCTGATCGAGATTCCTGCTTCTGGGACGGCTGCGATCGAGTTCTCGGTCCTCGCCCCCGGCGACGGCAGGTACACCAACATCGTTGAGGTGGACCCGAGGTCCGTTGACAGGCCCGTCGTCCAGCCGGTCCGGGCCACCTGCGTCATCAATGTGGGTATCGTCGAGGACGAGTGTGGCGCCGTCTCCTGTGACTCGTGGCAGCCTCCGAACTGGGAGTTCGAGCACGTAGGATACGGCCAGGACCAGACGACCTGCGAGGACCTGACCTGCGCCATCTGCGATGGAACGGACTTTTGCCTTGCTCCCTGAACGGGTGCATGGCATTACATTTCTAAATATTTAATGGTGGTTGGGTGGAAGGGCCGGGTGTCATGCTGAACTTTTCGCATATAACGCATCAGACCTATGGCAACTATTTCTGTCAAGGTTTATATTTATAGATCTCTAAACGCATAAGTTGACTTCGGGCTGAAGGTTCCGTTTTATGCAGAAATCGGAACTTTGAATGGTGCAGTTGAGGGTAGGTCGGGATAGTATTTTGTATTAGTACTAACCACATATCCAATAGATGGCTCTTACAGAGGTTCGCAAAGAGGGCGCCCGCTTGCATGCCTCCGACTCCTATGGCGAATTCAGCGAGGAGTTCATAGCGGAGGTGCTGGAGGCCGAGCGAGAGTGTGAGATGGGGCGATGCAAGCGATTTGATAACATAGACGACGCGCTGGCTTTTCTCGATGAATGAAGAAGCTCGGAGATGTCTATAAGCCCGAATTTGCCGAGACCTTCAT
>Ga0334884_1000268_pt1 | contig 98822 bp, 91 predicted proteins | sample GraSluR1_MG_7_FD_207215 | JGI IMG/M metagenome (GOLD analysis project Ga0334884, IMG submission 207215) | Sludge microbial communities from methane-producing bioreactor in Wageningen University, Netherlands - Granular Sludge_12_05 R1 | ecosystem: Engineered > Bioreactor > Anaerobic >... | reverse complement strand
GAACTGACGCCAGACGCATGTATGCGTCCATAGCGAGGCTGTGTGCTCACCGTTTGCAGGATATTGGCATCACTTCCTGGTCAATTAGGAACTCGTCCCCTTGAATCTGAACTGATACACCGCGAAGTGTCACCCATGTCATGATAGACGGTGTTACCTATGTCATGATACTATACAGCATGCCTCGCCCCTACATTGGCCCGCACCCCGGCGTTGCCAACTCTGGGGCGGGCGCCACACGCCCCAGAGTTGGATCGCTCTCCCTACCCTGCGCTCACCTCTCGAATGCGCGCTACCAGATCCTCCAGCGGGGCCAAGGGCAGGCGCGTTGTCTCCTGTTCCCAACGCAGTTTGCACTCGATGGCGCCCTCGGCATAGGCGCGCTCGCCCAGGGTCAGGCGCACCGGCGCGCCGATCAGGTCGGCGTCGTTGAACTTGACCCCCGCCCGCTCGGGGCGGTCGTCATAGAGCACGGCCAAGCCCGCGCTCTGCAGGTCGTGGTAGAGCTGCTCCGCTGCCGCCTCGAGGGGCGTGCCCGGGCGCGTCAGCGAGACCAGGTGCACGTCGTAGGGCGCCACGGCGGGTGGCCAGATCAGCCCGTGCTCGTCGTGATGGGCCTCCATGATGCAGGCCATCAGCCTGCCCACGCCGATGCCATAGCAGCCCATCCAGAGGGGCGCGGCCTGGCCCGCCTCGTTGAGATAGTCGGCGCCCATCGCCTCGGCGTATTTCGTGCCGAGCTGAAAGATGTGCCCCACCTCGATGGCCCGCGCGGTCTCGAGGGGCGCGCCGCAACGCGGGCAGGGATCGCCGCCCCGGGCCAGGGCGATATCGGCCACCAGATCGGGCCGGAAATCGCGGGGCACGTTGACGTTACGCAGATGATAGCCCGCGACGTTGGCGCCCCCCACAAAGTTGCTGCCCGCCAGCGCCGATTCATCGGCCACCACGGTGACGCCGCTGACCCCCACGGGCGAGGCATAGCCCGGCGTCAGCCCGGCGGCGCGCAGCGCCCCCTCGCCGGCGGGGGCCAGGTCGGCGCCGCCCAGGGCCGCCGAGAGCTTGGCGACATTGACCTCCAGATCGCCCCGGATCACGGCAAATACCAAGGTCCCATCATCGCCACGCTGGAAAAAGACGGCCTTGAGGGTCTGGGCCGGTTCCACCCCCAGGAACGCGGCCACGGCCTGGATCGTCTCGCGGCCGGGGGTGGCAACCTTTTCCAGGGGCCTCTCGGCCTCGCGGCGCGCGGGCCCCAATCCGATGCGGGCGCCCTCGGCGTTGGCGGCCAGCCCGCAGGCCGGGCAGCGCAGCAGGGTGTCCTCGCCGTTCTCGTTGAGGAACATGAACTCGTGAGAGACCTGCCCCCCCATCATGCCCGTCGCGGCCTCCACGGGCAGCGCCTCCAGGCCGCAGCGCTCGAATATGCGCCGGTAGGCGGCATAGACCCGCTCATAGGCCGCCGCCATCCCCTCGGGGTCGGCGTCCAGGCTATAGGCGTCCTTCATGATGAACTCGCGCACCCGCAGCAGGCCGCCCCGCGCCCGGGGCTCGTCTCGGAATTTGGTCTGGATCTGGTACACCAGGCAGGGGAGCTGGCGATAGGAGCGGATCTCCTGGCGGGCCAGCTCGGTGACCACCTCCTCGTGGGTCATGCCCAGCACCAGGGGGCGCCCGGCGCGATCCTGAAAGCGCGCCAAAGCCGGGCCGGGGGAGGGCGCCTGGTAGCGCCCCGAGGCCTGCCACAGCTCGGCGGGCTGCACCACGGGCATCAGCAGCTCCTGGCCGCCGATGGCGTCCATCTCCTGGCGGATGATGGCCTCGATGCGCCGCATGATGCGCCAGCCCACCGGCAGCAGCGCATAGATGCCCTGGGCGATGGGCCGGATCAGCCCCGCCCGCAGCGCCAGCCGGTGGCTGGGCAGCTCGGCCTCGGCCGGGTTCTCGCGCAAGGTGTTGCCGAACAGGTGCGAAACGCGCATGTGTGCCTCCTCGTTGTGCATCCGCTCCGCTTGACGCCCCCGCGCCCGGCCCCTATCATAGCCGGGCAAAAGGGGAACGCGAGCGAGGAGCGGCAAGCAACCATGATCCTGCGAACGCTATCGGTGGGCCAATTGGCGAGCAACTGCTACCTGGTGGGTTGCGAACGCACGCGCCAGGGTATGGTCATTGATCCTGGCGCCGACGCACCCGTGATCCAGCGGGCGATCCAGGAACTCGATCTCCAGATCGTCCTGATCGCGCTGACCCACTACCACTTTGACCACATCGAGGCCGCCGAGGCCGTGCGGGCCGGCACGGGCGCCCCCCTGGCCATCCACGCCAAGGAGGCCGATCTGCTGCAAGACCCGCCCGCCCTGTTCCGCTTTTTCCAGCCCCGCATCCCCACCCTGCAAGCCGACCGCTTGCTATACGACAATGAGACGCTCGCTATCGGCGATCTCGAGGTCACTGTGCTGCACACCCCGGGCCACTCGCCCGGCGGCATCTCGCTCCACATCGCGGCAGAGCAGGCCGTCTTGACCGGGGATGCCCTCTTTCGCGAGGGGATCGGGCGCACCGATTTCCCCGGCGGCGATATGGCTGCCCTGGAAGCCAGCATCCGCACGCGGCTCTATACCCTGGGCGACAAGACCCGGGTCTATCCGGGCCACGGCCCCGAGACCACCATCGGCTGGGAAAAGCGCCACAACCCCTTTGTGCGCCCCTGATGCGCCGCCGTTAGCGCGGCAGCCCGTACCGTTCGGCGATCAGCTCGCGCCCCAGGCGCCCCAGGGCAAACTCTTCCAGGCGGGCCGCCTCCTCGGGGGCCTCGGGCGCCACGGCGATCAGCAGCTCATAAGCCAGCGGATAGCCGCCCACCTCGATCTGCGCTCGGCTGGGCAGCAGCCCGTCCAGAGACACCGCCTTGACCCGCCCGTCGCGCCCTGAATAGGCCGCCGAGAGATAGCCGATGGCCAGGGGGTGCTCGGCCACATAGGCCAGTACCGCTTCGTCGTGGGGCAACACCAGGGCGGCGGTGGAGAGCTCGTGTTCGCCCATGATCGCCGCATCGAACACCTGGCGCGCCGTCGCCTCGGCGCTCTGGATGGCCAAGACGGGCGTCCCCGCCCCCGCGCCCAGGGCCGACCAATCGGCCACATAGCCTGCGTACAGCTCTGCCAGCGCCCCCTCGCCGATCTGGTTCAGCGGGCGGTCGCGGTGCACGATGAGCGCCAGCCCATCGAGGGCCAGGCGTCGCCAGGGCAGGCCGGGGCGCCAGGCGCGCGCCGTCGTCAGATCGGGGGCCGAGACGATGGCCAGGTCCACCTGGCCCGCCGCAGCCAGGCTGTGGGCCTGGGCCGAGGACATGGGGGTGATCTCGATGCTGACGCCCGCGCGATAGCCGGTATAGGCGGCGCGCAGGTCCTCCGCCAGGGGCAGGGCCGCCCACGAGACCGCCAGGCGCACCACCTGGGGCGTCCAGGCATCGTCCTCGGGGCGCTCCTCGGGCGCGGGCTCGCGCACCGGCGTAAAGAGCGTTTCGCAGCCCGCCAGGGCCAGCGCCAAAAAGGCCGCCAGGGCCAGCAACGCCAGGCAAGTGCGCCTCTTGCGCCCCATCATGGGCCTCACCGCAACAGGTACACGGCCAGGCTGAACAGGCCCATGGCCCAGCAATAGTAGGCAAAGGGACGCAGGCCGCGCTTTTGCAGGTGCCTCAGCAGCAGCGCGATGGCGGCATAGCCGCTGACCAGCGCGGCGACGAACCCGGCGGCCAGCGCCAGCCCCGATTCGGCGGGCAGAGCGCCCCCGAGCAGGTCCACGCCTTCGAGCAGCGTCGCCCCCAGCACCACCGGGATCGCCATGAGGAAGGAGAAACGGGCCGCATCCTGGCGGCGCAGCCCCTGGGCCAGCCCGGCAGAGATGGTGATCCCCGAGCGAGAGATGCCCGGCGCCAGGGTGATGACCTGGGCCAGGCCGATGGCAAGGGCCTCGCGGGCGCTCATGCTCGCCATGTCCCGCTGGCGGGCCGCCAGGCGCTCGGCCAGGAACATGATCGCGCCGGTGACCAGCAACAGTGCGGCGGCGGCAGGGGGCGCGCCGAACAGCCGCTCCACAAACTTGCGCAGCAGCAAAGCCGCCAACCCGGCGGGCACTGCGCTCAGGGCCACCAGCCACGCCAGGCGCGCCTCGGGGGTCGCCAGTCGGCGGTAGCGCAGCAGGTCCAGCGCGCCCTTGATCAGAGCCAGTAGGTCGCGCCGAAAGTAGGTCAACACGGCCAACAGAGTGGCGGTGTGCACCAGCACGTCAAAGAAAAAGCTGGAGGGCCCCCGCCCCAGCAGCCAGGGCGCCAGCACCAGATGGCCCGAGCTGCTGACCGGCAGGAACTCGGTCAACCCCTGCAAGATACCCCAGAGCACGGCCTCGATCACGGTCATGGGCGGGCAACTCCTTGGTGGCGGCGGCGCGTCTAGTCGCGCTTGCGCTGGTTCAGGTTCCAGCGAGCGCGGTTGTGCTCGCGGGCGGCGGGATCGGCGATCTGGTAACGCTCCCAGAACTCTTGGCGAAGCTCATCGAATGTACCCTGGCGGATGGCCTGGCGCATGCGCCGCATCAAATCCAGCAAAAAGTGAATGTTGTGGGTGGTGTTCAGGCGCGGCCCCAGCATCTCGCGCCCGATGATCAGGTGCCGCAGATAGGCCCGGCTAAAGTGCTGGCAGGTGTAGCAGGTGCAGCCCTCCTGGATCGGGCGCGGGTCCTCTTTGTAGCGGGCGTTGCGCAGGTTCATGCGCCCTTCGGGGGTGAACACGGCCCCGTTGCGCCCCAGGCGGCTGGGCAGCACACAATCAAAGATATCAATGCCCCGGGCCACCCCTTCCACCAGGTCTTCGGGCGAGCCCACGCCCATGAGGTAGCGCGGCTTGTGCTCGGGCAAAAGGGGCGCCAGCATGTCCAGGATGCGCAGCATGTCGGCCTTGCTCTCGCCCACCGAGAGGCCGCCGATGGCATAGCCGGGGAAATCCAGGCCCGCCAGCACGCGGGCGCTCTCGCGGCGCAGGTCCTCAAAGGTGCCCCCCTGGATGATGCCAAAGAGGGCCTGGTCGGAGCGCCGGTGGGCGTTGCGGCAGCGCTCGGCCCACAGGTGGGTGCGCCGCATGGCCGCCACGTTGTAGGCATGGTCCAGGGGGCGGGCGCACTCGTCCAGCACCATGGCGATATCCGAGCCCAGTTGCTCCTGGATCTCGACCACCTTTTCCGGCGTAAAGCGGTGCTCCGACCCGTCAATGTGGGAGCGAAAGGTCACGCCGTCGTCATCCAGGTTGCGCAGCCCCTCCAGGCTAAAGACCTGGAACCCGCCGCTATCGGTCAGGATGGGGCCATGCCAGCCCATAAAGGCGTGCAGCCCGCCCAGGCGCTGGATCAGCTCCGAGCCGGGGCGCAGGTAGAGGTGGTAGGTGTTCGAGAGGATCATGGGCGCGCCCAGCTCCACCAGGTCGCGGGGCGCCAGGGATTTGACCGTGGCCAGGGTGCCCACGGGGCAAAAGACCGGCGTGGGCACGGGGCCGTGGGCGGTGTGCAGCAGGCCGACGCGCCCCAGCGAGGCGCTATCGGTCATCTCTAGCTCAAAGCTGCCGGGCGGCCGGCAGGTGTTGTCTCGGGTATGGTCGTGGGTGTGATGCATGGGGCGATTATAGCACAGGGAGCCCGCGCCCCAAACGACACGCCCCCTCGTGGGGAGGCCCGCGAGGGGGCGCGCTCTTGCGTTACGGGCGGATCAGTGGCTGCATCCGGCGCAGGAGCCAGAGGTGCAACCGGCGCAACCCCCGCCGCCGCTCACGGCGCGCGTCGCGCCATCGCTGCCGGTGGTAAAGCAGGCAAAGCGTGAGAGCAGGCGCCGCACATCCTCGCCCTTGCACTCGGGGCACTGGATGGGGGCATCGGCCTGGCTGAACGGACGCAGCTTGTCGAACGTGATCTCGCAATGAGGGCAGCGGTATTCATAGAGCGGCATCTGGCGCCTCCGCTTGTCATGAGTAGGGCCGGGTTCGTCCTTATTATGTCCCCAGGCGGGCGCCTGTCAAACCGCCGGGGCCAGTGCCTCCAGACACTTGCACGTGACATCCGGGACCCAGAATCTTGATCTCCGTCTCGAACTGGTCTTTTCTGTCTGTTTCTGCATACGTACGCACGTTGATCTGCTGGCACGGCCTCGTCCACTGCCTGAATGCTTGGCGATGTCCGAGCGGGCATGAGGTCTACTTCTGACATACTTTACGCCACAAGACTTGCTATTCCGCCGACGCCGTTGCATCGTGGGCCGCCGCGCCCGTGCGCACCCGCCGCCCGATGATGCCCAGCACCGCTGCCAGCACGCCCAAAAGACCCACCAAGTACAGGGCGATCAGCCATAGGGCCGCGCCATCCACCCAGGCGCCATAGAGCAACCCGGCCAGGGTGCTAAAGAGCGCCACCCAGAGCACGTACACCCACGCCTTGAGCTTGCCGATCACCGCCGCCGTGATCAGGATGCTCTGCAGGCTCAGCTCCGGGTCTGACATGAGATAGGCCAGGAGCGGGCCACGGTGCATCCCCAGGCTGAGGAACAGATTGGCGATGGGCACCTCGACCAACGTGGGAAAGTACATGAACACGCCGAACACCACCCCGATCAAGTTGGCGAACACCGAGTTGCTGCCCGCGATGGCCTGGATCCACTCGGGCTGGATCAGCGGCCGCAGGGCTCCCACCACAAAGACGCCCACGATCAACAGGGGAAAGATCTGCTTGACAAAGCGCCAGGTCTCCCAGAGGAATTCTTGCACCTCGTACTCGTCATAGAAGCGGCGCGCCGTGTACCACAGACCGGCCATCACCAGGAGCACGGCAAACATCTTGCCGGTGAGCTGGATCTCGAGCCCGCCGGCCAGGGGGATCATACGGGTCGCCGCCACGACCAACGTGAGGCCCACCAGCCCCAACGAGACCCATGTCCACCGGTTATAGCCCTCGTCCACCCGGTTCAACCCGCGCCACGCCGCCAGGGCGATCAGGGCCAGCAGGCCGATCAGGATGGCGCCCTGGGCCGTGACGCCCTCTTCGCCCCGGCTGGCGTCAAAAGGTACCCAGCGGTAGAGCGTCTCCTGGAAGCGGTCCATGCCCGCTATAGGCAGGGTCACGCTGGCATAGCTGTTGGTGAACAGGCCCACCTGCAACGTACCAGCCACCAGGAGCAGGATCAGCAGCCCCAAGAAGAGCCAGACCCGCCCCCCAACCCGCGCCCGCCCGCCAAAGGCGTCGGGGCCTTGCTCGTCGCGGGCAGCATCGGCCTTGCGAAAGATGATCGCCATGATCAGGCCGATGCCGATGCCGAACACGATGGAGAGCACCAAGCGCGCGATGGCGATATCCATGCCCAGCGCCACACCGGTGTAGGTCAGCGCCAGGATGTTGATGGCAGGGCCTACGAACAGAAAGGTGATCGCCGGGCCCAGGCCCGCACCCTTTTTATAGATGCTGGAGAATAGGGGCAGGATGGTACAGGAACAGACGGCCAGTACGAACCCGCCGATGGCCGCCGCCGGGTACGAGATGAACTTGGGGGCGTTGCGCCCCAAAAAGCGCGTCACCGACTCTTTGGGCACCAGCGCCGTAAGGGCGCCGGCGACGAAAAAGGCGGGCACGAGACAGAGCAGCACATGGGCCGCCAGATAGGCGGCCAGGTTGCCCAGGCCGCTCTGGGCCAGATCCAGGACAAAAGTCAGCCAGGTTGCCACGTTTGATGCCTCCCGATGCAGAATCCTATCTAGCCCATCATATGCAGAAAAACGAATGTCCGCGAACAAAAAAAGAGAACGCTAGCGTGTAGGCTTTGCCGCGTTAGGCGGCCCGCTCGGCTGCCGCGCAATCAGGGCAGGTGCAACCGGCCAAAGGGGGCTGCGGCACCGGCTGGCGCTGCAAGGCGATGCCCTGATCGCCCAGGATGCCGAGCAGCAGCGACATGATCTCGGAGACGCGGCCATCCGCGACGCCATAGTAGACGATGGTCCCCTCACGGCGGTCGGTGACCAGGCCCGCCTCGCGCAGCACCATCAGTTGCTGAGACACATACGGCTGGCGCTGATCGAGCAGCGTGGTCAGGTGACAAACGCACGCCTCGCTGTGGCAGAGGACATCCAGGATGCGCATCCGAATGGGATGAGCCATCGCCTTGAGGAGCCTGCCGGGTTCTTGATATGCCTGCATCTGATCTTTCCTCTGCCGCCGAACATTCACTTTGCTGAATATAGTCGCATCGCCCGAGCCTGTCAAATGGCCGGTCTCGCTCGCGATCGGCGCACCGGGATACGGGCGAGCGCCAGGCCCGGCCGATTTGACAGAGACTAGAATTACATCTATTCTAAATCCAGATTCAATTCAGATCTGGATTCATTTTGCGATGCCACGCAGAAAAGAGGTGCACCATCGAATCCCTCGCGCGAGAGCTGGCCGAAAAGGGCATCCGCTCGTCATATCAGCGGCTCAAGATCCTTCAGCACCTTCGGCAGGTCGGCGGACACCCAACTGCCTATCAGATCTACCAGAGCCTTATCGGGGTCATGCCTACTCTGGCCAAGGCCACGGTCTACAACACCTTGCATACCTTTCTCGATGCCGGGCTGGTGCGTATCGTGGACACGGGCGATGCCGAAGCTCGATATGACGCAATATTGACCCAACATGGCCACTTTCAGTGTGATGTGTGCGGCAGACTGACCGACTTTGCCATCGACCTTGACCGCGTGGCTATCGAGGCTCTCGGTCAGCATCGGATCAGGTCCCGCAGCGTCATGTTCCGGGGCACATGCCCAGATTGCCTAACCTCATCTGAGATAACAAAGGAGTAGTATACCATGACAGGCAAGAAAAAGCTGACCACCGCCGCCGGGGCTCCCGTTCCCGATAACCAGAACGCGATCACTGCGGGCCCGCGCGGCCCCATGCTGCTGCAGGACGTGTGGTATCTGGAAAAGCTGGCCCACTTTGATCGCGAGGTCATCCCCGAGAGGCGCATGCACGCCAAGGGATCCGGCGCCTTTGGCAAGTTCACCGTCACTCACGATATCACCCGCTACACCCGGGCGGCGATCTTTTCTGAGGTGGGCAAAGAGACCGAGGTCTTTGTGCGCTTTTCCACAGTGGCAGGGGAGCGCGGCGCAGCCGATGCCGAACGCGACATCCGCGGCTTTGCCATCAAGTTCTATACGGAAGAAGGAAACTGGGACCTGGTGGGCAACAATACCCCCGTGTTCTTTTTGCGGGACCCGCACAAGTTCCCCGACCTCAACCGCGCGGTCAAGCGTGATCCACGCACCAACATGCGCTCGGCTACCAACAACTGGGACTTTTGGACCTCCCTGCCCGAGGCGTTGCACCAGGTCACCATTACCATGAGCGACCGCGGCATCCCACGTTCTTTCCGGCACATGCACGGTTTTGGCAGCCACACCTTTAGCATGATCAACGCCCAGGGCGAGCGCGTGTGGGTCAAGTTCCACCTCCACACCCAGCAGGGGATTCAGAACCTCACCGACGCCGAGGCGGAGGCCATCGTCGCCAAGGATCGCGAGAGCAATCAGCGGGATCTCTTGGACGCCATTGACCGCGGCGAGTTTCCCCGCTGGACCATGTATATCCAGGTGATGACCGAAGAGCAGGCTCGCCAGATGCCCTATAACCCCTTTGATCTGACCAAGGTCTGGTATCAGGGCGAGTTTCCTCTCATCGAGGTGGGTGTAATGGAGTTGAACCGCAACCCGGACAACTATTTCCAGGATGTGGAACAGGCCGCTTTCAACCCGGCGAACGTGGTGCCGGGCATCGGCTTTTCGCCGGACAAGATGCTCCAGGGAAGGCTGTTCTCCTACGGAGACGCGCAGCGCTATCGCCTGGGCGTCAACCACCACCAGATCCCGGTCAATAGCCCCCATGCAGCCCCGGCGCACCCCTCGCACCGCGATGGGCAGATGCGTGTGGATGGCAACGCTGGCTCGACGATCGCCTACGAGCCCAACTCCTTTGGCGAGTGGCAGGAGCAGCCAGAGTTCGCCGAGCCGCCTCTGGCCCTGGAGGGGGCAGCCGATAGCTGGGACTTTCGTGCGGACGACAGCGACTATTACACCCAGCCGGGCAAGCTGTTCCGCCTGATGAGCCCGGCCCAGCAGCAGGCGCTCTTTGAGAACACAGCGCGCGCCATGGGCGATGCGCCCGAGTTCATCAAGATCCGCCACATCGGCAACTGCCTCAAGGCCGATCCGGCCTATGGCAAGGGGGTGGCCGAGGCGCTGGGCATCTCGCTGGACAAGGTCGAGTAGGACGAGCACGCCCGCGCGAACGGCCAGATGATGGGCAATCATCTGGCCGTTTTTGCGTATAAACGCCAGCTTGCTCTTTTCCCCCTTTCCATTTGAGCAGCCTGCTTGGTTCATAGTATGCCCGCATCTGATCTTTCCTCTGTCGCCGAACACTCATTTTTCTGCATATAGGCGCATCGTTCGGGCCGGTCAGATCGCGGGAGAGGGTCGCCGGAGCCCGCGACGGCGGGGTGAGGGCCTTCCGACCAAGTTATTATCCTCGTAGATGAAATGCGTCGCGCCTTGCCTCCACGACCTCGGTCGGGGTAGAATAAGACACGGCTCTTCTCTGGGCATAGCCAGGGATCCACACAGGAAGGGCAAGACGATGCCTGCGAACCTCCCTCCAGACTATTTCGAGGCGGAGAGGCTCTTTCGCGAGGCCGAGTCTACCACGGACAAGATCGCTCGCCTCGAAGACCTGATCCGCACGGTGCCCAAGCACAAGGGCACCGACCGGTTGCGGGCCGACCTGCGCCGCAAGCTGGCCGAGCTCAAGCGCGAGCCGCGCTCTCACAAAGGCGGCGCGCGGCGCGCCTCGGCGTTCAACATCGGCCGCGAGGGCGCCGGCCAGGTGGTCCTCATCGGGCCGCCCAACGTGGGCAAGTCCGCCTTGCTGGATGCGCTCACCAATGCCACGCCTGAGGTGGCCGACTCTCCATTCACCACCTGGGAGCCGCTGCCGGGCATGATGGCCTATGCAGATATCCAGATCCAGTTGGTTGACACGCCCCCGCTCAACGCCGAATACACCGATCCGGGCCTGCTGGACCTGATCCGCCGGGCCGACCTGGCGCTTCTGGTGGTGAATCTGCAGGGCGATCCTGTGGCAGAGTTGGAGGAGAGCATCGCCCTGCTCCAGGAGCACCGCATTCACCCCTGCCACCGGCGCGAGGAACTGGGCCCCGAGGCGGGCAGCTATGCGCCAATCCTGGTGGTCGCCAACAAGAGCGATACCGACGCCGACGAGGAGCTGTTCGACCTCTTCATCGCCCTGCTGGATGAGGCATGGCCGATGGTGGATGTCTCGGCTGTTACAGGGCGCAATCTGGATCTGCTCAGGCAGCGGGTCTTTGAGGCGTTGGGGATCATCCGCGTCTATTCCAAAGCGCCCAACGAGCCGCCCGATATGGTGGCGCCCTATACCCTCAAACAGGGCAGCACGGTGGCCGAGATGGCCGCCAAGGTGCACCGGGATTTTTACGAGAATCTCAAAACGGCGCGCGTTTGGGGCGCGAACGTGTTTGACGGGCAGATGGTCGGCCGCGACCACGTGCTCAGCGATGGCGATATCGTCGAGCTATACATCTGAACGGCCTTCAAGGGGCGCGAACGTGTTTGATGGGCAGATGGTCGGCCGCGACCACGTGCTCAGCGATGGCGATATCGTCGAGCTATACATCTGAGCGGCCTTCAAGGGGCGCTTGCGAGAGATCGGTATAGATCGGCCCCGTTGGCCGCAGGTCGCTCTTGATCACGCTGACCGAGGCTACGGCGATCTGTCCCAGCGCCACCGGCCCATAGGCCGCGATGGTCTGGCCCAGGGCCGCGCTCTCGGCGGCGCTGGCGCGCCGGTTGGCGCGGGCGATGGTCAGATGCGGCGAAAAGGCGCGCGCCTCGCGCGGGTGCCCCAGGGGCTCCAACGCTCCCTCGATGGCCTGCTGCAAGGCGCGCAGCGCTCCCAGCTCGCCGCCCAGCCCGGCCCAGACGATATTGGGCCGCCGGGCATTGGGAAAGCAGCCCAAATTGGCTACCTGGACGGCAAAGGGCGGCAACGCCACCACAGCCTGCGCCACAGCCTCGTACACGGCGGGCAGGCCGCCGCTCTCCACGTCGCCCAGAAACTTGAGCGTCAGGTGGATATTGCCTTTGGGGGTCCAGCGGGCGGCCTGGCCGCCCGGCCGGCGGCGCAACTCGTTCGCCAGCGCCTCGATCCTGTCTCGCACAGCGGCGTTCAGGTGGACGCCGATAAAGGTGCGCACCAGGGTCATCTGTCGCCTCCTTGTTCATAGCCCCCCAGGACCCGCATCAGATTGCCGGAGAGCAGCCGCTCCAGCGCCTCGGGCGCCAGCCCCGCCTGCAAAACGCGCTCCAGAAAGCGGCACTGCCCGATGAGCGGGTAATCGGTGGCAAAGAGCAGCTTGTCCGGCGCCCAGCGGGCCACCTCGGCAAAGATGCGGTCGTCATATAGGTAGAGTGAGGCGGCGGTGTCGTAATAGACGTTGGCCAGCCCCTTGCGGGCAGTCGGCATCAGCTCGTAAAAAGGCAATCCGCCGCCCCAGTGGGCAAAGATGAACCGCACCTGGGGGAAGCGGCAGGCCAGGGCGTAGGCATCGTGGGGGCCTGCCGTCCCCTTGCCCGGGTAGGGGTGCCCCACCAACTCGTTGACGTGTACCATCACCGGCGCGCCGTGGGCGCTCGCCAGGTCCATCAGGTCGTCCAGGCAGGGGTCCTGCAAGCCATAGCCCTGGCCATCGGGCATCAGCTCGCCCAATCCGAGGGCGCCGGCCTCCAGGCAGCGGCGCGCCTCCGCCAGGGCCGGTGCGCCCTCGGCGGGGTTCACCACGGCAAAGGGGAGGATGCGCCCGGGCCAGCGGGCGGCGGCCTCTAGCACATGTTCGTTACACAGGCGGCAGGTCTCCGTCTCGGCAAAGGCAAAGCCAAAGGCCACCGAGCCCTCGATCTCGGCGGCATCCATGCTGCGCACCAGATCCTCGGCGGTGGCCAGGCGGGTGCGCGGCGAGGCGTGTAGCAGGCCGAACCAGCGATCCCGCGCCATATACCCGGCGCGGGCGGCCACGATTGCCGGCGGCAGGATGTGCGTGTGCGCGTCTATGACCCTCATAGGCACATGTTGCGTGACCTGGGGGAGCCTGTCAAGCCTGGACAGCCGCCCGCATTCCGGCTATAGTGACGCCATGAAGACGGAACTGATCTACAACCGCGCTGCCGGACCCCGCGATGTCCACGATGATCTGGCCAAGGCGCTGAACTATTTGGCAACGCGCGGCTGGGAACTGGCGGTACACGAGACCCAGCGATCCCGCCACGCCACCGAACTGGCCCGTGAGGCGGCCCAGCGTGGGGCGGACCTGGTCGTCGCCGTGGGGGGCGATGGCACCATCGGCGAGGTGGCCTCGGGGCTGGTGGGGTCGCAGACGACGATGGGGGTGCTGCCCGTGGGCACGGGCAACCTGTGGGCCCATATGCTGGGCCTGCCGGTCTGGTCGCCGGTGTATCCTTCGGCGCTGATGGATGCCGCCCGCGTGCTGGTCAAAGGGGAGCGCAGGCTCATTGATCTGGGCAAAGCGGGCGATCGCTACTTTCTCCTTTGGAGCGGCATCGGCTTTGATGCCCAGATCGCCCGCAATGTCGAGCCGCACCGGGATATTCGCCGCACCCTGGGCAACCTGACCTATGTGGTGACGGGTGTGGCCCAGGCGATGGCCATGCGGGGCACCCGCATGACGGTGGTGGTGGATGAACGCGCCCAGCGCTGCCGGGTGCTGCTCATCCTGGTCTCCAATGCGCAGCTCTATGGGCCCTCCTTGCGCGTTTCGCCCGAGGCGCAGTTGGACGATGGCCTGCTGGATGTCTGCATCTTTCGCGGCCAGAACTTTGTGGATGTGTGTCGCCATTTCTTGCTGCTGCTGGCGGGCCGCCATGAGGCCAGCTCACATATCGAGATGCTGCGGGGCAAGCGGATCCAGATCCTGGGCGAAAAGACCATGCCCGTACACCTGGATGGCGATCCCTTTGGCGCGACGCCGGTGACCATCGAGGTGGCGCCCCGCGCCATCGAGCTGATCGTCCCGCCTTGGGCGCCTGCGAACCTGTTCCGCAATGGCGGGGATGATCATGAATCCGAGGTCTCGCTGGGAGCGCGCATCCACCGTGGGTGGCGCCGCCAGCGCCGCCACTTGCGCATCGAAAGCGCCCGCATCCTCGAGCAGTTGGGGCGCTATTTCGGCAAAGATTCCGAAGGCTAGAACGCTACCTCTCAGCAAGCCCCGGCGGCGCCCAGCAGCAGGATCGCCCCCACGCTCACCAGGCCCACGGCAAAGGCCGCCCCCAGGCCCACCAAGAAAGGCTTGATCCCCAACCCGCGCAAGTCCGCAAAGCGCGTGCTGAGCCCCACCGCAGCCAGCGCCACCGTGAGCAGATACGAGGCCCAGGTGGTGACGGCGGCATGGGCGGCCTGCCAGCCCCCGGCGCCCCACAGCCCCAGGGCGCGCCCGCCAAAACCGGCCATCCCGCGCACCCCCGCGTCGCCCAGGGTGCGCACGCCCGCCAGCAATACGAACCCGAGCACGAACTGGGGAAAGAGCTGCCAAAAGCCCGCACGGCTACCCGCATCCTGGGCAAGCTGCGCGCCGGCGCGGGCGCTCTGGCGCATGTGGCGGATCGCCATCCAGGGGATCACGGCGGCCATGAACACATTGCGCACCAGCTTGGTGACCGTGGCCACATCCAGCGCGCGGGTATCGTAGCACAGATCGGCCAGGGCCATGCCCGCGCCCGTGACCTGCGAGGTATCGTGGATGGCGGTGCCCAGGAACAGCCCGGCCCGTACGGGGTCTCCGGCAAAGATGGCATAGGCGATATACGGATAGACCAGGGTGGCCGCGATGCCGAATACGGTGATGACGGCCACGGCATAGGCGACTTCCTCATCGCGGGCCTCGATGGCCGGCCCTGTGGCGACGATGGCCGAGACGCCGCAGATCGAGGTACCTACGCCGATCAGGGTCCCCAGGCGCGCGGGCAAGCCCAGGCGACGGCTCAACCGGTCGGCCAGGAACAGGGCCGCCAGGATGCAGACGATGACGATGGGCACGCCGGTCAGCCCGAGCCGAAACAGATCGAACAGGCTCAGCCGCAACCCTAGCAGGATGATCCCCAGGCGCAACACCTTTTTGACGGCCAGGCTCAGGCCGGGCGCGAGCCAGGCGGGCAGCCGGAGCAGGTTGCCGATCAGCAGCCCCAACAGGATGGCGACCGTCACGGCAGAGATGGGCGAGCGTTCGAACCCCAGCACCGTTTGCCCGAAAAAGCCGCTGGCCCACTCGCTCAGCCAGGCCAGCAGCGCCGCCAGCGCCAGCCCCGGCGCCACCCGCGCCACGCTCCCCGCCCATTTGCCCATCATGCCCCGCGCTTGCGCCATGCTCGTCGCCTTTCCGCTATCATCCCCTGGATCGTGTCCCCTCTGCGCCCGGGCAAGCATACGCGATTCGCAGCTCCCCGCCAATACGGGGCCTGCTCCCTTGCGACGTATCCGTTCAGAATTGGGGCGAAAGCGGCCAACACATTGTGGACGGCGGCGAACCTTGGAGGGCGGGCGTCTCGCCCGCCTACGCTGCGTACGCATACATGCGTCTGCAGCGTCTGCAGTTGCACTGCGCACTCCATGCAAGCACGAGGATAGTCCGAGTCCATATTCGATAGTCACCCAACGGCGCATCAGGCCAGAATTGGGGGGAAAGCGGCCAACAGGTTGGATACGTCGGGAGCAAGCATTGGGGCGCGGGCGTCTCGCCCGCCTTGTAGGGGCGCGGCATGCCGCGCCCCTAACACAAAACCATATAAAAACGCATTAAACACGTATGGGCAAAGCCGAGGCTAGACGCATGTATGCGTCCATAGCCTCCATAGCCGAGGCTGTTTACTCACCGACTGCGGATGTTGGCGCCACCGTTCTGGACAGTCTAGAACTTGTCCCCTTGACTCTGAGCAGACACCGCCCTGTGGCGCAGCCCCCCGCCGATAGACGCGGCCCGGCGATTGCACTATAATGCTGCCGCAACCGCTCAGGAGGAGGCCGCTGTGTATCTAGCGCCGCGAGGCACCATTGACATCCTGCCAGAGGATCAGCCCTACTGGCTCCATCTCTACGACCAGATCCGTCGTGTGGTCGCCCTGTACGACTATCAGCGCATTGACGTGCCCGCCTTTGAGGAGACGGCGCTGTATGTGCGCGGGGTGGGCGAGGGCACCGACATCGTGGACAAAGAGATGTACAATTTCACCGACAAGGGCGGGCGCGAGATTGCCCTGCGTCCCGAGTTCACCGCTGGCATCGTGCGCGCCTATCTCGAACACGGGATGCGTACCCTGCCCCAGCCGGTCAAGCTCTATAGCACCGGGCCGATCTTTCGCTACGAGCGCGTCCAGGCGGGGCGCTATCGCCAGCACACCCAGTTCGATATCGAAGTGCTTGGCTCGCTGGATCCCGCCGTGGATCTGGATGTCATGTCCGTCGCCTGGCAGCTCTATTCCGAGCTGGGCTTTCGCGGGTTGGCCTTCCAGCTCAACAGCACCGGCTGCCCGGCCTGCCGCCCGGCCTATATCCGCGAGTTGGTGGCCTATTACGAGCCGCGTCGCGGGCAGGTGTGCGAGGACTGTCGCCGCCGCCTGGAGCGCAACCCCCTGCGGGTGCTGGACTGCAAAGTCCCGACCTGCCAGCCCATCATCGCCGGGGCGCCGCACATCACCGATCACCTCTGCCCCGAATGCGCCGCCCACTTTGAGGCGCTGCGCGGCTATCTGGACGCCCTGGAGCGCCCCTACACCCTCAACCATCGCCTGGTGCGCGGCCTGGATTACTACACCAAGACGGTCTTTGAAGTCTGGGCCCAGGGGATCGGGGCGCAGAACGCCATCTGCGGCGGCGGGCGCTATGACGGGCTGGCCCAGGAACTGGGCGGCCCGCCCACCCCCGGCATCGGCTTTGGCTCTGGCATGGAGCGCATCGTGCTGCTGATGAAAGAGGAGGGCATCGCCGTGCCTGGCGCGCCCGCGCCCCAGGTGGTGCTGGTCTATCACGGCCAAGAGGCCAAGACCCGCTGCGTGCAACTGATCACCGACCTGCGGGCACAGGGGGTGCGCGCCGCGCTGGGGTTCGACGACCGCAGTTTCCGCGCCCAGTTGCGCAACGCCAACCGGCTGGGCGCCGCCTATGCCCTGATCCTGGGCGAGGACGAACTGGCGACGGGCCAGGTGGTGTTGCAGAACATGTTGGACGAGGCCCCCAAAGAGATGGTGGCCCAATCCGATGTGGCGCGGCTGCTGGCCCAGCGCCTCGATGTGGGAGCGCCATGCAGACCATAGGGCTGCTGTACCATTCGGGCCGCCCGGATTGCGTGGATCTGGCCCACCAGATTGAGGTCGTGCTGCGGGAGCGGCGTTTGCAGGTCTGGCGCGGGGCGGCCAACGACGAGGAGGCGCTGCGCCAGGCCGCGCCCGACCTGGATCTGCTGATCACCCTGGGCGGCGATGGCACCATCGTGCGGGCCATCCGCATGGTGGCCGAGGAGCGCGTCCCCATCCTGGGGGTCAACCTGGGGCGGCTGGGTTTCCTGGCCGAGGTCGAGCCCGCCGAGATGGATCAGGTGCTGCCGGCCCTGCTGGATGGCCGCTATTTCGTCGAGGAGCGCATGATGCTGCGCTCCGACCTCTACCGCGAGGATGCCCTGATCCTGAGCGCCGAGGCGATCAACGACGTGGTGATGGCCCGGGGGCGCGTCTCGCGCACGGTGCGCATCTCGGTGGATGTGGATGGCCACCATGTCTTTTCGCCCACCTGCGATGGTATGATCGTGGCCACCCCCACCGGCAGCACGGCCTACTGCCTGGCGGCGGGCGGCCCCATCGTGGCCCCCGATCTGCGCAGCCTGACCATGGTGCCCATCGCGGCCCATCTGGGCATTGCCCACGCCCTGGTGATCCCGGCGCACCGGCGGCTGGACCTGACCCTGCTCAAGGGGGCCGACGCCATGATCACGGTGGATGGCCAACTGGATCTGCCCCTGCTGCCGGGCGACCGCCTGTCCAGCTCGGCCAGCGAGAATGTGGCCCGCTTTGTGCGCATGTCCGAGAACGGCTATTTCTACGAGACGGTGCTGCGGCGGCTGGGCTGGGCGGATCGGCCCTGAGGCGTCGCAGACGATGGTGGGCGCTGCTCTGCGCCGCGCGGCTCTCTTGGTCCTTTGTGGTCTGCTGACGGCCTGCCGCGCTGCGCCCGTCCCCACCCCCACCCCTGTGGCCCAGATCGAGACCCCCTGCCTGGCCGAGCTGGCGCTGGATGCCACCCCTGCCGGGGCAGAGGTCTTGATTGACGCCGAGCCCGCCGGGCAGACCCCTCTGCGCCTGGCCTTGCCGCCGGGGGTATACCAGCTCACGCTACGCCGCGAGGGCTATGCCGACTATCGCGCCGAGGTAGAGTTGCGCTGCGGCGAGAGCCGCGCCCTGGCCCCTGCGTTGCTGGACGTGACGCCCCCCAGCATCTCTCTGGATGAGCTGCCCGCCCGGGTGGCGCCCGACGAGGGCCTCAAGGTCGCGGCGCAGGCGGCCGATAACGAGGCCGTGGTCTGGATGGCGCTGTACATCAACGAGGCGCTGGCGCATAGCGTGGAGGAGCCCACGCTGCGCCACAATGTGGATACCCGCGCACTGGGCCTGGGCGCCCATCAGGGGCGCATCGTGGCGCGAGATGCGGCGGGGAACGAGGCGACGCGCGCGGTCTCCTTCGAGATCGTTGCGCCCGCAACGGCCACGCCCACGCAAGCGGCCACCCCCAGCCCTGCGCCATCGCCAACGCCCTCGCCAACCGCCCAGCCGACGGCCACGCCCACGCCGACGGTCTCGCCCACACCCATACCCACCGCCACGCCCCGGCCCACGGTGGCCGTCTCCCAGGGGCGGATCACCCTGTTGGTGTATGACTATGAGCGCGCCCTGTACACCGATCCCGATGGCGCAGGGCACCCTTACCCTCTGCTCGATCACGACCGGGTGGGGCCGCCCGTCAGCCGCAGCTATGCCAGCATCACGCTGCGCAACGAATATCTGGAGGTCGTGATCCTGCCCGAGCTGGGCGGGCGTATCTACCAGATGCGCTACCTGCCCACGGGCCAGCCCCTGCTCTACAACAGCCGCGTGGCCAAGCCGACCCGCTGGGGACCCGAGGACCAGGGCTGGTGGCTGGCCCTGGGCGGCATCGAGTTCGCCCTGCCGGTGGATGAGCATGGCTACCTGACGGCCCAGCCCTGGGAGGCCAGCATCTCGCGCGGGGCGGATGGCAGCGCCACGGTGACGCTGCAGATCCTGGAGCAGACGCGCCAGCTCGATACCCGCATCGAGATCACCCTGCGGCCCCGCGAGGCGGCCATCCACCTGCGTACCACCCTGCGTAACCAGAGCGGCGAGCCGCAAGCGTTCCAGTATTGGGTGAATGCCATGCTCTCGCCCGGGCGGCACGGCGCCGGGCCAGAGCTGCGCCTGACGCTGCCCACCGATGCGGTCTTGGTGCACAGCAGCGGCGATGGCGCGCTGCCGCCGGAGGGCAGCGTCATGCCCTGGCCCCTGGCCGCCGGGCGCGATCTGAGCCGCTACGGGAACTGGCAGAACTGGCTGGGGGTCTTTGCGCCCCGACTGGCGGCGCCCTTTGCCGCCGCCTATGACGAATCTACCCAGATCGGGCTGGTGCACGCCTTTCCGGCTGCCATGCGGGGTGTCAAACTCTTTGGCTTTGGCCGCGATTTCGACCACAGCGCCTATGCCGATGATGGCGCCCAGTACGTCGAGCTGTGGGGCGGGCTGACGCCTACGTTTTGGGACACCACCACCCTGGGAGCGGGGGAGAGCCTGCGCTGGGAGGATACCTGGTATGTGGTGGCCCAGAGCGGCGGCGTGGATTTCGCCAATGCCGATGCTTCGTTGTATGCTAGGCGCGAAGGCGGGCGCCTGCACCTGGCGGTGGCCTCGCCCGGCGAGCGCCGCTGGCGGCTCACGGTCTCTCAGGGGGGACACATCCTGTGGGAGCAAGGGTTCGTCGTGCGCCCCGACGCGCCCTGGCGCGTATCCCTGGATGTGGGGAACACGGGCCAGCAGGTAGACGTCCATATCCAAGCAAACGACGGTTCCACCGTGTTGCGGCATCAGGTCATGCCCTAGCGCGGCGCCGTGCGAGAACAAGGAGTTGGCATGAACTGTCCCCGTTGTGGCAACCCGATCGAGGGCCGGGCCCTGTTCTGCCCGCAATGCGGGCGCAAGCTGGATCAAGAGGCCCCGGCGCCGCAGCCCTGGCTCGCCGATGCCGAGCCGGAGAACGGCGCGACGGCGGATTCCGCCGTCCCGGCTTCCGAGCCGCAGATGGACCGCGCCCGAGGTTGCCGCTCTACCCTGACCATCGTGGGCATTGCCCTGCTGGTGGTGCTGGTGGTGGGCGGCCTGGCGGCGGCGGCGATCCTGCAGGGGATGCGCGACCGCAGCGGCACCCAGGTAGAATTGGCGCAGGAGCACTATCAGCGCGGCGAGGCCCATCTGGCCGAGGGGAACTATGAGCTGGCCATCGCCGAGTTCGAGCAGGCCCTGCGGCTGGACCCGGCGCTGGTGGAGGCGGCGGATCGGCTGGCCGAGGCCGAGACGCTGTTGGCCGCCCGGCCCACGCCCACTTCGATCCTGCAAGGGGCCGTCGAGCAAAGCCATTGGGATGCCCTTCAGGCAGTCCTGATGCAGCAGGATTGGGCCCAGGTGGTGCAGCGCGCCGAGCAGATCACGACGCTGGATTCCACCTATCGCCGCCAGGAGCTGGATGACATCCTCCACGATGCCTATTACCAGCTTGGCCTGCAATCGGTGCAGGAGAACCGCATGCAAGAGGCCGTGGGCTATTTCGACCGCGCCCTGGCGTTGCGCCCCGGCAGCGCCCAGGCCTCGCTGGCCCAGAGCACGGCCAAGCTCTATATGGATGGCGTGCGCTATGCCGGGACCGACTGGGCGGCGGCCGTGGACCGCCTCTCGATGCTATATACCCTGGATCCCGCATACCGCGATGTGCAGGCGCGCCTGCACGTTGCATACCTGGCCTATGGCCAGCAGCTCGCCGCCCGGGAGGATTGGTGTCTGGCGGCGCTCCAGTATCGCCGCGCCAACGAGCTAACCCCCGCCGACGCCACCGCCGCCCTGGCCCAAGAGGCCGCCGACCGCTGCGGCGCGCCCCCAACGGCGGGCGACCCGACCGTCCCCACGGGCGACGATCCCGGCGCGACCCCGGGCGCCACCACGGGCACACCCGGCGCCCCTGCGGGCACCTTTGTGGGGCGCGTGGATAGGACCGAGCACGTGGCCGCCTCCGGAATCTATGTGCGCGGCCAAGTGCTGGATCGCGAGGGCGAGGGGGTGCCCAATGTGCGCGTCAAGATCCAGGCCTGGGATTGGTTCGCCTATGCCACCAGCGATGGCAGCGGCCAGTTCTCCTTTGACGGGCTGGGCAACCCGGTTACCTACACCCTCAGCCTGGCCGATCTGCCCTCCGAGCCGGTGGACGCGCCCACCGAGTTCACCCTGCTTACCTGGGTGATCTTTGAGGAGGCGCGCTAGCGCAGCCTGTCGCGGGAAAGGCGATGCCCATGAAGACCCTGGAGACCATCGTTGAGGCGATCCGTGAGGAATGGACCCAGCAGGATCAGGTGCGCGACCTGACGTTGCAGCGCTCGCGGCTGCTGATCCGCCACTGCGCCAACTCGATCCGCGCCACCCATCGCCGCGAGTACGACGAGGCCCGCGCCCTGCTGCACGAGGCCGCCCAGGCCGCCGAGATCATGCAGGCAGAGGCCGCGCCCTTTGGCGATATCGCCTCGGCGGGCTATCTGTTGGACGCCCTCAAAGAGTACGCCGAGGCCGCCCTGGTGTTGGCGTTCGTCACCGAGGGCGAGCTGCCCGATCCGGCCAGCCTGGGGATGCCCAACGCCCCGTATCTCAACGGGCTGGGCGAGGCCGCCGGCGAGCTGCGCCGCTATGCCCTGGACGCCATGCGCCGCGACGACCTGGAGCAGGCCGAGCGTATGCTAGAGAGCATGGACGAGATCTATATCCACCTGGTGACCATGGATTTCCCCGACACCCTGACCCGGGGGCTGCGCCGCACCACCGACATGGTGCGCGGGGTGACCGAGCGCACCCGGGGCGACCTGACCACGGCCGTGGGCGCATGTAAGCTCCAGGATGCCCTGCGCTCCTTCGAGGCGCGGTTGGAGCGTCGCGCCTCTGACGATGCCTGAGGGCCGCAGGGGCGGGCCGCGCCCCCTGCGGGCCAGCGATGTGGGGCGCTATGGCTACTGCGCCCGCGCCTGGTGGCTGGAGCGGGTGGGCGGCGCCACGCCCACCAACCGGGCGGCCCAGCGACGCGGCGAGCGCCGCCACCAGGCCCACGGTCGCCTGGTGAGCGCCGCGCAACGCCAGGGCCGCGCCGTGCACGTCCTCCTCTGGCTGGCCGCCGGCCTGGCCCTGGCGCTGGCCATCTCCCTGTTGTGGCCCTGACGCCATGAGCCATCCCCAGACCCTGTTGCTCCTCGGCTTGCTGGCAACCCTGCTCCTGGCCCTGTGGGCCTGGCGGCGGGCCGGGCGCCTGAGGGGGCGGGCGGGCCTGCCCGATGCGCCGGTGGTCTACAGCGACACGGGCCGCCGGGAGCGGGGCGCGCTCCTGCGCTCGGCGCGCCACGGCCTGTACGGGCGCCCCGACTATATCCTGTACCGGGAGGGTTCGCAGATCCCGGTGGAGCTCAAATCCGCGCGGGCCGTCTCGCGCCCCTACCACAACGATGTGCTGCAACTGGCCGCCTATTGCCTGCTGGTGAGCGAGGCCCAGGGACGGCGCGTCCCCTATGGCCTCTTGCGCTATGGCGAGGCCACCTTTTCCGTCCCCTACACCCCCGAGCTAGAGGAGGGGTTGCTGGAGACGCTGGCCGCCATGCGCGCCGCGGTGGGTGCGCGCTCCGCCCCCGACCGCTCCCACAACGTCCCCGCCCGCTGCCGCCGCTGTGGCCTGCGGTCGCGCTGCGGCCAGGGGCTGGGGGAGTGAGGAGGGCAATACAGGAGGGCGGGCGTCTCGCCCGCCCCGCGGACGGGACGTCCGCGCTCCGTAGCCTCACCGCAGCCGCCGCTGTGGCCTGCAGCGCCGCCCCGTTAGTTGTCCCCCTCTCACCGTGGATACTTGATAGAGGCTCCCCGTCGCTATAGCCCAATGCCGGAGGACCGCATGCTCCCCACCACATCCCAGCGCCCGGATCGCCGCGAGAACGCCACCCTTGCCGCCCTCCGAGCGCAAAATGCGAGCACGTTTTTGCCAAACGAACCCATTTTGGGGATATCTTCTGGGATATCGCCAGATATCCCAGACCTCGTCCTTGATCAATCCTCGTGCCTGTGCTATCCTATACATACAGTACGTTCTGTACAGAATGGGCATCTTTTGAGGGGGTACGATGGACAAGCAGGTGGGCGTGACAGAGATCCGCAAGCAGTTCGCCACCATCCTGAACGAGGTCGAGTATCGCGGCGACAACTATGTCATCCTGCGGCACGGCGAGCCGGTGGCCGCCCTGGTGCCCATGCGCGTCTATCGCCAGTGGCAACAGGAGCGCCAGGAGCTGTTCGATCTGCTGCGCCAGGCGCAGGAGCGCAACCGCGACGCCGACCCCGACCAGGTGCTGGAGGATGCCTTGCAGGCCCAACGCGCCGTGCGCCAGGCTGAGGCGGGCCGCGCGCCATGATGCGCGTCGTGCTGGATGCCAACGTCCTGGTCAGCGCCCTGATCTCGTCGCGGGGCAGCCCGGCGGCCATCCTCGCCTGCTGGGAGCAGGGCGCGTTCGAGTTGGTCGTCAGCCCGGCCATCCTGGACGAGCTGGGGCGCGTGCTCCGCTATCCCCGCATCCAGGCGCGCTACGACCTGCCCGAGGCGCTGGTGGGGCGCTTTTTGGAGCTGTTGCAGCGCGTGGCCACCCTGGTCGAGCCGCAAGGAGAGATCGCGGCCATCCCCGCCGACGCCAGCGACAACCGCTACCTGGAGGCGGCCCTGGCGGGCGGCGCCGTCTATATCGTCAGCGGGGATGCGCACCTGCTCGCCCTGAGCGCTCATCAGGGTACCCGCATCCTGGCGCCCGCTGCCTTTTTGGCCCTGCTCAAGCTGGAAGGCCAGGGCTGAGGCGAGCGCCGGGAGCCCTCTCACACCGCCCTCTGCAGCACCTCCGAGACCTGGCGGGCCATCCGGCGGATGTCAAAGCAAGCCTCGGCGCGGGCGCGCCCCGCCCGGCCCCACGCCGCGCGCAAGGCCGGATCGTGCAGCAGCGCGCTGGTAGCCCGCGCCAGGGCCTCTTCATCGCCCGGCGGCGCCAGGCGGCCCGTCTCCCCGTCCACCACGATCTCTGGCAGAGAGCCCTGGGCATAGCCCACCACCGCCTTGCCCATCGCCATGGCCTCCAGGTTGACCAGCCCCAGGGCCTCTGGATCGCACGGCTGCACGAAAAGATCCATCGCCGCCAGGGCCAGGGCCGGATCGGCCAGTTGCCCCGTGAACGTGACCCTCTCGGCTACGCCCAGCTCCTTGGCCAGCGCCAGCAGCCCATCGGCATAGGCGTCCTCGCCAAAGATGGCCCCGCCGACGACCAGCCCCCACGCATCGGGCGCGTTCTCCAGCACGTGCGCCAGCACCCGCAAAAAGCGGTCCTGCCCCTTGATGGGGTTGAGCCGCCCAACGATGCCCAGCACCAGCGCATCCTGGGGGATCCCGTGCTCCTGCCGGAATACATTCCCATCCATCCCAGGATCGAACCGCTGGACCCGAATGCCGTTGTGCACCACGGTTATCTTGTGGCCGCAGGGCTGTTGCTGCGCCGTCGCTTGCGAGTTGGCCACCACGTGGGCGGCCAGGGTGCAATAGAGCGCCTTGCCCGCGCGCTCCAACCAGGCGCACCGGGGCTCGGATTCGCCCAGCCAAAAGTCATTCCGATACCACACATAGGGGGTGCGCGTCAGGAGCGCGGCCGGCGCTGCATAGATCACGGCCCGCACCGAGAACGCCACCAGGATATCTGCGCCTGTATGGCGCACAATGCGAGCAAGCGTCCTGGCGCCTGCCGCCAGATCAACCGGGGCGCGCCAGGAGCGGCGCAGGCGCGGCAAGGGGGCCAGATGCACGGGGATGCCCTGGGCGGCTGCCCGATCGGCCAAGGGGCCTCCAAAACAGGCCAGATGCGGCTCCCATTGGGCGCGATCCAGATGCTCTAACAACATCAGCAGGCTGATCTCGCCGCCGGCCAGGGCCGTCGCGTGGTCTACAAAGAGCACGCGCTTGCGAGCGTCTTGGGCCAGGGCGTTCGCAGGTGCGTTCATCGAGTGAAACCTTTCACCCAGGGCTCCTCCGATGGTTGCTCGCAGAAGGTGGAGATGCAAGCGCAGAGCCAACGCGGGGTAACGCTCATGCGCTATCCCGCGTTGGCTTGGTCCTCCGGTGCGTCTTTTCGTCCTAGCCGGTCACCCAGCCGCCAAAGACCGGATACTGGCTGCAGATGATCTCCAGATAGGCGGGCCGGTTGCGGGCGTTCTCCGCCAGGGCGCGCCCCAGGGCCGGGATGATCTCCCCCGGCTCGGTCACGTCCTCGGCATAGTAGCCCATCGCCCGCACCGCCTCGGACATGTCGGTCTCGTCGTGGGCGCACACCTCGCAGGTGTACGGATCGTGGCCGGGGCCCCAAAAGCCGGGGCCATAGCCCGCAAAGCCGCCGTTGTTGATGTGGATGGTGGTCACCCCCACATGCTCGCGCACCAGGGGCTCGAAATTGCCCAGCATATAGCCCACGCCGGCGTCGCCGGTGACGTTGATCACCTGGCGCTCCGGGTAGGCCAGCTTGGCCGCCATCGCCGCCGCCAGCCCAAAGCCCAGGGTCGAGACGTTGCCCCACCCCAGGAACCCGCGCGGGATGCGGGCGGGCCACACGGTGCTGAGCTGGTCGCGGGTGCTGCCCGAATCGTGGGTGATAAAGCAGTTGTCCAGGTCCAGCACCTTGCGCATGTCGCCATAGACCCGGTAGGGGTTGATGGGCGTGTCGTCCGAGACCATCAGCGGCTCGTACTTGGCCATCATCTCGGCCTTGAGCGTGCGAATCTCTTCCACCAGCGCCGCCTTGGCGGGGACGCCGCCATCGGTGCGGCGCAGCAGTTCTTCCGCCAGCGCCTCCAGCGTGAGCCCGGCGTCGCCGATGACGGCGTGGCGCGTGGCATAGACCCGGTTCACGTCCGCCGGATCAGCCGTGCAATGCACAATCACCTTCTGGCCCGCGTCGGGGATGGTCTGGCGAAAGTGGCCGCTGGCCAGGCTGGTGCCCACGGCCAGCACCAGGTCGCACCCGCGCAAAAAGTGGGCCGCCAGCTCGCCCCGCACCCCCACCGAAAGGGGGTGATCCATCGGGAAGACGCTCATAGCCTTGAGGGTGCTCAGCACGGGCAGTTGGGCCGCCTCGGCGAACTGGCGCAGCGCCTCGACCCCACCGCCATAGTAGACGCCCTCGCCCACGTAGAGCAGGGGGCGCTGGGCGGCCAGCAGCGCCTCGATGGCGGCCTGCACGTCGGCGGGGTCGGGCGCCGCGCGCCAGCCCTTGACCGGTTCGTAGGCCGCCTCGTCCATCTCGCCCAGGGCGCGGGGGATGGTCACCAGCACCGGGCCGGGCCGCCCCGTGCGCAGCATGGTGAACGCCCGCCGCATCACCTCGGCCACGCGCTCGGGCCGGTCAATCTCGCCGATCCACTTGGTTACGCTGCGCAGGCCGTCGGCGATCTCGTATCTCCCCCGGCCCCCGGCCCCCACGGGCACCCCATCGGAGAGCAGCAGCAGGGGCGACGAGTCCTCATAGGCCTGGGCCAGGGCGCCATAGGCCATCTGGAGCCCCGCCGGGTTCAGCCCGCCCATGACGGTGCAGACCCCGATCTTGTCCCCGTTGGTCACCCGCGAATAGGCGTCCGCCACGGCCACGGCATAGCGCTCGTCGCGCATCATGATCATGGGGACGCCCTCCTGGCCCAGGGCGTTGTTCACGCAACAGACCGGAAAGGTGGTCACCCACTCGACGCCCTCTTGCTTGAGAATCCTTGCCAATGCGTTGGCTGCCTGTATCGCCATGCGAGCCTCCTCTCGTGGCCGAATGCGTTGTGCGGCGCCCTGCCCGGCCACCACGGCAGGGCGCCGCCGGTTGTGCCTCTATCGGCGCCACCCCTTGTAGGCGTCCCGGCCCTGCCAGAGGGCCGTGTCGCCCAGCTCTTCCTCGATGGCCAGCAGGCGGTTGCGGTCGCCGCCTCGTGTCTGCCCCGCGTTCAGCCCCACGGAGAAATCGCCGACGCTGTCATTGTCGCCCCGGCTGCCGCAGGGATGTACGTTATAGCCGTTGCGGTGGGCCAAACGGCAGGCATCCAGCGCCTCGGTGACCGTCCCGATTTGCGTTATCTTGAGCACCATCGAGTTGGCCGCGCCCAGCTCGATAGCCTGCTGCAAGCGCTGAGGGTTTGTGGTGAACAGGTCGTCGCCCACGATCTCGATGCCCAGCTCGCGGGTGGCCAGGGCGTGGCCCTCGAAATCCTCCTCGTGCAAGGGGTCCTCCAGCGAGACGATGGGAAAGGTCTCGACCCAATCCTTGAGCAGGGCGATCACCTCGTCGCGGGTCTTTTCGCCCGGCGAGAACAGGCCCACGTACCGGTCAATGTCCCTCTCATAGTAGGTATCCGCCGCGCAGTCGAAATAGAGGCCCATCTGGCCCTCGTGGCCCGTCTTGACGATGGCCTCGGTCATGATCTCCAGCAGCTCGCGGTCGTGCTGGATCACCCCGGCCAGGCTCATGCCCCGGTAGGCGGGGGCGAACTTGTCCGGGTAGCGCTCGCGCAGCATCTTGACCACAGCCTCGGTGCACTCCCACGACCAGTAGATCGCCTCGGAATAGCTGCCCGCGCCCCAGGCGGCAAACTCGTAGCTGGGCTTGAGCCAGCGGCTGCTGCCCGGATCGCGATAGCGCCCGCCCGTGCCGATCCCGACGATGGGGATGGGCATGGTGCGGGCGTCGGGCCCGCCGATGTAGCGATAGAGGGGCAGGCCGCAACTGGCCGCCGCCGCCTTGATCACCGCCAGCGAGACGCCCACGATGGCATTGGCCCCCAGGCGCCGCTTGTCCGGCGTGCCATCCAGGGCGATCATGGCCAGGTCAATGCCCGCCTGATCGGTGACATCCATGCCCACGATGGCCGGGGCGATCTCGGTGTTGATCGCGGCCGCCGCCTTGCGGGCGCCCAGCCCCCGATAGCGCGCGCCGCCATCCAGCAGGAACTTGGCCTCGTACGTGCCGGTAGAGACGCCCGATTCGGGGGTGGACCGGCCCCGTGCGCCGCTCTCCGTCTCGACGGTGACCTCTAGCGAAACCAGGCCCCGGTTGGCCAGGATCTCGCGGGCCGAAATGCGTGTGATGCGATCTCCCATGTGTGTCGTGCTCCTTGTTGGTTCCGTGTTCGTAACACTTGTTCGTGCGAGCAGTGGTATTGTCACTACTGCCCTCGCCCCCCATCGAGACTTGTCCCGGTGGCGAGTTTCGCCTTCCCCCTCTCCCACAAAGTTGTGGGAGAGGGGGCTCCGACATGCCCATTGCGCGTCACGGCCGTGGGGGTGAGGGCCGCCTGCGCCCTTACAACACCACGGTCACCCGCAGGTCGCCCAGGCAGGTGCCGGTGTTGCCCGTATGGATGGCGCTGCCCAGTTTCATCAGCGGCATGGTGGCGTTGTGGTTGGCCAGCTCGGCCTCGATATTTACGCCGTGCTCGGCGGCCTCCCCCAGCGTATAGCCATCCACCAGCCCCCCCGCCATACAGATATACTCGCCGCCCACGAGCTGGGTGCCCGGGCCGTCCGTGCCATCGGAATCCATCGCCGCCACGACGATGCGCTTGCTGGCCAGGCGCCCGCTGCCCAGCAGCGCCGCCGAGGCCAGGGCGTATTCCTGGTTGCGCCCGCCCACGCCGGTGGCGTCGCCCACGGGCACCTCCAGGTGCCCGCCGGTGATCAGGGCCACGGGCGGCGTAAAGGGCCGGCCATAGCGCTCGCACTCGATGCCGACCTGCAACAGGACGTTGGCCGCCTCTGCCGAGATGGCCGTCAGGTGCGAGCTGAGGATCGCGCCGGTGAGCCCCAGTTCCTCCGCCTTGGCCCGCGCCCCCTCCACCATCTGGTAGAGGTCAATGGGCTGCCAAAAGCTCATGCGCATCGCCTCGAACTCGGCCAGATCCGGCACGTCGTAGGCGGGGTCCATGCGCTCGAACACGTCGCGCATCACGGGCGGCAGCTCGTCATACCAGGGCTGGGCGCGAAAGTAGGGCGCGTCATCGGCCATGCGGTTGGCGCCGGGCGGCCAGGAGGGCGGGAACGACGATGTGCGGGGCAGCTTGCCGCGCCAGCGGCCAAAGAGCCCCACCTGCATCACCAGGTTGATGCTGCGGGCCGGGTGGATCATCTGCATGATGCGTCCCCGGCTCACCTGGGAAAAGTAGCTCATGGGCCGGATGATGATCCCCTGGCTGCCATACTTGATCGCCAGGCGATAGAGCGCCCGCAGGTCGTCCAGGGTGACGCCGGGGGCGGGCAGGGGCGAAAGGGACGAGGCCCCATCGCTGAACAGGGTGAACACCAGGTCGCGGGGGGTGACCCGCCGGGCGATCTCGACGATGCGCCGCGTGCCCTCCACCGAGCCCTCGTCGGGCACGGGGTGCGCCCCCTCGGTGACGACGATGCGCTCCAGGTTGCACGGCTCACCGCGCTTGATGGTGATGGCTCCGGCGGTCAGCCGGTCGCCCAGGATGTCCTCCAGCGCCCGGGCCTGGCACTGGACCGCCTTGCCCGCGCCAATGACATAGATCTGCTCGATCTCGTCCAGGTCTACGACCTCGTCGCCATAGCCCGAGACGTCCATCTGGGGCTGGCCGCCCACCAGCAGCCGGTTGCCCTCGATGCGGATCAGCTTGCGGGTGTTGGCATAGGGGTCGCCGGCGGCCAGGCCCGCCTCCAGGATCTCGAGCGCCAGGGCCCGCCCCTCGCGGTGCCCGTGGGAAACAAGCTCATCGCGGTTCTGGAATAGCATATGCTCCTCTCTGATAGTCCGGAAAGCTTTGCAGCGTTCTGCAGAGCAGGACGTGGGCTGGCTGCGCATACATGCGCCTGCGGCCAGCCCCTACGGGATATGCGCTGTAGGGGCAACCCCCCGTGGTTGCCCCCTTGGTTACACGTATGTCCTTTACTCCCCGATGACGGGGCCAGGAGGCCGGTAGAACCCCAGCTTGGGCGTGTCCCAATACTCGGTGGATGGGAACAGCTCGCCCGGATAGCGCAGGTTGGCCTCGATCCCCTCCAGGTTCAGGTCCACCCCCAGGCCCGGCTTGTCCGGGATGGCGGCATAGCCCTCCTGAATCAGCGGCTCGTCCAGGCCGGTGACCAGGTCCTTCCAGAAGGGCAGGTCCAGGGCGTGGTTCTCCAGCGCCACCAGGCTGGGGATGGCTGCCGCGCAGTGCAGGTTGGCCATAAAGGCGATGGGCGAGCCCGCAAAGTGCAACGCCGTGGGCAGGCCGTGCTGCTCGCCATAATCGGCGATGCGCTTGGTCTCCAGCATGCCGCCCGAGGTCAGCAGGTCGGGGTGCAGGATGTCCACCGCGCGGGTCTCGATCATCTCGCGGAACCCATCCCACAAATAGAGCTCCTCGCCGGCGGCCGTGGGCACATTGATGGCGCGGGTCACCAGCCGGTGCCCCTCGATATCCCACCAGGGCATGGGGTCCTCGATCCAGGCCAGGCCATAAGGCTCCAGGGCGTTGGCCAGCCGGATCACCTCGTTGGCGGTGAGATAGCCGTGGCCAAAGTGGTCAATGCACAGCGAAATCTCCCAGCCCACGGCCTCGCGCACCGCCGCCACGATGGCGGCCATGCGGGCCACGCCCTTGTCCGAGAGCTTGCTGCCGATGCCGACGCCGGGGGCCTGGCCGCGACGCGCCAGGGGATACTCGTGCCCCGTGGGCGTCCCGATCAGGGCGCCAGGCGCATCGTTCAGCACATTGGGGCCGATATCGAACTTGATGAACGTCAGGCCCATCGCCTTGCGCTGCAAGACCCGCTCCACGTATGCCTCGGGGGTGGGCTCGTGGGGTGTGGGGGTGTCGGCATAGATGCGCACCCTGTCGCGATACTTGCCGCCCAGAAACTGGTAGCAGGGCACGCCGTACACCTTGCCCACCAGGTCCCACAGGGCCAGCTCGATGCCCGAGACGCCGCCCCCCTGGCGGCCCGGCCCGCCCAGGGGCTTGATGGCGCGCAAGAGCATGTCCACGTTGCAGGGGTTCTGCCCCAACAAAACGCTCTTGAACTGCAGGGCGTTCTCCTTGTGCCCGGCGTCGCGCACCTCCCCGATGCCATAGACGTCCTGGTTGGTATCAATGCGGATGATGGGGTAATCATAGTTGGAAGCCACCACCGCGATGCGCATGTCGGTGATCTTGAGTTCGCTGGGCCGCGACCAGGTGCGCACCACATCCTCGATGCGCCCCCTCCGCAGCTCACCCTGCCGGTCTATCATGTTCCATGCCTCCTTTGAGAGCAGATCCAGCATATGGGCTGCTCCCTATCGCATCACGCCCAATAGCCCTCGGGGGCTGCGTCCAGGCTGGCCAGGGCCGCCCGTTGGCGGGCGATCCGCGCCAGCACGGCCCGGTGCAGGCCCTCGGTGGTCTCGTCAATGTCCAGGCTGCTGTTGGTATAGGGGTCGGCCTTGGTGGCGGCGTTCACCTGCTCGATCCAGGCGGCCTCCAGGCCGCTCGCCCCCGAAAAGGCCCCGGCCAGGCCGCCGGCCACCGCCGCCAGGCAGTCGGTATCGCGGCCATAGTTGACGGCGGCCAGCATGGCCGCGCGAGCATCGCCCTGGGCTGCGCAAAAGATCGCCAACCCCTTGGCTACGATCTCGTTGGCCTGGGACTGGCCATAGACGAAATGGTTGCCGCCTGAGTAGAGGGTGTAGAACTCGTCGCGCATGGCCATGGGATCATTGTGTCGCCCCGCGATCTCTAGCGCGCGCTCGATCTCTTCCTGGATGCGGTCATAACCGCCGTAGGGGGTGCCTTTTTGGCTGCGATAGGCGGCGAACGCGAGGGCCGTCTGGAGCACCGAATCCACCGTGGCGCCGGGCCGCAGGGCCTCGGCCAGGGCGGCGTCATAGAGGGCCGCCCAGCGCAGGGCAAAGGTCGTCTCGGCGGCATACACCAGCCCCACGTCGTACACATCGGCGGCGGCAGCGGCGGGGTCGCCCGCGTTAATGATCCCCAGGGTGTGGCTGGCCCGCGCCATCGAGACCACATTGTTGAACGGCCAGAGCCGCCCCAGCTCGCGGGGCGGCACCCCGGCCCGTGCCATCTCTAGCAGGCTCTTGTCGAACGGCTCCTGCTTGTAGACCATTTTGGCCGGGTCCAGCACATCGAGCCAGACGAGCAACAGGTCGTCGGCGCTGATCCGATCCTGCTTGCGGATGACGGCGGTGTTCATCAGCTTTTGGCGCTCGATGCCATCTTCGGTGGTGCCGGGGGGGCGTTGCCAATCGGTGTAGCTGGTATAGTGCTTGTAGCTCTTGAGCTCCGTCAGGAACCCATAGGTCGCCTCGATGCGCTGGGGCTCCCAGCCCTCGACGGCCGCCCCCATAGCCGAACCAACCCACGAACCGGCGATGCAGCCGCGAATCTTGTCACGCAGTGTGGTCATTTCTTGCGCCCCCCTTGTTCCAGATGCTTCCTCGCAACGCGCCCAGTATACCGCAAATCCACAGCCGAGGCATGTGCAAAAGCGATCTCGCCTGCAAGGGGCCATTAGACAAAAGGCCCATCGGGTAACGGACTACCCGATGGGCCTTGGTGTATCTGATGCGTGCGCTACCTACCGCAGCGTGATCGGCAGGTACAAGCGATGGAACTCGTCCCCGAACAGAGCGTACTCGGAAAAGTGGTCTATCTCCGCCACGACCTGTTTGAGCAGAGTATCATCGTCGCTGTTCAGACGCAGCCACGTGCCCGGCCCCGCCCACCAGAGGGCCATCGAGCCAGGGATAGCCTCCTGATAGGCCGTGTCGCCATAGCCGATGATCACGGTCAACGGCACGTCGGGCTGCACACGTAGCCCGGAGCTGAGCAGCGCTGTGGCCGTGAATGCCCGGCCCACATCCACCTTGCCGTGTGGCGTGGAGGATGGCCCTGGCTGGGTCACGTGCACGATCCGCACCGTCTCGGTGAACGCCCCGGCGGGCACAATGTACTGTACCTGGTCGTCGTCCGAGGTCAGGTTGCCCCCCTCGGGGGGGATCAGCCCCACGGTGGTATCCGGCTCTGGCGCAAAGTTGGCCGCCAGCGCCCGATCCCCTGTGGCCATGAACGCGTACTCGGCGTCGGTGGAGACCACCAGGCCGTCCTCGGTCCAGTTCAGAAAGTCGAAACCGACATCCGCCGTGGCCGTGACGACCACATGCACGCCGTGGGTGTAGACCCCCGCCCCCAACACCTGCCCGCCGTGGGCGGGGCTGGCCGAGAGGGCAATGGTGTACTGGTTCAGCGCCAGGTTCGCCAACAGATCGCGATCCCGCGTGGCCGAGAAGGTTACGTTGTGATAGGACGAGATGGGAACGCCATTCTCGGTCCAGTTCACCAGGTGCCAACCCTCAAAGGGGACCACGCTGGCGGTCACTTGCGAGCCATAGCTGTACGTCCCGCTGCCAAACAGGTTGCCGCTCCCGACCGGATCGGCGGCCACATAGACATGCACCTGATCGGGCGTCACGCCTTGCAGATAGGGGTAGCCACTATTGCGGGTGTACGCGGCGTCGGCGGCCCAGGTGCTCGTCCAGTCCCAGCCATCATAGGTGCTGGCGTCGTACGGATGGGTCATCTGGGCCGTGGTGCGGCCCGCGCCCCGGGCGCTGGTCGCCTGGCCCGAGGTTTGGGTGTCCCAGTAGCAGTGCTCGTCCACCGTCGAAGACGTGACGCTTCCCAGAAAGCCGCCCACGTTGGCGCCCGTGCCCGCAACTCCGCCGGCGCTGTAAGAGCGGTAGAGGTAGGCTGTACCGACCCCTGCGCTGCTGCGGCCCACTAGGCCGCCCACCTCATCTGCTCCGTTGACATAGGCGCGGCTATAGCTATCGGCGATGGTGCCGCCAATGTTCCAGCCCACCAGCCCGCCCACCATATTCGTGCCCACTACCGAGCCCATGGTGTAGGCGTGGCGGATCTCGCCCGAGTTGTAGCCCGTGAGCCCGCCGGTCTGTTGGGTGCCCTGCACGTCCACGACGGCGGACACGTTGTGCATAGCGGTGCCGGTAAAGGCGCCCACCAGCCCGCCGATCCGGCCGGCTGAAGCCGAAGACATGACCTCGCCCGCCGCCGAGCAGTTCTCGATGACGGTCTGGAAGGAGGCGCTGCCTGCCAAAGCAGCGCTTGCGCCTCCACCCAGCACGTTCACATTCTCCATGCGCACGTTGCGGATGGTGGCGCGATAGGTGTAGCCGAACAGGGCCTGTTGCTGGGCGGTCGGCCGGCTGATGGCCAGGTTGCGGATGGCGTAACCAGCGCCGTCAAAGGAACCGTCAATGAACGGTGCATTGGGAGAGGATATGCCCACAGGCGACCAACCGCGCCCATAGTCCCAGGTCACCGAGGACGACAGGTCAATGTCGTTGCCCAAACGATAGTGGGCATCCAGGTCCTGGCGCATGGCGTTGAGTTGATGGGCGTTGCGGATGATGTAGGGGTCGCCCTCGGTCCCGTCGCCGTCCAGATCGGCCAGGTCCACCGGCTGGGGCTGGGTGTAGGCCGCCAGATCGCGAAACTCGGGGTAGCCCTGCCCCTCTACGATGGTCCAGAGCGAGTAAAAGTTGTACATCTCATAGTTGGACTGCTGCTGCATCTGGGCCGTGGTGCGGCCCGTACCCAGGGCGCTGGTCGCCTGGCCCGAGGCCTCTGTGTCCCAGTAGCAGTGGGCATCTACGGTCGCAGCGGAAACCCGCCCCAGCAGTCCGCCGATGTCGTCGCCAGAGCCCGACACCGGACCTGTACTGTAGGAGCGGTACATGTAGGTGGTGCCAACGCCCGAACCGCTGCGGCCCACTAGGCCGCCCACCTCGTCTGCTCCGTTGACGGTCGCGCGGCTATAGCTATCGGCGATGGTGCCGCCAATGTTCCAGCCCACCAGCCCGCCCACCATATTCGTGCCCACTACCGAGCCCATGGTGTAGGCGTGGCGGATCTCGCCCGAGTTGTAGCCCGTGAGCCCGCCGGTCTGTTGGGTGCCCTGCACGTCCACGACGGCGGACACGTTGTGCATAGCGGTGCCGGTAAAGGCGCCCACCAGCCCGCCCACAAGGCCGGTTGAAGCCGAGGACATGACCTGGCCCGCGGCCGAGCAGTTCTCGATGACCGTCTGGAAAGAGGCGCTGCCCGCCAGCCCCGCGCTTCTGGGCCCTCCCAGCACGTTCACATTCTCCATGCGCACGTTGCGGATGGTCGTCTGCTGGGTATAGCCGAACAACGCCTGCTGCTGGGCGGTGGGGCGGTTGATGGTCATATTGCGGATCGCATGGCCGCCGCCGTCATAGGAGCCATCCTTGAACGGCGCGCTGGGAGAGGACGTGCCGATGGGCGCCCAACCCTCGCCCTCGTTCCAGGGCGCCACACCCAGGTCAATATCCGCGATCTGCAAAAAGTGGGCGTCCAGATGGTTGCGCACATCATCCAACTGGGCCGCCGTCGCCACCAGGTAGGGGTCTTCTGCCGTGCCCGAGCCCCCGGCAAAGCTCAGGGGCAATGGCCCCTGCTCCGCCAGCGTGGGCGGCACCGCCGCCACGCCTAGAGCCACGATCAGGCCCAGCGCCAACAGTAGGGATATGACTCTCGACCGCGAGTGAACCCATCGCATGCTGTGTCTCCTTTCGCAACGCATCCTTTGCGTTGCCTGCGCTCACGACGCCAACGCGCCTTGCAGCCCGCTTACGGGCCCTGGGCGAGGCCGGACCGGCCGCTCGTCGCGGCACAGAGGCAGCATGCGGGTGCGGCGTCCTCTTGCCAGGGCGTCTCCCGTAGCGCATCCATTATAACAGAGTAAAATACAGCCTGTCCACTGCAAGGCGCTAATTTACCAGGCCAACGCGGAATTACATCCGCGAATGCCCAACATGCAATCAAGTCTGCATGTTTCCGGTGAGAAGCGCTCTGAAATAGAAAGAATCAAACCGAACATGAGGGATAATCGCGGCGCTCTATGGCGATAACGGTAATAGAATTGTCGCCTATTCCTGCATCGGTGAAGCGCGGGAATAGGCCAGGGGGGGCGCCGGACGCACTGGGGCGATCTCGCAGGGGGAACTGGGGCGGACGCAGACCTACGTCCGCCCCAACAAGAACGCAGCGCTAACTGACGCGGATGCCCAGGGAGAGATCGAGCCGGTTGCGCAGGGGCTGGCCCGCGATATAGCGCGCCAGATTGTCCTGAAAGATGGCCAGGGCGCGCTCCTGGTAGACGGGGGTGCTCCCGGCATAGTGCCCGGTGATCAGGGTATTGGGCGCATCCCACAAGGGCGAATCGGCGGGCAGCGGCTCTGGATCGGTCACATCCAATCCGGCGCCGCCGATCTGGCCGTTATTGAGCGCCTCGATCAGGGCGTCCTGGTCAATGGTGCCTCCGCGCCCAATGTTGATGATGCAGGCTGTGGGTTTCATCAAGGCCAACTGGCGCGGGCCGATCATCTGCTGGGTCTCGGGGGTCAGGGGCACGGTCAGCACCACCAGATCCGCCTCGGGCAGCACCTTGTCGAGCTGGTCGGGGCCGACCATGCGGGCCACGCCCTGGGCGGGCCTATCGGGGTCTCGGCGCACGCCGATGACGCGCATCTCCATCGCCTCGGCAATGCGGGCCGTGCGCTCGCCGATGGCGCCCACCCCGATCAGCACCAGGGTCTTGCCCGCCAGCTCAAAGATGGGGGGCAGGCCGCCGCTGCGCACCCAGGCATGGCGCTCTTGCGCCTGGACGGCCTCGGGGATGCGCCGCGCCAGGGCCAGCATCAGCGTGAAAATGTGCTCGCTGATGGGGATGGCGTGCAGCCCCGAGGCGTTGGTCACGATCCAATCTTTCCCTTGGGCCTCGGGGTGCTCCATGATCCAATCGGCGCCGGCGCCCCATTGCTGATACCAGCGCAGGCGGGGCATGGCCAGCAGCCGCTCGATGCCCACGTCGCCTCCGGCGATCTCGATCTCGTCCCAGGCGGCGCGGATGGCGTCCTCATCGCGGGTGGCCAGGAGGCGATGGTTGGGCGCCAGGGCTTTGATGCGGGTGCGGGTCTCTTCCGGTAAGTGTTCAATGGCTAACAGTATGGTCTGCATGGGTACTTCCTTTGGGTAAAAGCGGGAATGATTCCGGCGCAGGGCGACGAGCCCTTACGCAGGGCAACGAGGCCCTACGCCGGACAGATAGATCGCGACAGAGGGACGCGAGCTATTCCAGGTAGGCGCCTTGCTTGCTGGTGGCGGTGTACTGGTGCAGCTCGATGCGGTTGCCGTCCGGGTCCTCCAGCCAGGCCTGATACGATTGGTCGCCGCCCAGCTTGATCTCGGTGACCTCGACGCCGTTGGCGCGAAAGGCCGCCGCGGCGCGCTCGATATTGGGCACCTCCAGGCAGAGGTGACGATAGGCCTGCTTCTCGGCGGGCTCGGCCAGCTCGCCGATGAACAGCTCGACAAAGTTGCGCCCGCCCACGTGGATATACTGGCCATAGTGGGTGCCATCGGGCCGCCGGAACTCGAAAGCGGGCGTCATGCCCAGTTGGCGGCAGTAGAAATCAATCGAGCGCTCCAAGTCTGCCACGGTAAAGCAGATGTGCGCCAGCCCTGCAACGAGACCTTTTTGCGATTCGGCTTGATCGGGCATTGTGTGTTTCCTTTCGGGCGAACCTATACCGCGATGCTATGGTAGGAATTATAGCACAGAACCAGGGGCCCTGCTGCGGTTTGCGCGCGCAGCCGCCCCTCCAGCGGGCGCAACCGACCAGGTTCTGGTGCGTAATGATAGGCAGTGAACCACCCTTGGTAAAGGAGCGGCGCGGTGATGAATGACAATCGTTACAAGGGCCTGAGCGCGGGCATTTTCCTGATCGGCCTGGGCCTGATCTTTATGTTGCGCATCGGCATTTGGCCCTGGATCCTGGCCGTGATCGGGCTGGCGGGGCTGCCCGCTGCCCTGGCGACACAGCGCGGCTGGTTGGCCTATCAGGGCGCTTTTTGGATGATCGGCCTGGCGCTGCTATTTGCCACGGGCCATATCTGGCCCGGCATTCTGATCCTGGTGGGACTATCGGTGTTGCTGGGGGGTATGGCCCACGGCGCCCAGCGCGCCACCTCGGATCGCGCCAAGCCGTCAGGGGAGGGGGCTGCGGCACATCCCTCCGAGGCCGAACCCTTTGACGTGGACGAGCCCCTGTTCCAGGATCCTGGAGAGGAGCAGGAGCGCCGCTCGAGCCACGATACGCGCCAACTATAGGCGGCGCGCCGTCATCAGCTCGCCGCCTCCCAGGCCTCGCGGAGCCAGCGTTGCACCTGGTCGTCAATCGCGACGGGGGAGTATAGCTCCAGGTGGTGCATCCAACGCCCAGGCTTGGGCTCGACGATCTCTTTCCAACGGGTAGAGTCATCCCTCTTGCTGAATGCCAGCGAAAGCACCAACGGTGCGTGGGCGCCGCACAAGTACCTCTGCGGCGTCCACGCCCATGCAAAGGCCCTGCGCCGCCGAAACGCCACCTGGCTCTTGGTGACGCGCATCTCGACGGCGCCCAAGGCGGCAATGGCAGTATGCAGGGCATCGAATATCGCGCGTGACCCCTTGTATCCGGCAAAGAACTCGTCTAGCGTCATGCGGCTCCTACACGCATACGGGCGATGGCGCGCGTGCGTTCACCAGCCCGCGCGAGCGCGGCGCGGCAGGGCCCTCGATCCTCCGGCGATGAGCAGGTACAGGGGGCGCCCCTCCGGAGATACCCAAAAGACCTCGGCCTCACCTGCCGCGCCCTGGCTAGCAACCACGATGCTGCCCGATAGATCGGCAGTGGGCTGTTGGCTGAGGTAGCGATAGGTGTGGATAGGGGCGTCGCTGATCAGCACCGCCGGCGGCCCCTCCTGTGTCAGAGCGGGGCCCGCCAAACGGCGGATATCCGTGCCGCCGGAGACCGGGTTCGCAAGGCCCAGGGCATCCCCATGCTCGATATGCTGCCGCAGGCAGAGCTGTAGCTGTTCCTGCCAGTCTCCCCAAAGGGCTGGGTCGCCCTGTGGCGCATTGTGGGTTTGCAGCAGGTCGTGGGCCAGGGCGGCCACGGCCAAGACGCCGCCTGCTTCGGGCGGCTCGCCGCCCACGGCATGCAGGCCCCGGCCATCCTCGAACCAGCGGTAGGGATACCGGCTGACGCCCCGCAAAAAGCGCGCAAAGGGGGCGTCGGCGTCGCCCGGTAGGATGCGGCGGGGCGCGCCGCGCGCCGGAATGGCGGGGAGCTGATCCAACACCAGGTAGGATTCGACGGCATCCTGCACGCGCCGTTTCTCGGTGGCCATCGCCAGGCGCTCGGTGGCATCCATCATGGGCTGTACGCCCAGGCGCACCGCCAGCACCACCAATAGCAGCGCCAGGGCGACGATCAAAAGCGTCACCAGCGTCTCGCTGCCCGTCCCTGTGCTGCGCGCCCGCTCTGGCTGCTCTAGCACCTGGAGAAAGGCCCTTGCCAGCGGGGTATCCTCGCGCTGTTTCATACCCCTCCCCTTGTACCGTTGTGTCCGGTTGCAGCTCTATTATACTGCGATCCTGCCGTGTTGGGCCACTGCTTTACCGGGCGCTCAGAGCTGCCTCGGCGATCACAGCGCCAAGTTCGTCGCGATGATCGAGGGCCCAAAGGATGCGACGCCAGCGCTTGGTGATATCGCCCCAGATGATATAGCGCAAGGCGTAAAAGAGGGCCGCGTCCAGGATATGCTGCAATTCGATGTCGGTGATGCGGATGTGGGCCAGGTAGCCGCGATAAAAGGCCGCCATCAGATCCCAGCGAACCTGCAAATCCTGGCCGACGAACACTCCGATCAGGGGGTGGCCTATGTCAAAAACACGCGCTCCAATGCCTGCCTCGTCCCAATCGAGGATCACGAGCCGGCCATCGTCGCTTTGTAGGGTGTTGCCGATGATCTCTCCGTGGATGATGGTGTGCGGCAAGGCGTCAAAATCGGGCCATGAACGCACGATCTCCAGATACTCGTCGGCAAAGGGCAGATGCCGGGCGATCTCGTAGAATTCGGGGAGCACCTCCTCAAAAGTGAACAGATAGGGATGCGCATAGCCAGCTACAGTGTGCAGGGAGGCCATCATGGCGCCGATGCGGGCATAGCTGGCGGGCGAGGGGTCTGGCTCTCGCCCGCTGACGTATTCGAGGAGATAGACGTGCTGGCTACCCAGGGGCTCAAACAGACGTCCCGCACGAGTGGACAGCAGTGCCGGTGCATGGACAAACCCCTCCTTGGCCAGATAGCCAGGCAGCGAGAGATGGTTGGCCGCGTCCAGGTCGTCGCGCCACTGGCTGGTGGTCTTGAGCACATAGCGGCCCTCGCCGGCCAAGACGACCTGGACGCGGCGATGATCGAACTCGCGCAAGATAGGCCCCAGGCGGACATCATCAAGGGGCCAATGCTTGGCGATATAGTTCGGATCAACAAGCGCGTCGGTAGCCACAACACTCTCCTGAAGACCAAGACTGATGTGCTGCTCTGGTCTGCCTACATTGTACAGACCCGAGGCCGCACCTGCCACCCGATGTGTGCTATCCGCGCACACCAGGTTGTTGCTACCCCTCACCCTCCATCGGCCCCAGGTAGCGGTCGCCCAGTTGCTCCTCGGGCGTAAGCGCCTCTTTGCCATAGCGCCGCCACAGAGCGGCAGAGATGCGGGCGGGGTTGGCAGAGAGGCCATAGCGATAAAAGTACTCGCACACCCGCGTCACATCCCGCTCGAGCAGTTCGCGGGCATAGGGGTTGCCCAGGCTGTTGACCGCCTGAGGAAAGTCAATCAGGGTGATGGCGCCCTCCCAGTAGAGGATGTTATAGGCCGAGAGGTCGCCATGCACCATCTGGCGCGCCAGCATCAGCTCGACGTTGTGTAGGATGCGTCGCAACAGGCCGGGGGCATCGTCGTCGGAGAGGCGGGTGCTGTGCAGGGTGGGAGCAGAGCGGGCGGCATCGCCAAGATAGTCCATGATCAAGGCGTTGTCGTGGGCGGCCAGGGGCGCGGGCACATCGGCGCCGGCGGTGCGCAGGTCGCGCAAGGCCACGTACTCGTGCATCAGCCACGAGGTGTGCTCCACCTGTACGCCAAAGTCGGTCTTTTTGCCGATGGCGCGGATGACGCGTTGGTCGCGGGCGCTGACAGGGCGGCCACCCTCGGTCAGGATTTGGCGCCCCTCGCGATAGAGCTTGTCGTTGCGCAAGCTGCGGAACTGGCGCGGGCGATACACCTTGGCCGCCAAGAGCTCGCGCCCCGTGGCCGGGTGGGCGCGACAGCAGTAGACGCTGGCCTCCTTGCCGCCCTGTGCCAGGCTCAGGATGTCGGTGATCAGCGAATCCTCATAAAAGGGGCGCAGCGAGCCCAGGAGCCAGCCCCTCTCATAGCGCGAGGGGCGGTAGGTGGTCTCAAAGCCCGCCTCCAGGTCCAATGGCTCGGCCAGTTGCGAGATGGCCTGTGGATCGGGGGCGGCGCTGCGGGCCGGGCGTTGGTTCCCCTGCCGTCGCTCGCGATTGCTGCGCCAAGAGTCGTACAAGTCTTCGAGTGCTTCTGGGTCCAGGTCGTGCAGAAAACGGGACACTGTCTTTCCTTTGCTTGGTGAGATCGAGAATTCGATGCCCGCGTCTGCTTTGCACACGCCAAGCGACCGCAGGCTATGGGCCCACGGCCGCGAGCTGGCGCGCTACGCCTCGCCGGGGCAGGCGCTCGCTCTCAACCAAACAAAAAAGACCGTGGGCGAATGCACCCACGGCCACACCGTTGCATACGGCGCTATGGCATGGCAGGCAGGCGCATCCCGAGATGGTGTTTGCTGGGGGTTCTATAGCATACAATCTGCATCTCGCGCGCCTCCTTTCTTGCTCTGCGTCGGTTCGGACAACAGCACCACCATAGCAGAAACGGCCGCATTCGTCAATAGGCGCGGAGACGAAGAGCGCTTTCCCAACACTAGATCCCTTTGCTGATTGTGAGGTGGCCGCTTCCACTGGCGGCCCGCGTCCGTTCGCGCTATCATCTGTACGGATTCCTCAATCAGCATAGGGAGGCGACATCATGTTGACCCAGAGGTTTTTGTTTCGGCAGCCCTCTTTTGTAACCTATGGCTTTGGCGCGGCAGAGCTGGTGGGCGAAGAGGCTCGCAGCCTGGGGCTCACCCGCGTGCTGCTGGTGACGGACAAGGGCGTGCGCGGCGCGGGCCTGGTGGATGGCGTGCTGGGCGCGCTCCAGGCGGCGGGCGTCTCGGTCGAGATCTATGATGAGGTGGGCCCCAACCCGGAGACCGTCATGGTGGAGGAGGTCCTGGCCCGGCTGCGGGCCGTGGAGGCCCAGGGCGTGGTGGCCCTGGGCGGCGGCAGCCCGATGGATGCGGGCAAGGGCGTGGCTTTTCTGGCCACCAACGGCGGGCGCCTGCAAGATTACATCGGCCAGGCCATCCCCAAGCCGCCGTTGCCCAGCATCTGCATCCCCACTACGGCGGGCACCTCCAGCGAGGTGACCAACAACATCGTCTTTACCGATCCGGGCACCCATTTAAAGTTCGGCCTCTCTAGCCCCAACTGCGCGGCCACCCGCGCCCTGGTGGACCCCGAGATGACCATGACCCTGCCGCCCGGCATCACCGCCGCCACAGGGCTGGACGCCCTCACCCATGCCGCCGAGTCATACACCAGCAAGGGCGCCTATGATCTCACCAAATCATTGGCCCTGGATGCGATCCGGCTGATCGGGCGCTGGCTGCCGGTGGCCGTGGCCCAGGGCGATAGCCGAGAGGCCCGCGAGCGCATGATGATGGCCTGCCTGGAGGCAGGCATTGCGTTCAACCAGTCGCGCCTGACCATCGTGCACGCCATGTCGCACCCGGTCAGCGGGTGGTGCGGCACGCCCCATGGCGTGGCCAACGCCGTGCTGTTGCCCCATGTGATGGCCTTTAACGCACCCTATGCCGAGGCCGAGTTTGCCGAGATCGCCAGGGCGCTGGGCGTGGATACGGCCGGCATGACCCAGGCCCAGGCCGCCGAGGCTGCGGTGGAGCGGGTGCGCGAGCTGAACGTGGCGCTGGGCATCCCCGAGGGGTTGGCGCCCTGCGGCGTTACGGAGGATGCCATCGAGCCTATGGCCGACGACGCCCTCAAGAGCGGCAACGTGCGGCTGAACCCGCGCCCCGTGACCCGCGAGGATATCGTGGCGCTGTATCACGGAGCGCTGTAGCGGCGCATCGAAACTGGCACCTCGCGCCAGGCCGTACGTTTGGGCCTGGCGCGGGATTCGTCCGAGTCCATCGTTGAGGCAAGTGACAATGTCAGACGAGAATGCGATACGCGACCGCTTCCGGGGCGCGTTGCTGGGACTGGCGGCGGGCGACGCCCTGGGCACCACCCTCGAGTTCACCGGTCCCGGCCCGCACCATCTGGCAGACATGATCGGCGGTGGGCCCTTTCGCCTGCGGCCGGGCGAGTGGACCGACGATACCAGCATGGCCCTGTGCTTAGCGGCTAGCCTGGTCGCATGTGGCGGGTTTGACCCCGCCGATCAGATGGAGCGCTACCTGAGCTGGGCGCACGAGGGGTACATGTCCAGCAATGGGCGCTGCTTTGATATTGGCAGCACAGTCTCGGCGGCGCTGGGCCGCTACCGGCGGACCGGCGATCCCTACGCCGGTTCGACCGATCCCAACACGGCCGGCAACGGCTCGCTGATGCGGTTGGCGCCCGTGCCGCTGGCTTACGCCCGCGATGCCCGGCGCGCCATCGCCCGGGCCGCCGATTCCTCGCGCACGACCCACGGCGCGGCCACAGCCGTGGATGCCTGCCGCTATATGGCGGGCCTGATCTGGGGCGCGCTGCACGGCGAGGGCAAGGAGACGCTGCTCTCCCCCGGCTATGCGCCCCTTCCCAGCCTGTGGCAGCAGGCGCCCCTGGCCCCCGAGATTGAGGAGATCGCCCAGGGCTCCTTCAAGCGCAGGGAGCCCCCTGAGATCGCCGGCGAGGGCTATGTGGTCAAGAGCCTGGAGGCGGCCCTGTGGGCATTCCACCACGGCGACGACTATCGCCAGGGGGCGCTACTGGCAGTGAACCTGGGCGAGGACGCCGATACGACGGGGGCCGTCTATGGCCAGCTTGCAGGCGCCCACTATGGCGCAGCGGGCATCCCCGCCGCCTGGCGCGCCAAGCTGGCCCTTTGTGAGGAGATCGAGGCCCTGGCCGACGCGCTGTACGAGTTGGCGATGGGGGGAGGGGCGGCCGAGTAGGGGGCGCGCTTTCTTTCGGCCACTCCTGTGCCATTGCCCTTCCGCGCACAATGCTTTATACCCCAAAGGACTGGCGCGGTTTGAGCTTTTCCCCCAGGCGTGTTATTGTTCCTGGCATTGGCCTTGGCCGCCCGGGCGGCCCCACACAATGAGGAACCGTATGACTGCTGCGATCGGCTCTCTACGTACCACCTTTGAGGCCCTGAGGAACCGCAACTACCGCTGGCTCTGGCTGGGCAGGTTGGCGACCTCGGCCACCTTTCAGATGGGCGGCGTCGCCCAGGGCTGGCTGGTCTACAAACTCACCGGCTCGGCCTTTGCCCTGGGCTGGGTGAGCGCCGGCTGGAGCATCTCCACCCTGCTCCTCTCTCCCTATGGCGGCGTCATCGCCGACCGGGTGGACAAGCGCAAGCTCATGCTCTGGAGCCGCCTGGGCATGCTGCTGAACACACTCCTGATCGCCACGCTCATCACCCTGGGTCTGATTCAGGTCTGGCATATCGCCATGACCTCGTTCTTTACCGGCATCTTTATCGCCTTTTTGATGCCCGCGCAGCAATCCATCATTTCGGAGCTGGTGGAACCCCGGGTGTTGATGAACGCCATGTCGGTGGATGCCCTGGGCATGGGCCTGATGGGCGTGTTCGCCGCCTCGGTGGCCGGGCTGGTGATCGAGGCCGTGGGGGTGCAGGGCGTCTACTTTCTCATGGGCGGCATGTATCTGATCTCCCTCTACACCATCGCCAAGCTGCCCGAGGCCCCGCCGCGCAAGGGCGAACGCACCTCTGTTTGGGCAGACCTGCGCAGCGGCGCGCGCTATCTGACTGGCCACACAACCCTGCTGACCATCCTGGCCCTGGGCCTGGTGCGGGTCTTTTTCGTAATGCCCTACCATAGCCTGATGCCCGCCTTTGCCAAGAACGTCATGGGGTTCGACGCCAGGGGCCTGGGGCTGCTGCAATCGGCGGCGGGGGCGGGCGCCCTGGTGGCCTCGCTGATCGCCTGCCGTATGGGGGATTTCCGGAGCAAGGGCAAACTCTTGATGCGCATCAGCATCGCCCTGGGGATCTGCCTGATCGGCTATGTCACCGTGCCGTGGGCGCCCGCCGTGTTCCTGTTCCTGGCCATCGTGGGCGGCCTGAACAACATGTACATGGTGCTGAACAACACGTTGCTGCTTTCCAACACCGATGCGGCCTATCGCGGGCGCGTGCTGAGCATCTCGATGATGGAGTTCGGGCTGCATCCCCTGGGCACCATCCCTTCGGGCGCCATCGCCGACCGCGTGGGCGTGCCCGTGGTGGTGGCGGTGCAGGGCGCCATCGTCACAGCGGCCTTTGCGCTGGTGAGTGTGCTCAAGCCGGATATCAAAAAGCTACAGTAGGGCGTTCCCCTCAGGAACGCTCGGCGCGCTGCGTAGCGGCCTTGGGTGCGCGCCGCCGCACGGTCTCGCGGGCCAGGATGGCGAACATGAGGCCCGCAGCCAGGAACAGCAGGGCATTCGCCCGGAATGCAGCGGCGTAGCCCAGGCTATCGCTCAGCCAGCCCATGATCAGCGGCCCCAGGGTGACCCCCACATCGCCAAAGGTCTTGAACAACCCCATGGTCGTGCCCGATTGGCCCTCCGGCGCGATATCGGCCACATAGGCGGCGGGCGCCGGCCCCACAAAGGCGGTGCCCAGGCCCCAAAGGGCGGCGAAGGCGATAAAGGTCGTATAGTCGTAGCTCAGGGGAAAAAGCATCAGCGCGATGGCGGTGAGCATGGCCGAGGGCACGATCACCGCCTTGCGACCAAAGCGATCGGCAAAGACACCTGCCGGCCGCACGCACACCAGGTTGATGGCAGCCATGATGGTCAGCACGACCCCGATCTGGCCGGTGCCCAAGCCCAGGCTATCCCCAAAGAGGGGCAGCACTGTGGAGCGCGACCCGGCCCGCGCCACAAAGATCACCAGCGAGACAAAGCTTACCGCCACAAAGCGGCCATCGCGCAGCAGCTTGCCAAGCAAGGCCAGGGTGGCCCGCAGGCCATCGTCATGGCGCCCGCGCCGCTGGCCGCCGTTGGCCACATGCATCGTCTCCGGCGCCATGAAATAAGCCCAGATCGTTCCGAGCAGCGCCAGCCCCGCATAGGCAAAAAAGGGCGCCCGGTAGCCCCACTGTTGGCCCACAAGCCCGCCAACGCTGGGGCCCAGGCTGGCGCCCAGCAGCAGGCTGCCCATATAGAGGCTCATAATACGCCCGCGATCCTCAGGGGTCGAGATATCCGAGAGGGCGATCAACGCGCCGGTGGTTTGCATGGCCGAGCCAAGCCCTTGGAGAAAGCGAAATGCCAGTAAGGGCGCAAAGGTCGGGGCCAGCCCGCTGAGCAGGGCGCTCACGGAGATCAGCCCCATGCCGCCGACGAGGAGCGGCCGGCGCCCCACCCGGTCGGCCAGGCGGCCTGCTGGCAGGTTGGAGAAGAGGCGCGCCAGTCCAAAAATGGTGATCAGGCTGCCGGCCAGCGCCGCGCTCACCCCAAACGATTGCGCATAGAGGGGCAGCACGGGCCCTACGATGCCCACGCCCAGTACAGAGAGAAAGACCTGGCCCATCAGGCTGACCAGCATGCGTTTGCGAAGGGCGGGGGCGATGGGTTGCTTCTCTTGGTCCGCGTCAAGCGCCTCTACATGGTGGGGCAGACCTGTGGCTCGCGCCATGGTGTACTCCTACTCTCCTGAGGGCGGTCGCGGGCAGTCCTGTTCTTGAGGGCTCCCGCCCGCTATGCACACCCACACCCCCGATGATTCCTATACTGCTGCGGGAGAAGGCTCTTGCTCCTCTGCCGGCGCCGCGCTGACACGCACGAACAGGCCGACCAGCAGGGACATGATCCCAAATATGCTTGCTGTGACCAGGAAGGCGCTGGCCATGCCCCAGCCGTTTGCCACGGCCGCGCCCACGGCCGGCCCCAATGCCCGCCCGCCCGCCTGGGCGCTATGGGAAAAGCCATAGACGGCCCCGCGCCGCGAAACGTCGGTGGCCCGCGCCAGCAGGGCGTTGGCCGTCGGCATGATGCCCCCCATAAAGAGCCCCTGTATGGCGCGCAGCACGATGAGCTGGTTGGGGTGGGTCACCATAGATTGCGGGACGTGCACCAGGGCGATGCCCACCACGCAGGCGAGCAGGATCTTTTTCTGGCCGATCTTGTCGGCCCAGCGCCCCAGAACGACCGCCGACAGGCTGGAGCTAAAGGCCGCTACAGACATAACCGAGCCCGCCAGGGTAGCCAGGTTCGGCACGTCGCCGATCAGGGCCTTGATGTACAGAGAGAGAATCGGGCTCAGCACGGCGATGGCAAAGCTGTTGCCCGCCAGGGTCAGCACCAGCACCATCGTATTGCGGTTGGCGATGGCGGCCAGGGCGCCGCCCTTGGCGCGCTTTTCCCGCTTGGCGGGCTCTGCCGCCGGCGCCGGCTTGGCGCGCCGCGTCTCTCGCACGAAAAAGAGTGTGGTCAACACCGATGCCAGCATGAGGCCCGACGAGACAAAAAAGACGTTGCGATAGCCCAGGGCGTCGGCGGCCATGCCGCCCACCAATGGCCCAATGGATTGGCCCACGAACTGGGCCGTCTGCATCATGCCCAGGCTGCGGCCCAGATACTTTTCAGGGGTTTCGGTGGCTACCAGGGTGATGGCCGCCACCACCGTGCCCGAGAATAGCCCCTGGATAATGCGCAGGATGATGAGATGGCTCGGGCTCTGGGCCAGGCCCATGAGCAGGGTGAACAGGCACCCGGCCGTGGTGGCGCGGATGAGCATCATGCGGCGGCCATGCTTATCGGCCAGCGAGCCCCAGATGGGCGATGCAATCATCATCGAAACGGCCGCACCGCTGTTAAAGATGGCCAGGTAGGTCGCCGCTTCAGCAGCGGTCTCGACCCCCAGATCGAGCATATAGTACGCAACGAACGGATGGAACCCGGAAAAGCCGATCATCGTGACGAGTTGCACAAAGCACAGTACGATGAGATTACGCTTCCAATGCGGCATCCTCACCCTCACCCCAGAAGAATCGGTACACTTGACAGGTCGCGTCAGCGCGGGCGCCACTTGCGCCGACGGCTCTGTCAGTGCGAGGGGGCCAAGATCGCGAGTGCGAGGGCCGTGGCGCGCCTCGCAGTGTGTTGCGGCGCAAGCCGGCTCGCCCCTCGATCTGGGCCGCGTGGCGTTCATTCGGTCGGTCAAGACAACGTTGTCGTACCTGCCCATTGTAGCGCGCTTTGGGGGGCGCTGCAAACCTTGCGCTTGAGAGCAGCGGGAAGCCGTCGAGTATAGCAAAGCAACAGCCCTCACCGATCAAGGTGAGGGCTGTTTATATGGCGCAAGCGCGCCAAACATGCGCCGCGTAAAGGGCGCCTGCCTGGCGGCCCTCGCGGAGCGGGATCCCTGTCAGAGCTACTGCGCCCTAACCGCGCGAGCTCATATCGGGGACATCGCTCTGAGACGCGCTGCCACCCTCGCCCGCATACTCTTCTGCCTGCATCACTGCGATCTTGGCCTCAGTGGCTTTGATCTGCTCCTGGAGGTGAGCGATCTGCTGCACGAACGAGTCGAGCTGGGGGTGCTCAAAGCTTCCCTCTCGATACAGGCCGAGCACCACTTTGCCCATCTCGGTGCACTGGGCCTCGATCTGAGACTTGAGTCCCGAGACGACGCCCTCTTCGCGCTTGATGCGCACGGCCTTTTCCGTCTCAAAGGCCAACTTGCCAGCTTGCTGCTTCATCGAACCCCATAGCTTCATCGGATGTCTCCTTGTTGTTGTCGATCCGGTCATGATCCACTGCAACCATTATACACGAAGCCTATACGCACTTCAACGAGCCGCGCGATGCGCGATTCTTGCTGTGCAGGCACGCCCGTTGCCGACATTTGACATAGGGTGAGGCCCATGTTACAACAATCGGCAACTTTTCCCGCAGGGAGGATACCAGGCATGGTCAATACCCTTGTCATTGACGGTCGCGATACGGTGGGCGTGGCCCTCGTGGAGCTCTCGCCCGGGGCTCTGATCACGTTCGCGGATATGAACGGCCAACGCGTGGTTACGCGGGAGCCAATCCCCTTTGGCCACAAGGTGGCGTTGGCGCCCATGCGCAGGGGCGAGCACGTGATCAAGTATGGCGCCAGCATCGGCGTGGCCCATTGCGATATCCAGCCCGGCGACCACGTGCACGTGCACAACCTCAAGAGCGTGCGGGGGGCGGCCCGATGAGCGGCGGGGAGATTCGCGCCTATCGGCGGCCCGATGGCTCGGTGGGGGTGCGCAACCTGATCGCCGTGATCCCCTCTTGCGGCTGCTCGCTACACGCTGCCGAGCGCATTGCGGCCCAGGTGGAGGGCGCCGCGCTGCTGCACTATGCCGGCGGCTGCGGCGAGACCCAGGGCGATACGGCCCTGGCCACCCGCCTGTTGGCCCAATATGGGCGGCACCCCAACGTCATCGGCAGCATCGTGGTCAGCCTGGGCTGCGAGACGCTGAACGCCCACGACCTGGCCCAGCGCATCGCCCAGGGGCACGCGCCGGTGGAACTGCTGACCATCCAGGAGCTGGGCGGCACCGTCAAGACGGTGACGCGCGGGCTAGAGGTGGCGCGGCAGATGCGGGCTGCGGCGGAGCATCTGCGCCGCGAGCCCTGCCCCGTCGCGGCTCTGACGGTTGGCCTGGAGTGCGGCGGCTCGGACGCCACCTCGGGCTTGGCGGCCAACCCGGCTATGGGCGCCTTTTCCGATCTGATGGTGGCCCAGGGGGCGCGGGTGATCCTGCCGGAGACCAGCGAGCTGCTGGGCGCCGAGCATGTGATGACCGACCGCGCCGCCAGCCCCGAGATCGCGGCGCAACTGCTGGAGACGGTGCGCGCCTGCGAGGCGTTTCTCAAGGCCACGGGCGAGGACTTTATGGGCAAGCAGCCCAGCCCGGGCAACGTCCGGGGCGGCATTACCACGGTGGAGGAAAAGGCCCTGGGCGATGTGCTCAAGGGCGGGCACACCCCCTTTGTGGAGGTGCTGGCCTATGGGCAGCCGCCCAGCCGGCCGGGGCTCTCCTTTATGGATACACCCGGCAACGACCTGGCCTCGGTGACGGGGCTGGCCGCTGCGGGCTGTCAGATCGTGACGTTCACCACCGGGCGGGGCAACCCAATGGGCAACGCCATCGCGCCGGTGGTCAAGGTGACGGGCAACGCCCACACCTGGGCGCGCATGGGCGACGACATTGATCTGAACGCCAGCACCATCATCAGCGGCGAGGAATCGGTGGAGCAGGTGGGGCGGCGCATCTATGAACTGGTGCTGCGGGTGGCCTCGGGCGAGCGCAGCATCGCCGAGATCATGGGCCACGCCGAGTTTGCCATGCTGCGCCAGGGCGTCGTGTACTGAGCCTGTTCGTCGCACACAATACACCCCCGCCGGATATGCCCGGCGGGGGTGTTGTACTTGGCAGGCCGTAGCAGGCGAAGGGCTAGATGCGCGCGTAGGGCAGCAGCTCGCGCAGCGTCATCACCGTATCTTCCATCACCAGCACCTCTGTCTCTAGATTGTCCGGGTGCAACTGGCTGATGAACTCGCGGCAGCGCCCGCAGGGCGGGATCACCGAGCCATCCCACAACACGGCCACCATCTTCTGCACGCGGTTGGCCCCGGCGGTGACCATAGCCCCGGCGGCGGCGTGCTCGGCGCAAAAGCCCATCGAGCTGCCGGTATCTATGCAGACCCCCACGTACACCTGGCCATCATCGGCCAGCAGCGCAGCGCCCACGCCCCCCGCCTCGGCATCCTCCGAGAGGCGGCGCGGGTTGAGCACGGCCCGCGCCCGCTCAACGAGTGCCTCGAATGTGATCTCGGTCATGCTTACTCCTCTTCGTCCCCCACCTGAGGCTCGCCGGTGCGGTTGCGCAAGGCCGGGAACAGGATCACCTCGCGGATGGTGGCCTGGTCGGTAAAGAGCATCACCAGCCGATCAATGCCAAAGCCCAGCCCGCCCGTGGGGGGCATGCCGTGCTCCAGGGCCGTCAGGAAATCCTCATCCAGGGGGTGCGCCTCGGCATCGCCCTGGGCCGCGAACTGGGCCTGCTCGGCGAAGCGCTCGCGTTGGTCCAACGGGTCGTTCAGCTCGGTAAAGGCGTTGCCGCATTCCAGCGTGGCGATAAAGAACTCGAACCGCTCCACCAGGTGCGGCGCGCCCGGCTTTTTCTTGGCCAGGGGCGAGATCTCGACGGGGTAATCGGTGATGAACGTGGGCTGGATCAGCCCCGGCTCCACGCAGAGCTCGAACAGCTTTTCCACCGCCTTGCCCCAACTGGGCTGCGTGGGGAGCTCGATCCCCTGGGCATGGGCGGCGGCCCGCAGCGCAGGCTGATCGCGGTGCGCCTCGATATCCACGCCCGAGGCCTCCAGGATGGCGTCGCGCATGCTCACCCGCCGCCAGGGGGGCGTCAGGCAGATCTCCTGGCCCTGATAGGTGATCGTCTCGCTGCCGGTCACCTGGCGCGCCAACTCGGCGTATAGCGTCTCCACCAGGCGCATCATGTCCGTATAGTCGGCATAGGCCTGATAGAGCTCGATGACGGTGAACTCGGGGTTGTGCTGCGTCGAGATGCCCTCGTTGCGGAAATTGTGGCCGATCTCATAGACGCGGTCGAACCCGCCGATGATCAGGCGCTTGAGATACAGCTCGTCGGCGATGCGCAGGTAGAACGTCTGGCCCAGGGCGTTGTGATAGGTGGTAAAGGGCCGCGCCGCCGCGCCGCCATAGATCGGCTGCAAGACGGGAGTCTCGACCTCCAGGAATCCGCGCTCGTCCAGGTGGCGGCGGATGGCCGTGATCAGGCGGCTGCGCGCCTCGAAGACGCGGCGCGCCTCCTGGTTGGCGATCAGGTCCAGGTAGCGCTGGCGGTAGCGGGTCTCGACATCGCGCAGGCCATGCCATTTGTCCGGCAGGGGCCGCAGCGTCTTGGCCAGCAGCTCCCAGCGCTGCACCTGCACCGTCACCTCGCCGGTGCGGGTGGTAAAGAGCACGCCCTCGGCGCCGATATAGTCGCCAATGTCAACCAGCTTGCGAAAGAGATCATAGGACTCGTCGCCCAACTCGTTCTTGCGCAGATAGATCTGCAGCCGGCCGCTGCCATCGGCGATGTGGGCAAAGGTCGAGCCGCCCATAACCCGCACGGCCACGAGGCGCCCGGCCACCTGGACGGCGACCTCTTGGTCCTCCGCAAACGCGGCCAGCGCCTGGGCAGTGGTGTGGGTGCGCTGGCTTTTAGCCGGATAGGGGTTCACCCCCTGCTCGCGCAACTGGTTCAGTTTCTCGATGCGCTGTTCGCGCCGGTCGTTGCTTTCAGGCATGGGCATCTTCCATTCGCGGGCAGGTTACTCGATGGCGAGGATCTCGAAATGCAGGACGCCGCCGGGGGTCTTGGCCTCCACCTTGTCGCCCGGCTTGTGGCCCAACAGGGCCTTGCCCAGGGGCGATTCGTGAGAGATGCGGCCCTTGGCGGGGTCGGCCTCGGCGGGCCCGACGATCTGGTAGCGCTCGGGGGAGCGCCCGGGCTCGGAGACGGTGACGGTGGAGCCGATGCGGGCCTGTTCGCCGTCATGGGGCTCGAGCAACTGGGCATTGGCCAGCACGGCGCTGATCTCCAGGATGCGCCCTTCGAGCATGCCTTGTTCACGCTTGGTTTCGGTGTAACCAAAGTTCTCGCTTAGATCGCCCTCTTCGATGGCGCGACGCAGGCTATCGGCCACCGCCTGCCGCCCCTCTGTCTTGAGGCGCTCCAACTCGCGTTCGAGCCGTTCTTTGCCCTCTGGCGTGAGATACTGTACAGTTCCGGCCATGCTGCTACCCCTCGTTCCTTGGATGCCAGACATACATGTTATAAAGACCAATTATATCGGGCGAGAGGGCTTCTGACAAAACAGGCGCACGAGATCGCCCGGCCGCGACCTGCCAGGCCGTTTGTGCCCCGCTTGCCCGAGATGCCCCCTGGTGGTATGATAATTGCGTTATGTTTCGAATACATGCGTTGTTGCATCGAGGAGGAGACTGTGATCTATCGCGAACTGGGCAATACCGGACTAAAGGTCTCGCAGCTTGGCTTTGGCGCCATGCGCCTGCCGATGGTGGGCGAGGGCGAGGAGGCGCGGGTGGACCGCGCGCTGGCCATCCCCATGCTGCACGCCGCCTTTGACGCCGGGCTCACCTATGTGGATACCGCCGTGGGCTACTGCAACCAGGATAGCCAGCGCGTCGTGGGCGAGGCCCTCAAGGGCTATCGCGAGCGCATTGTGCTTTCGACCAAGAACCACGAGTACGAGGACGAGGCGGTCTGGCAGCGCAACCTGGAGGATAGCCTGGAGCGCCTGCAGGTGGAAACCATTGACATCTATAACCACCACGGCATCAACTGGGAGCGCTATGTGACCAGCGTGGAGCCGCGCCTGAGCAAGCTCATGCGCAAGGCCCAAGATCAGGGGCTGATTCGCCACATCGGCACGAGCTTTCACGATACCAACGAGAACCTGATCAAGCTGATCAACACCGGCTATGTGAGCGTGATTACGCTGCAATACAACATGCTGGATCGCCGCCTGGAGGAGGGCATCGCCCTGGCCCACGAGCGGGGCATCGGCATCGTGGTGATGGGGCCGGTGGCGGGCGGGCGCCTGGGCGTCAACAGCGACGTGCTCAAGGCCCTGATCCCCGGCGTGGAACGGGTGCCGGAGCTGGCGCTGCGCTTTGTGCTCTCGAACCCCAACGTCTCGGTGGCGCTCTCGGGCATGAGCACCATGCAGCACGTGCAAGAGAACCTGGCGGTGGCCTCGGACGGGCGCAGCCTCTCGGATGAGGAGCGCCAGGCCATCGAGGCGCAACTGGCCCGCCTCAAGGCCATGGCCGAGCTCTATTGCACCGGCTGCGAGTATTGCATGCCCTGCCCCCAGGGGGTCAACATCCCGCACATCTTTGGCAAGTACAACGAGGCCAGGGTCTATGGCCTGTGGGACGCGGCCCGCGAGGCGTACCAGGCTTGGACGCGGGTCTCGGGCGAGCGGGCCGATGCCTGCGTCGAGTGTGGGCTGTGCGAGGAGAAATGCCCGCAGCACATCCCCATCCGCGAGCAGTTGCGCGAGGCCCATGCGGCGCTGATGGGCGAGTAGGGGAGAAGCTAGGCGACGATGAACGGCGGGGGCGATTCGTGAGATTGCCCCCGCCGCTTGCTTGCGGGCGTATATCATACATGGTATGAGAAGGGCAGGCATGACGAGAAACAGCATTCCTTATGACGAGGTCAAGGCGCGCCTGCTGGCCGATCCCGAGGCCAAGGCGGCCTACGATGCGCTAGAGCCCGCCTACCAACTGGCGCAACTCCGCATTGCCCAGGGATTGACCCAGGCGGAGGTGGCGGAGAGGGCGGGGGTGTGGCAGCCCAACATCGCGCGTTTGGAGGCGGGCAAGCACGAGCCCACGCTGGATCTGCTGCGCCGCGTGGCAGGGGCCCTGGGCTACCGGCTGGACGTGCGCTTTGTCCCCGCGGAAGAGGGGGAGGGCGAGCAGGTTGCCGAGGGCGCTCGGATGTAGAGGAGGGAGTGATACAACCTAGGCAAACGAAGCAGAGAGGAAGGGTGACTCCTATCCTCCGCCCCCCCTACCTCACCCGCTCCGCCTCGCCTTGGCCAGCGCCGCGCCCTCCGGGGCCGCCGCCTTGGGCGCCGCCGGGCGCCCGCGCACCAAGAGCAACCCGCCCAGGATCAGCCCCAGCGCCGCAAAGGCGTTCCAGCTCAGGCGCTCGTTCAGGATCAGGCGGCCCCAGAACACCCCAAACACCGGCGTGATATAGGTCACCAGGGAGGTAAAGGTCGCCCCCGCCTGACGGATCAGCCTGTAGTAGACCAGATAGGCCAGGGCCGTGCCCAGCACGCCCAACACCGCCACGGCCCCGATGGAGCGATAGGTGATCGCCGCCCGCCACGAGTCCTCGAACAGCGCCAGGGGCGCCAGCATCAACGCCGCCAGGGTGAGCTGGCCGAAAGAGGTATGCAACGGCGACTCGTTCGTCAGGTGCCGGTTGGCGTACACCACGGCCAGGGCATAGCTCAGGGCCGCCAGCACCACCGCCAGTTGCCCCAGCACCGTGGCCTGCACCCCGCCCTGCAGCAATTGGGGCAACACCAGGATCAGGATGCCCCCCAGCCCCAGCAACACCCCCACAAGCCGCCGCAGCCCTGTGGCCTCGCCGCCCGAGAGGGCCACGATGCAAAAGGTAAAGAGCGGCATGGCGGCGTTCAGGATGGCCGAGAGGCTGCTGGCGATATGTTGCGTGCCCCAGCTAATGGCCGCAAAGGGCACGGCAATGCCCAGGGCCGCCATCAGCGCCAGGCGCCGCCAGAGGCGGCTATTCCGCGAAAGCGGCTCGCGCCGCGCCGCCAGGATCACCCCCAGGACCACGGCCCCGAGGGCGGTGCGTAGCGCGGCCAGGGTCATGGGCCCCATCTCGGCCACGCCGATCTTGATCAACAGAAACGAGGCGCCCCAGATCGCGCCCAAGAGCAACAAGGAACCATACGCGCCCAAGCCCATGTGCGGAACCCCCGCGAGAGAATCGGAGAGCGAGCAATCGCCCGCCAAGGGCTGCATTATAGCAGCGCCCTCATGGCGTACAAAAACCGGCCTGGATGGAAGGCTCGGCGTATTCGCCCGCCCTCGCGCAGCCATTGACAGCGCCCCCGTCCGGTGACATACTGGATCGCGTACGACGCACCCTATTTGCGAGCAGAGCAGGAGGACGCAAGCCATGTTTCTCGGCATTGCCTATTACCCGGAGCATTGGCCCAAGGAGCGCTGGCCAATGGATGCGCGGCTGATGCGCGAGGCCAATATCCAGGCCGCCCGTGTGGGCGAGTTTGCCTGGAGCCGTTTCGAGCCCCGCGAGGGGAGCTATGATTTCGCCTGGCTGGACGAGGCCATCGAGATCCTGGCGGGCGAGGGGGTCAAGACCATCATGTGCACCCCCACGGCCACCCCGCCCGCCTGGTTGGTGCACAAGCACCCCGAGATCCTGCCGGTGGATGCCACGGGCAAGGTGGCGCGGCCCTTTGGCGGGCGCCGCACCTATTGCGCCAGCGTCCCCATCTATCACGAGTACAGCCGCAAGATCGTGGCGGCCATGGCTGAACATTATGGGCAGGACCCCAACGTCATTGGCTGGCAAATTGACAACGAGCTGGCCAGCGTCTATGCCTTGGGAGAGGCTCGCTGCTACTGCGAATCGTGCCGCCAGGGGTTCATCGCCTGGCTGCAGGCCCGCTATCCCTCGCTACAGGTCCTCAACGAGGCCTGGGGCACGGTCTTTTGGAGCCAGGAGTACACCGCCTGGGAGCAGATCGTGTTGCCCACCCGGGGCGCGGCGGGCGAGGGGCTCAACCCCAGCCACGTGTTGGACTACTATCGCTATTTTTCAGATTCCTGGAGCGATTATACCCGCTTGCAGGCCGAGATCCTGCGCGCCCACTGCGGCGACCGCTGGATCTCGACCAACTTTGCTGCCGGCGTGGCCCGCGATCTGGGCGGCGCAGATCGCCCCCTCTACCGCACCTCGGTCTGGTTCCCCTGCGTGGTGGACTGGCGCAAGCTCTCCGAGAGCCTGGATTTCCCCGCCTGGAGCTCGCACGTGGCGGGCGTGGCCGCCTCGATGTGCGCCGATTACCTGCGGGGCATCCGCGAGGACGGCAAATTTGCCGTGCTGGAAGGCGGCGGCACGCGCATGCGCTCCTATCAACCTATCGCTCGCGGGGCCAGCGGCCTGAGCCCGTTCCGCTGGCGCATGCCGCTCTTTGGCGCAGAATCGGGGGTAGACTGACATGTTGGACCATCAAGCGCGCAAGACGACCATCTATGCAGAGACCGCCCAGGTCTTTGGCGAGCTTGCCCGGCTTGCCGAGATGATTGACGCCACCCAGTTTGTGGCGACGGTGGCCATGTTGCACAGCGAGGACATGGGCTGGGCCTGGAACAAGGTTGTCTCCACCCGCCTGCGCCCCTTGCTGGAGAGCGTGGATATCTCGACCCAGGGGCGCATGTTGCGCTGGTATCAGGCGTTCTACCATGAAAAGGTGTCGCTGGATATGCTGGATCCCCTGCGCGATCTGAGCAAGTACAGCGTGGTGGTGGCGCCCAACCTGTACCTGATCACCCCCGAGATCGCGGCGCACCTGGAGCGCTATGTGCAGCAGGGAGGCTGGCTGATCGTGGGGCCCAAGGCGGCCCTCAAGAACTGGAACAATGTCTTTTTGACGGACGTGCCGCCCGGCTGCGGCCTGGACAAGGTGTTTGGCGCGACGGTCAAGCGCGCACCCTTCCGCATGGGCTTTGGGGCGCTGCCGCAGATGACCGTCAGCATGCAAAGGGGCGCCCCCTTGAGCCCGCGCAAGAGCTTTGTCAACGAGGGGGTGTTCGACTATTTGGAGGCCACCACGGCGACCAGCATCGCCTGCTTTGCCAATGGCGAGACGGCCATCACCGTCAACCGCTATGGCGAGGGCCTGGCCATGTACCTGGGCTGCGAGCCGGAGGAGGCGTTCTACCGCGAGTTGATCGGCTGGCTGGCGGGCGAGGGGCGCGTGGCGCCCGTGTTGCGCACCGACGCCGATGTGGAAGCGACCCTGCGCTCCGGCGGCGGCCACGACCTGATCTTTGTCCTGAACCACAACCAGGAGACCGAGCGGGTCGAGTTGGAGGGGGCGTACCACGAGTGGATCTCGGGCCAGACGGTCTCGGGGACCCTGGCCATCGAGGGCCAGGGCGTGCGCATCCTGGAGCGCGTGGGCTGAGCGAATGTGGGGAGCGGCCCTTGACCGGAAACGCCAAGGGCCCGCCTCCCCATGATGAGGCGAAAGGGGAGCGAGCGAGATGAAGTTCACCGATGGTTACTGGCACATGCGCCCCGATCTGACGGCGTATTTCCCTGCCCACGTCCACGAGGTCGAGGTGCAGGACGACGCGCTGATGGTCTATGGGGCGATCAGGCGCATCCAGCGCCGGGGCGATACGCTGGACGCGCCCCTGCTCACGGTGCGCCTCAGCTCGCCGGTGGAGAACGTGATCCATGTCGAGATGTGGCATCACAAGGGCGCGCTGCAACGGGGCCCCGCCTTTGAGCTGACCCCCGGGCCCGCGCCGGAGGTAACCATCCACGACGAGGCCGAGGCCGCCAGCCTTACCAGCGGCGCCCTCACCGTGCGGGTGGACAAGGGCCCCAACTGGCGCCTCGATTTTCTGGATGGCGACAGGCCCATCACCGGCAGCGGCTGGCGTGGCATGGGCCTGATCGCCACCGATGCGGGCGAGCGCTATATCCACGAGCAGCTCAACCTGGGGGTAGGCGAGTGCGTCTATGGCCTGGGCGAGCGGTTCACGCCGTTCGTCAAGAACGGCCAATCGGTGGATATCTGGAACGAGGATGGCGGCACGGCCAGCGAGCAGGCCTACAAGAACATCCCGTTCTACCTGACCAACCGTGGCTATGGCGTGTTCATCAACCACCCGGAGCGGGTCTCGCTGGAGGTGGCCTCGGAAAAGGTGGAGCGGGTGCAGTTCAGCGTGCCCGGCGAGTACCTGAACTATTACCTGATCTATGGCCCCACGCCGCTAGAGGTGCTCAAACGCTACACGGCGCTGACGGGCCGCCCCGCGCTGCCGCCCGCCTGGTCGTTCGGCCTGTGGCTCAGCACCTCGTTCACCACCGCCTATGACGAGGCCACGGTCACCCACTTTGTGCAGGGCATGGCCGAGCGCAACATACCCACCCACGTGTTCCACTTTGACTGCTTTTGGATGAAAGAGTTCCACTGGTGCGATTTCGCCTGGGACCGGCGCGTGTTCCCCGATCCCGTGGGGATGCTGCGCCGCCTCAAGGGGCGCGGCTTGCACATCTGCGTCTGGATCAACCCCTATATCGCCCAGCGCTCGCCCCTCTTTGACGAGGGGGCCGCCCAGGGCTATCTGGTCAAGCGGCCGGATGGCAGCGTGTGGCAGTGGGACCGCTGGCAGGCGGGCATGGGCACGGTGGATTTCACCAACCCCGATGCCTGCCGCTGGTTCGCAGACAAGCTGCGCGCCCTGATTGACATGGGCGTGGATTGCTTCAAGACCGACTTTGGCGAGCGCATCCCCACCGACGTGGTCTATCACGACGGCTCGGATCCGCTCAAAATGCACAACTATTACAGCTATCTCTACAACAAGGTCGTGTTCGAGCTGCTGGAAGAGACCCAGGGCCAGGGCCAGGCGGTGGTCTTTGCCCGCTCGGCCACGGCAGGTGGCCAAAAGTTCCCCGTACACTGGGGCGGCGACTCGACGGCGACGTTCGAGTCCATGGCCGAGAGCCTGCGCGGCGGCCTCTCCCTGACGGCCTGCGGCTTTGGCTTCTGGAGCCATGACATGGGCGGATTCGAGCTGACCGCCTCGGCGGACGTGTACAAGCGCTGGTGCGCCTTTGGCTTGCTCTCGTCGCACAGCCGTTTGCACGGCAACGAGTCCTACCGGGTGCCCTGGCTGTTCGACGACGAGGCGGTGGAGGTGCTGGGCCATTTCTCGCGCCTCAAGTGCACCCTGATGCCCTACCTGTTCGATGCGGCCATCACGACCCACCGCGAGGGCATCCCGACGATGCGGGCCATGCCCCTGGCTTTTCCCGAGGACCCCGGCTGCGACACGCTGGACCGCCAATACATGCTGGGCGACGCCCTGCTGGTGGCGCCGGTGCTGCGGCATGACAGGAGGGTGGATTACTATCTGCCCGCCGGCCGCTGGACCAGCTTTTTCACGGGGGAGATCGTCGAGGGCGGGCGTTGGGTGCGTGAGGAGCATGACTTTATGAGCCTGCCCCTGATGGTGCGCCCCAATAGCATCGTGGCCGTGGGCGCCAACGACCAGCGGCCCGACTATGCCTATGCCGAGGGGGTTACGCTACAGCTATTCGCCCTGGAGGATGGCGCTGTGGCCAGGGCCAACGTGCCCACGCCCGAGGGCGAGACGGCCTTGACCTGCGAGGCCGCGCGCCAGGGCAACGAGATCGTCATCCGGGTAACCGGCGAGGCAGGGCCGTGGCAGGTGCTCTTGCGTAGCATGGGCGCCGTGGCCTCCGTGGCGGACGGCGCGGCCGGCGCCGATCCGCTGGGGACGCGCATCACGCCAGAGCCGGGCGCCGAGACGCTGCGGATCACCCTGGCAGGGTAGAGCGCGCCGCCTGGCGACGCAACAGCGAGGCCCCGGGACGCTCCGGGGCCTCTGCGCAGGCCCCTGCTCAATTTGCCTCCGCAACCCCCAAGGCGTTTCCAAAGTCGTTCTTGTGGTAAAGCGACAGCGACGAGTCACGAACAACATGGGCCAAGTACGCTACGTACGCATACATGCGTCTAGCGTCAGCTTTGCCCGTACTTTTCCCCTCTTTACCGCGTTCTTTTCGTACGGGCGAACTGCGCATGTATGCGCCGTGTTCGCCCACAAAGCCAGGCACGCATTCGTTCGGCGAGCTATATATACATAACGTGGACTTTGGAAACGCCGTGTCCGCAACCCCCCAGGGCTCTTGACAGGCGCGGCCAGATCCGATACTCTATAACTAACTGGTTAGTTATTTCCCTTTGGAGGATGTGTGTCACCCAGACCTAACGCTGCCGAGCGCCGCACCGCCCAGATCATCCAGGCCGCCACCGCCGCCTTTGCCGAAAAAGGCTTTGATGGCGCCACCATGGAGGACATTGCCGATAGGGCTGGCATCAACAAGGCGACCATCTATCTCTACTTTGATAGCAAAGATGCCCTAATCTATGCCATCGCCGAGGAGCTTTTTGCCCAGGAATTGAACGATTTGCAGGCAGCGCGGGACACGCCGGGCAGCGCCACCGAGCGCCTTGCGGCCTATTATGAGGCCCTCATTGCCGAGGAAGCCGACGTGCTGCCGGTGATGCCCATCTTTTACGAATTCTGCGCCCTGAGCCTTCGGCGCGACGATGTGCGGGCGGTGCTGGCCGCCTTTCTCGATCAATCGGCGGCCCTGCTGGAGGCGATCATCCAGGAAGGCGTGGAGCAGGGCGAGTTTGCGCCAACCGACGCGCGCCAGGCGGCGCGGACGCTGGATGCGCTGCTGAGCGGTACGCTGTTGCACGGGATCTATGCGCCAGGGGAAACGGACATTGCTGCGCAACTGCGCTACGGCATCCGTATGCTATTCCGTGGCATGGTTGCACCTGCCTGAGAGGGCAGGAGAGGGTATCTACAGAGCGCACAGGAGGTATCGCAATGCAGCGACGGACATGGGGCGCGGCTCTTTTACTGGCGTTGGGGCTGTTGCTGGCGCTTGCGGCCAGCCGGGATACGCTGGCATCTCCCACAGCCTCCGTGGCGGGGTGGGGCGATATCGTGCAGATCACGGACGTCCCCGGCGTGTTCTGGAGCTCGCCGCGCATCAGCGGCGATGGCGAATGGCTTGCGTTCCAGAGATCGCCCTACCTCTACACCGCTCGCAGCGACGGCTCGTCGTCGCAAGAGTTTGCGTCCACCGCCTATTGGAGCGATATCAGCGCCGATGGCAGCCGTGTGGTGGGCACAAGCGCCTCCGGGGGAGAGCTCTATCTCTACACCGGCGGCGAGAGGCAGGACATCACCCCGTGCACCTTCGGCAGTGGGGGGCGAAAGGCCTGCCTAACGCCCAGCAACGAAGCGGTGGCCATCAGCGGCGATGGGCAATGGGCCTACTATATCAGCGACAAGGCGTGGCCGTGCGCGTACGTGGATGAGGACCTGGTCTGCTTTGGCAACTTGGATCTCAGCCGCGAGGTATGGCGCATCGCGCTTGGCGCGGGCAACGTCACCCAGGTGACCGACTTTGACACCGGCCCGGGCACCGGCCCCTGGTGGGTCTCGAGCGACTATGGCGGTACCAAACTCGCTCTGACCGTCGGCGCAGGCAGCGACGTGTACCTCTATTCCGCCGATGGAGACGGCATCGGGCTACAGCAACTCGCTGAGACGCGACCGAGCGCTGCTGGCAGCCACCGAAACCTGGCCTTTATCAGCGGCGATGGGCAGTGGATCGTGTTTACCGGCAAGAATGCCAGCGGGTTCAGCGAGGCGACGATCATCCGCAGCGATGGGACGGAGCGCCGACAGCTCCTGGATGGATATGGCTGCGACTTTATGCCCACGGGCGCCAAGTGCAGCATCAGCCTTGACGGCTCGCTCATTGCCGTGGGCATACTCGGCAACCAGACGATGCTGTTGGATCGCGAGGGCAACGACCTGGGGACGATCCCGGGCACCCAGTTGGATATCTCTTACTTTGGCGATTTCATCGCCTTCCGTTCCACCCGCGCCCTGCTGGGCCTGGGCAGCGAGACCGACCAACAGGTCTTTGTCATGTCTCGGTTGGGTGCGCCGGCGCTCACCCTCAGCGGCGGGCAGGCCCCCAAGGCGCTCTGCCCTGGCGAGGCTCTGGCCTCGCCGGTTGACGTGCTCACCGTAACCCTGGCCGTGGATGACGTGGCCAAGTGGCAGGCCCACAGCATCGCCTTTCAAGGCTCGGGAACGGGCCACGAGCAGAACGACATCGAGGCCGTCGAGCTCTATCTGGGCGATCAACTGCTCAGCAGCGGCGCCTACGCCGCTGACGATGGCCAGATCACCCTGGCGATCAACCGGCAGATCCCCGCCGGCACCTCCCTCGATCTGCGACTGGTCTACCGCTTTAGGGATCCCGGCGTAACGCCCTGGCCCGTGGGGACCTATGGCGTGGAGACGCGCGCGGCCTGGGTGAGCGCAGAGCCGGTCGAGCCCTCCTCCGATACATACGACAAGGGGCCAGAGGCGCCAGTGGAGGGCGGGCCGCACCTGATCGCCGCCGTGCAGAACACCCATACCCTCCAGGGCTTTGCGAGCATCCAGGGCGCCATTGATGCAGGCGATACCCAGGACGGGCACACCATCGCCGTTTGCCCGGGGCTGTATTCCGAGAATGTGCATGTGACCAAGGCGCTGACCATCGCCTCGACCGACGGGCGAGAGGTCACGACGGTGCGGGCGCAGAATACGGATGCGCACGTCTTTTACACCACCAAAGGCGCTACGACGATCCAGGGGTTCACCATCACAGGCGCCAGCAGCGCCAAAGGTATCTGGGCCGAGCAAGGCATCACCGTCCGGCAAGCGAGGGTAACCCAAAACGCAGAGGGGATATATAGCCTGGAAGGCCCCTTTGCAGCAGCACAGCTCCAGGTGCTCCAGAATGCCGGGCCAGGCATCGTCATAGCGAGTGACAGCGATGTGCTGCTGACCGATGTTGACATCCGCGACAACCAAGGCGATGGGATCGGCGCAATGCAGGGCTTGACGCTTGGTGGCGTCGAGAATGCGATCGTGAACAACGGCGGCCATGGCATCTGGGCCGGACGGGGCGACGTCGCTATCGAGGCTCCCGCCCAGATCCACGGCAATGGTGGTTGGGGCATCCAGGCCCTAGGCGGTTCTTTGTCGGTTCAGGCAGGGGCGATGGAGCGGATTCACGACAATGGCGGCGGGGGCATCATGGGCCATCAGGGCGTATCCTTGCCGCCCGGCTTTGTTGTCGAGAACAATGGCGGCCCCGGCATTGTGACCGGAGCCAACACACGTTTAGAAGATATCACGGTGCGCGACAACCAAGGCGATGGGATCGGCGCAATGCAGGGCTTGACGCTTGGAGGCGTAGCCAATGCAGTCGTGAACAACGGCGGCCATGGCATCTGGGCCGGACGGGGCGACGTCGCTATCGAGGCTCCCGCCCAGATACACGGCAATGGAGGTTGGGGCATCCAGGCCCTAGGCGGTTCTTTGTCGGTTCAGGCGGGGGCGATGGAGCGGATTCACGACAATGGCGGCGGGGGCATCATGGGCCACCAGGGCGTATCCCTGCCGCCTGGCTTTGTTGTCGAGAACAATGGCGGCCCCGGCATCCTTTCTGTGAACCGTGATCTCTACCTTGATGGGGCCAAGGTTCGCGGCAACCAAGGGGATGGGATTGGCGTCGTATTTGGCAACCTAACCCTCGTGGGTCTCGGAACCGAGATTCTCTCTAATGCGGGGCATGGCGTCAACGTGCGATCAGGCAGTCTACGCCTGAGCGATGCCGACATCTCATCCAACGCTGGTTGGGGGATTTGGGCCATGGGGGGCGATCTGATGCAGTTGGCCGATGTTGATGTGCAGCAAAATGGCCTTGGCGGCATCAGGGCCGACCGTATCAGTCTGCAAGCACATCGCCTCATACTGGATCTGAACCGAGGCACCGGGCTGGCGATCACAGGGCCAATGGCAGCGCTCCAGAACGCATGGATCACCCACAACTCTGGCTACGGCATCCTGGCCGTGGATACGGTTCTGAGCCTATGGGGCGTCCTCGTGCATGAGAATGCTCTGGGAGGCGTGATGGTGGTCGAGGGTGGCTCAGGCAGCGCAGTAGGCGCTGAAAGTGACAGGATCAACGTGACCAGCGACGCAGGGAGCGGATCATCCATCAGCGGCAGCACATTCATGTCAAACGGCGCCGATGGCATCCACTTTGCCGGCGGCCCGGGCGGTCTCGTGGTCAGCCGGAGCAACTTGGTGGGTAACGCGGGCTATGCGCTGGTCAATGCGGATCCGTCGGCCACCGTCACCGCACGGGGCAACTGGTGGGGGCAGCCACACGATCCCGGCGCGCTCATCAGCGGAAATGTGGACTATGACCCGTGGAGCGCCGATGCCCACGAGTTGAGCGTGTCTAGCGATGCCGATCCTGTGTTCGCGCCACGCGCCGCGAGCTACTCGACGGCGGTTCACCTTCAGAATTGGCAGCCTGTCACCGATACTGTTCGCTTGACGATAGAGGAATCAGAAGGCTGGCTCAGCAGCTCTCCCGTGCTGGATGTCAGCCTGGAAGAGGGGGTGGGGGCGACTGTGCTGCTCGAGTTGACGATACCCGAGGAGACCCCGCTTGGCGCGACGAGCCGGGTGACGGTCAGCGGCGAGTCGCTGATTTACCCGTCAGCGACGGACACGGCAGTCTTTGACATCATTGTCGCCTCGCTAGCCGACCTTGCGGTGACAAAGGAGGGGCGTCCTGATGAGCCGCTGGTCGGAGCGCCGCTTACCTATACGTTGGCCATCACGAACGCCGGCCCCGACAGCGCCACGGGCGTGACCCTGACGGATACGCTATCATCAGCGACGACCTTTGCAGAGGCGACCCCAAGCCAGGGCGTTTGTGATGAACTGGGTGGCGCGCTTGTCTGCGATCTGGGCGATATCGCCAATGGCGGCGCAGTAACGGTTACCGTCGCCGTGACGCCAACGATCGCTGGCGAGATCTCGAACACGGTCCGGGTGAGCAGCCCCGAGCGCGACCCTGTTCTGTACAATAACCTAGCCACCGAGCACAACACGGTGTCTGCGCCCACGGCTGCCGCCGCAGTAGAGCTGAGCGGGCCGCGCTCGGGGCCGCAACACACCTTTCATACCTTTGTGGCCAGGGTTAACCCCGTCACTACGACGCTGCCCATCACGTATACCTGGAGCGTTACCGGCCAATGGTGGGGCGATCAAGTCCGTACAACCTATAGCGTCAGCGACACCATCAATCTCATGTGGCATACGCCCGAAAGTCAGACCATCGCCGTCACGGCCGTCAACGCCTACGGGGATATCGTTGGCGCCATGGCCGTCTTTAACGGGCAGGCGCCTCCGATCTATCTGCCGTTGGTCTTGCGAGCTGCGCGATAGGCGTTAAGGGCTGCCAGGGCGCGCGTCCGTGCTGCCGCTCTCAGACCATCTCCATCTTGGCGCGCTTTTTCTCGCGGTTGCGCTCGTGGGTATCCAGGGTGGCCTTGCGGATGCGAAAGCTCTGGGGCGTGACCTCCAGCAGCTCGTCGTCCGCCAGGTACTCGATGGCCTCGTCCAGGCTCATTTCGCGGGGGGCGTTCAGGCGCACCTCGATATCGCGGGTGGATTGGCGCATGTTGGTCAGGTGCTTGCGCTTGACCACGTTCACCGCCACATCGGTGGGGCGCTGGTTCTCGCCCACCACCATGCCCTCATAGACGGTGGTGCCGGGGGTGATAAAGAGCACCCCACGCTCTTCGGCGTTCTTGAGCCCAAAGCTGGTGGCCGCCCCCGCCTCAGAGGCGATCAACGAGCCACTGGCCCGCGTCGGGATCTCGCCCGCATAGGGCAGATAGCCGTGGTACAGGCTGTGCATCACGCCCACGCCCCGGGTAGCCGTCAGCAGGTGGTAGCGTAGGCCCAGCAGCCCCCGGGTGGGCGCCAGATAGGTCAGGTGCACGCCGCCATCGTCTTTGGCCGTCATGTTGAGCATCTGCCCCCTGCGGGCGCCCAGCATCTCGACCACGGCGCCCACCGCCTCGGGCGTCGTCTCGATGTGCACCTCTTCAAAGGGCTCCAGCAGGTCGCCTGCCTCATCGCGGCGCATCAACACCGTGGGCCGCGAGACCTGGAACTCGTAGCCCTCGCGGCGCATGGTCTCGATCAGGATGGCCAGGTGCAGCTCGCCCCGCCCCGAGACCTCGAACGTGTCGGGGCTGTCGGTCTCGGCCACGCGCAGGGCCATGTCGTGGCGCAGCTCGTCGAACAGGCGGGCGCGCAGCCGCCGCGAGGTGCCCCAGCGCCCTTCTGTACCATACAGGGGCGAGAGGTTGACGCCAAAGGTCATGCGCACCGTGGGCTCTTCGACGTGGATCAGGGGCAGCGCCCGGGGCTCGTCGGGGTCGGCCAGGGTCTCGCCGATGGCCACGTCCTCCAGCCCCATGACCACGGCGATCTCGCCCGCCTCGACGGTTTCCACGTCTACCCGCTGGAGCCCCTGGTGCACCTGCAAATAGCGGGCGCGCTCGGCCACGAGCTCGCCCTGGCGGGTGATGCGCGCCAGGGCCTGGCCAAGCTGGATGCGACCGGCGGTGACGCGCCCGATGGCCGTGATGCCCCGGTGGGGGTCATAGTCAATGCTGGTGACCAGCATCTGCAAAGGGGCCTCGGGATCCACACGGGGCGCGGGCACGTGGCGCAGGATGGCCTCAAAGAGCGGCCCCAGGTCGGGGCCGAGTTGCGGCGTGAGCCCGGCCTGGCCCGTGAGGGCGTTGGCATAGACCACCTGGAAATCGGCCTGCTCGTCGCTGGCGCCCAACTCGACGAACAGGTCAAAGGTGCGGTTGAGGGTGTCGTCCGGGTCGGCGCCCTGGCGATCCACCTTGTTGATGACCACGATCACCCGGTGGTTCATGGCCAGGGCCTTTTGCAGGACAAAGCGGGTCTGGGGCATGGGGCCCTCGGCGGCATCCACCAGCAGCAGCACGGCGTCCACCATATTGAGCACCCGCTCGACCTCGCCGCCGAAATCGGCGTGGCCGGGGGTATCCACGATGTTGATCTTGACCTGCTGTCCGGCCTGGGCATCCCAAACGGTGATGGCCGTGTTCTTGGCCAGGATGGTGATGCCGCGCTCGCGCTCCAGGGCGTTGGAATCGAGGACGCGCTCGGCCACGAACTGGTTCTCGCGAAAGACCTGGGCCTGGCGCAGCAGGCCGTCCACCAGGGTGGTCTTGCCATGATCCACGTGGGCGATGATGGCGATGTTGCGCAGATGGGTTTGCTCTCGGTACATGGGTTCTCTCGATTCCTGGGCATGCAAAACCCCCGGCCGGGCGGGCCGAGGGTCCTTCTTTGTGCTCCAACGGCAAGGGTAGATTGTAGCGCCGGGGGGCGGGATTGTCAAAGAGGGGGCAGAAGCGTGACGGTTGACGCTACGGGAAGCAGCAGGTAGAATCTAGACAGTCAGCTCTGCAGACGTTCCAATCCGGATGGCCCACTCTCTCTCCCATGCTGGCTCAATGCATTCTCGCAGTGGCGTGGGGGATGCGATTATTGGCAAACTGGAGGGTATCTATGCCACGGCTATCGTTCAAGACAGACTCCAGTTTCTTTCGCCTCATCGCTATCGGAGCTGTAGGTGCTCGTGCTGTGGAGCATGACCTCAGAAGGTACGGACATGAGATGGTGGAACTTGAGAATGGTTCGACTGACACCAAGATATGGAAAGATGTGAAGCGCAAGCGGGTGAGAATCCCTGACCTAGTCTGCACAAAGTGTGGACTTCGGCTGGAGAGCCGTGCAAAAACGTCTCCGGGCCTGTCTATGTCACACAGTCCTACAGACGCCGAGCGAGCCTGGGACTATGGAATGGTCGATTCAGACATTGTAGCCTTCCCTGTCTGTGTACCCGTAAGCCAGCATGAATGGAGCAGAGGAAAACTGACAGAGCGGACCTCATATTGGCATCAGCGAGAACGAGTCCAATGGGCACAGCAGGGTACGATCAACTACTTTCGTGTAGGCGGCTTTCGTGAAGTTGCACATGCGAAATCTTCGGTGAAGGGAGTAACCGAGGGGACAGAAACATCGATCACTTGGGATGCTATTTTCTCGACACGTAATGGTATTGTCGAGACCATCACTGAAGGCCGCAAGATCAGCATACGCCGTGATTCCGATGGGCATCTCTATACCTGGCAGAATCCCCGCGGGCTCGCAGTTGTAGTCATCGAAGGCGCCCACGTACACAATGGACAAGTGCTCGCAAGTGCTGTCCCTCCGCTCGCGCCGATAGACATGGAATGCTCCTGTTCGTTGTCCGCAGACCACCTCCGATCGCTTCTACATTCACCAGAAAGATCTCAGCGCTTTACGGGAGTTAAGCTGGCCAGACTTCGCAATGAGCCAGCGTATGCCGAGACGATCCGCAGTATTGCGGTTCATCCGGACGAAGATATTTATGTTCTATTGGAGAGTCGGGTCTACCTCGCCCGTGTGAGCGATTTCTCCGCAGCGAACTTGTTTTCCCCATACTTGCAGAGCCAGGACGATCAGATAAGGCTTGAGGCTGTCGTCGCGTTGGCAGAAGTCGCTACTTCTGAGGCCGTCAACATCCTTGCTCAGATTCTGCGGCACAGCAAGATGCCTTACTTCTTGCGAAGTGCTGCTGCATGGGGATTGGGCAAGATCGGTACGGATTGCGCCATAGATAAGCTCGTGCAAGCATTCGCCGATGTTGACGTCACGATGCGCGAAGAAGCACTGGATATCATCACGGCTCTAGGAGCTAAACCCATTGAGCATCTTGTACAAGCACTTGTTGGAGGGGATCCGGATCTGGCGGCTGGCTCGGCAGAGGCTATGCGGCGTCTGCCATCACTGCCCGGACAAGCTGTTGATACGATCATTCAGGCTATTAGGGAGGATCCTGATCACGTGTGGGCAGTGTGGCTGTTGGGGCAATGTGCAGACAACGATAACGTAGCATCGGTCATTTCCGAACTCCAGGATTCAAGGCCCGAAGCTCACTACGCCGTATCCGTACTATGGACCTTTGCTAAAAGCTGGATTGCTCGGCATTGGGAACTTTGGCCAGAGCCTATTCGCTGTGGTGAGATGTTAAGGGGAAGACAGGAGTGAAGATCATTTTTCCGGAGGGATCTGCAGTTTATACAACAGCGCGCGGGATACAGCTCTGTGGTGATAGCCGCGAGCTGCTCAAGCATTTACCTGAGGAATCCGTCGACCTTATCGTTACTAGCCCTCCATTTGCTCTCCTTCGGCAGAAGGCTTACGGTAACGTGACGCAACGGGACTATGTTAGCTGGCTTCTTGAATTTGGGCGTGAGGCCAAGCGGGTCTTAAGGAGTACGGGCAGTTTCGTGCTCGACCTTGGAGGTGCATATCGAAGAGGTAAACCCTCGCGTTCTCTATACAATTACCGCGTTTTGATCGAATTCTGTGATACGTTGGGCTATCAACTTGCGGAGGAGTTCTTCTGGTACAATCCTGCAAAGCTTCCTTCGCCTATTGAGTGGGTGAATAAGCGGAAGATACGTGTAAAAGATGCAGTAGACACTATATGGTGGTTCTCCAAGGATGACTTTCCTAGAGCAGATGTAACGCAAGTTCTTGTGCCCTACTCGGAGAGAATGAAGAAACTACTACAAAATCCTGATAGGTTCTATAAACCTGGACAAAGACCATCGGGGCATGATATAAGTCAGGCATTTGCGAATGGTAGAGATGGAGCTATCCCCTCTAACCTTCTAGAGATATCCAATACAGCAAGCAACTCACATTATCAGCGTGTGTGCAAACTCTTAGGGAGACAGAGGCATCCGGCGCGATTTCCCGAGGATCTGCCAGCCTTCTTCATAAAGTTCCTCACGCAGCCAGGCGATCTTGTCCTGGACATCTTCTCTGGGTCCAACACTACTGGTTATGTAGCAGAGACACTAAACCGTCGCTGGCTTAGTATGGAGATTGACAGATCATACGCGGCTCTGTCCGCTATTCGCTTTCTGGATACAGACCCGGATACGACGGAAGCGCTTATTGAAAGTATGGAACAAGGGGGTTGCGTAAGCATCGACAAAGTCATGATCGCAAAGCAAGAGAGTCTATTCACGAGCTAGCCTGTTCAGGCATACGGAAAGACCAACTGGCCGTCGACTGCCCAGACTAAGCTGAACAAGCGCCCCCTCTATCCCCTTTGACTCGACGCATCCCCGAGTCTTCGGCATACTCCCCCCACCTGATACCTCGCCCCTTTGCCCTATAATCCCCACAACCCACATAGGAATTAGTACGTTTTTTCGTAGCGACGAACCTAGACGCATGAATGCGCAGCTTGCCCATCAGAGAGTCAGGTGTGACCGCGATGATAAGCTAGTTGTACATAATCTGGGCTTTGACTAGGCTTTGCCCAGCCCAGCGCCTGCCCAGCCCAGCACTGCCTTGACAAGGCCCCGTGTTCGCGCCAGAATACCAGGGTGCACCGGATGGAACAGACAGGAGCGCGTAGCATGGAGCCCAAATTGGTGACATGGCGAGATATAGAGGGGCCGCCCATAGCCGTCGGCCCAACGCGCGTCACACCCATCATGCGCCAACATGTGCTGCGCCGGCCCTGGGGGGCGCTCTTGTGGCAGCGCCCTGTGGCCCTGCAAGTGGTGACCCAAGGGCGCACCTATCAGGCGCCCATTCTGAACGTTACGCTACGGGCCACCTGCGCTGCTATCGCCATCGGAGCCCTGTTCGGAATGTTGATCGGCGCCCTTTTCAACCTGGGGAGGAACAGATAAATGACCAACAAACAGGAGGCCTTTATCGCTGCTGCCGTGCAGCAACAGCAAGAGGGGATGGCCCGGCTGGATCGTCTGCTAGAGGCGGCGCGCCCCGAGGCCGTATTCGGCAAGCCGATGGCCGTGGGCGATAGCCAGGTGTTCACCGCCTCTGAGACCCTGACCACCCTGGGGTTCGGCTTTGGCGCGGGCGGCGGCGAGGAGTGCGAAAACCCCGCCCAAGACCAGCAAGCCGAGGGCGGATCGGGCGGCGGAGGCGGAGGCGGCGGCATGTCCACAGGGCGGCCCGTCGCGATCGTGCGCGTGGATGCAGAAGGGGTGACGGTGGAGCCGGTAGTGGACCTCACCAAGATCGCCCTGGCAGCCTTTACGGCCCTGGGGGCCATGTTCGTCATGTTCGCCAAGATGGCCAAGAGAGCGCAATAGGCGTTCTGGCCAGGGCCGGGAGTGTGCACGCCGTGAGACGAAAGCGGGCCGGCTATCCGAAAGGTCGTCTGCTGCTGTTGGGGTTGCTAGTGGCCCTGGCAGGCATGCTGCTGCGCCCCGACCTGCACGCAGCGGCGGCAGACCCACCCTACCGGTACTATTTCCCCATCGTTGCGAGGCAGCAGGCGCTCTGCCATCCCTCGGCAATGGAGCAGGCCCTGGCGCATCTGCTGGTCACAGACCCACAACAACAGCGCCCCACCCTGCGCTGCAACGCCCGGCTGGAGCACGCAGCCCAGGCCCACGCCGCCGATATGGCCGCCCGGGGCTATGTGAGCTATGTGACCCCAGAAGGCGTGGGCATGAACGACCTGGTACGCCAGGCGGGCTATGGCCTGCCCGCTGCGTATAGCGCGGCGGCGGGCGCCAACCAGGTGGCCTCTATCGCCGTCGGCCACGAGACGGCCCAAGCTGCATGGACGAACCTGATAGACCCCAGCCACGGCGAGCAGCCGCGCACCCATCTGCTGGGGTTGGATTCGTTCTTTGTCCGCCAGGTGGATTATGGCATCGGCCACGCATATGACCTCGGCAGCCTGCACGGCCATTACTGGGTCATCATCATCGCCGAGCCCGCACCAGGCGCCGCCAGTCCAGGGGAATCGGAGCGCCCCGGCATCGAGCGCATCGTGATCCATACCCCATAGGTCCGCAGGGCCGCCCCCGGCCCATAACCCACTCATTCAGGAGGCAGTATGTTCTTCGAGTTGCGCGAGTACCGTTCCCGGCCCGGCCAGCGAGAGAACTGGCTCAAGTACATGGAAGAGGTCATCATCCCGTTCCAGGTCTCCAAGGGCATGATCGTCGTGGGCAGCTTTGTGGGCGAAGAGGAAGAAGACCTCTATATCTGGATCCGGCGCTTTGAGAGCGAGGAGGAGCGCGAGCGCCTGTATGCGGCGGTCTACCAGAGCCCCGAATGGCAGAATGAGATCGCCCCGCGCATCCCCGAGATGATGGATCGCGAAAAGATCGTGGTGCGGCGCATTGAGCCCGGGCCGCGCTCGATCATCCGCTAGCGCCGCACACGCGAGAGGAGCCGCACATGGAACTGTTCGAGGCCATCCGGCGACGCCATAGCTATCGGGGGCCCATGCAGGAGCACCCCGTGCCCCGCGCCGATCTGGAGCACATCGTGCAGGCGGGCATCCAGGCGCCCTCGGGCTATAACGCTCAGACGACTACCTTTGTCATCGTGGATGACCCGGCCCTGCTGGCCCAGATCGCCGCCGTGGACCTGCAGAACGCCATGCTGCGCCAGGCGCGGGCCATCATCGCCGCCGTGGCGCCCAAGGGCCCCGAGCCCGGCTCCTCTCGCCTCTTTTTCGGCATCGAGGATTGCGCCGCCGCCGTGGAGAATATGCTCCTGGCCGTCACGGCCCTGGGCTATGCCAGCGTCTGGCTGGATGGCTGGCTGCGCTTGCGCGGACATGACGAGGCCGTGGGCCGCCTGCTGGGCGTGCCCGAGGATCGCGTGGTGCGGGTGTTGCTGCCCTTGGGCGCGCCGGTGAACCAGGAGGCCCAGCATCCCCGCAAGCCTTTTGACGAGCGCGCCTGGTTCAACCGGTATGGGGGCTAGATGACCCCCGGCGGCGAGCCATCCGGCGTGGCGCCCCCGGCGCAAAGCAGGGCGCAGGAACTGCTGGACGAGTTTCGTTCCGTGGTGGGCGCCCGCCAAAAGGCGCTGGATTGGCTCTTGCCGCCCCTGGTGTTCCTGCCGCTTCAGGCCTGGCTGGGCCTCACCGCCGCAGCCGGGGCTGCCCTGGCCGTCGCAGTGGGCATCTTGCTCTGGCGCGCCCTCCGGGGCAAACCGCTGCGCTATGCCCTGGTGGGGCTGGGCGGCGTGCTGGTGGCCATCGGCGCCGCCCTGGTCTCGCGCCAGGCCGCGGGCGTCCTGCTGCCTGGCATCATTGGCTCGGGCATTAATGCCGCTCTCTGCCTGATCAGCATCGTCGTCGCGCGGCCTCTGGTGGCCTGGACCAGCCACCTGGCCCGAGGCTGGCCGATCGAGTGGTACTGGCACCCCCGGGTGCGCCCGGCCTATACCACCGTCACCCTGGCCTGGGCGCTTTTTTTCGCGCTGCGGGGTGGCGCCCAGACGGCGGCCTACCTGAGCGGAGACGCCTTTTGGGCCAGCCTGGTCAGCGTAGCCAGCGGCTGGCCCGCCACGATCCTGCTGCTCATCGTCACCTATCTGTATGGCACCTGGCGCCTGGGCCGCCTGGGCGGCCCCTCGGTGCACGAGTTCGCACAGCAGGCGCCCCCGCCCTGGCAGGGCCAGCGCAGGGGGTTCTAGCCGCATGGACTATCGCCCCGCCACCCTGGATGAGGCGCCCCTGCTGGCGCGCCTCAACAAGCAACTCATCGAGGACGAGGGACACGCCAACCCCATGACCGTGCCCGAGTTAGAGGCCCGCATGCGGGGCTGGCTGGCGGGCGAGTATCGCGCCATTCTATTCTATCAAGGCGGCGCCGTGGTGGCTTACGCCCTCTATCGCCCCGAGGGGGCGGGCATCTACCTGCGGCACCTGTTCGTAGCGCGCGAGCAGCGCCGCCAGGGCATCGGGCGCCGGGCAATGGAGCTGCTGCTGGCGCGCATCTGGCCGCCGGGGACGCGCATCACGGTCGAGGCTCTGGCCCACAACGCGCCTGCCCTGGCCTTTTACCGCGCCCTGGGCTTTTGCGACTATGCCATCGCCCTCGAGCGCCGGGCGGGGCCGCCGACCGAGACCGACCAAGGACAGGAACCGTGAACGTCGCGATTACAGAGACGACCGAGCCCGCCCTTTTGCGCGCCGCCGTGCAGCGGGCGCTGGCGGGCGTGCCCCACTGCTATCCCGTCAGCGAGGATGAGCTGGCGCAGGCGCTGGAGGGTCCCCAGAGTTGCAAGGCCGCCGACCGGCTGGGCAACGACCGCATCTGGCTGGCGGGCAGCCCCGCCGAGCCGCTGGGGATGCTGCACCTGGCCACCGAACGCCCCGAATCGGGCGGGCAGCCGCGCGGCGCGATCCGCTTCTTCTGGTTCGCGCCCGGCTGCGAGGCCGCCGGCGCCGAGCTACTGGCGCGGGCCGAGGCCAGCCTGCGCGAACAGGGCGTCTCGCGCCTCATCGCCTGGCACTATGACCACACCTATCCCTTTTACCACGCCGAACACGCCTACCTGACCCAGCAACACGGGCATACCCACACGCTGTTGCAGGCCCAGGGGTATCAGGAGTATGGCAGCGAAGTGGTGCTGGATTGGCCCCATTACGACCCGACCCCGCCGCCATCCATCCTGCTGCCGATCAAGCTGACCTACGAATGGGAACGAGGCCGGGCAGCGCGGCGCGGCCTGGTCTTGCTGGCCCGCACCGAAAAGGACGAGGCAGGGGTGTGCGTCTGCATCTCGCTGGGCGAGTTCTCGCGGGCGCCCGAGGCCCAGAATTGGCTCTACACCCGCTGGCTGGGCGTGGCGGAAGAGTGGCGGCGCCGTGGGCTGGGCCGCTATCTGATGCGCCAGGCGCTGCACACCCTGCACGGCGAGGGCTATCGCCACGCCGCTATCTGCGCCCTGGGCGATAACGAGCCCGCCCTGGCGCTCTATACCGGCCTGGGCTATCAGGTCGTGGATTGGACCCGCGCCTACGAAAAGACGCTGGCATAGGCGGGGTTGCCGCCTACGCCAGGTCCACGGCCAGGACCTCATGCTCGGCCACGCCCGATATGGTCGCGTCGAGTACCCCATCGGCAACCTGCATCGGCCCCAGCGTTCCCCCGCCCAGCAGCCGCACATCCCCCACTGCGCAGCCCTCGGGCAGGCGCAGGCGGATGCACTGCTCCCCCACAGGACAGACCTGGCGCATGGGCCCCTTGAGCATGTAGGGGTTGGTCAGGTTCACCATGTGTACCGTCAGCGAGCGCTCCTGCCGCCAAAGGGCCACGTCCAGTATCCCCGGCCCCTGCACCGTAACGGGCAGCTCGCCCGCCGCCCAGGCCGCCGCGTTGCCCAGCAGCGCGCCGTGGTCTGCGTTCAGGATCTCCCAATAGGTGCGGTCAATGTCCCAGGGCAGATAGAGGACGCGCGCCGCGCCCCGCTCGCGCACGTGCATCTCGGGTTGGTCGGTGCTCTCGACGCGAGGGAACAACTGCTCCATCGGCAGATCGGGGTAGGAGGGTACCAGGGTCAACAGCGGCGGCTGCGCGGCATCGTGGGCGCGGGTTGGCAGCCGGTGGACGCCGTGAATGATGCGCTCGGCATCCCGCAACCCGGCGAACAGAGGGTGCGCCTGGCGGGCCTCCGCGCTCAGATGCAGGTAGGCGTTCTGCATGGGGCCTTCCACCGGCCCCGCAGCGCTGGCCCCGAACAGGTCCGCCAGGCCCAGGTCGTCCCGGCGGCGGCCCCGCTCGTCATAGAGCGAGGTCTCGTACGTGGCGATCAGGCTGCCGCCGGCGGCGCAATAGGCGCGCAACTGCTCGCACTGGGCATCCGAGAGGCAGGCGATATTGGGCAGGATGAGGGCCTTGAAACGGGCCAGATGTGCGGCGTCCAATCGCCGGTCGTGCAGCATGTCAAAAGGGATGCGCGCCTCCACCAGGGCGTGGTACCAGCCCAGGATCGGTTCCTCGGCCCATGTGCGGGCCTCGGCGCCATAGCCACGCCCCGTCTGTTGGGAATAGACCAGCCCCACGCTGGCCAGGGAGCCGGTGTTGCGCAGGTAGCGCTCGTTGCGGGCGTGCCAGGCATAGATCTCTTGCACCACCGGCAGCCAGCGCCGATCATGCAGCACGCCCGCGAACTTGGTGAACCAGGGCCGCGCGCCGTTGGCGGTGGCGTCGGCGGCCCACAGGCGCACCTCGGGCGCGCTCTGCACCGAGTCCTTCCAGCGGTAGCGCTCCTCCACCCCCACGGAAAAGATCCCGCCCACCGGCTTGTCATCCATGGCCGCGCGGTACTCTTTGGCGCTCATGCCCGCCGCCCAGATGGGCATGACGCCGCTGCGGGCCTGTCGGTCGGCAAAGAGGATGTCGGCGCGGGCGCCGGTGCGGGCCATGTCCAGGCTGCTGAGGGCGCCGCCGCCGGTGTTGGGGATATAGCGGGCCTGGGGGTTGATCTCGCGGATGACAGCGTCCCACAGGTCCCATAGGGCAAAGAGGCGATCCTCGCGCCAGGCCAGCCACGCGGCATAGTCGTCGTGCCGGGCGTCGGCGACGGCGGGCAGCTCCATGCCGCTGGCGGCGCGAAAGGCCGCCCGGCAATAGGCGCAATAGCAGATGCCGTGGCCCGCCCAGCGGTTGCCAAAGACGCCATCCACCCAGTAGCGCGCCATGATCTCGCGGTGGATGGCGGTCATCTGCTCTTCGGCGTGGGGCCCCAGGGCGCAGGTGACCCAGTGGTCGGCGGCGGCCCAATGGCGCCGGGGGCTGCCATCGGCCTGGACGGCCACCCATTCGGGATGGGCCTGGGCGGCGTCATCCAGGATGGCGTGGGGGTCGGTGCGCCCGATCACCACCATATCCAGGGCGCGGCAACCGGCCACCAGCTCGCCAAAGGGGTCGTCCTGAGCGCCCATCCAGGCGCTGCGATGGTGCCAGGGTACCTGGGTGGGATAGTAGGCCACACACCCGCCGGCGCTGAGGCAGGCGGAATCGGCCTGGATTTGCCGAAAATAGTCCAGCCAAAAGGCGGGGTCGTAGCGGCCGGGGTCGTTCTCCACCAGGGTGAGCTGGGCCCAGCGCATGGGCCGGTCGAACCAGTCGGCGTCGCCGATCACGCGCTCCCACTCGGCCCGGAAAAAGGCGGCATCTCGTTGCATGGCTTTACCTCGAAAAACGGATGGTGGGCGAAGACGAGCTTCACCTGTGGCTTGGCGCGAGGCCCTTCTGCCCTGCGGGCGACCCCCTCACGCCAGCTCGATGATGGCCACATCGCGGCTATTGATGGTTACCGAGAGCGCTTCGGCATCGCCTGTGGCTTGGTTCCCCCAGCGGCTGCCCACGGGGCGCAGATGGCGCCACGCGGGCCCCAGCTCCAGTTGCGCCAGCGCAGGGTAGGGCTGGGGGTTCACGGCCCAGAGGAAGACCTTGCCCTCGCCCGCGTGCAGGCGGGCCTGGATGCCGGGGGCGCTGCAGCGTACGTGAGGCTCGGCCCCCGCCCAGGCCAACAACTCGGCGAACAGGGGCGCAGGCTCGTCCGGGTGGGCAGCCACGCCCGCGCCGGGCATGGTGCCGATCAGGCGGGTGCGCCCCTGGCCATAGGCGTGATCCACCACCGCCACACGCCCGTCCGTGTACCAGCCGGCGCTCTTGCCGCTGGTGGGACGATAGGCCTGCAGGAATGTGCCGCCATAGGCCCGGCGCCCGTGGGCCATGAACGTAAGCTCGCCCAGCAGATCGGGGGTGAACTCGACATAGGATTCCTGGGCGCCGAACAGCTCCGCCAGGCCCAGGCCGGGCTGCTGTGGGGCCACATGCCCACGCTCGTCGAAATAGCCGGGGCAGCCCTCGCTGATCAAGGTCCCGCCCCGCTCCACCCAGGCCCGCAGGCGCTCGGCGGCGGCCTGGGGCAGCATCACAGGATAGGGCAGGTAGAGCAGGTCATAGGCGTCTAGATCATCCAGGTGCACCCAGTCGGCCTGGATGTTGTGCTGGAAAAAGCCCTGGTACGCGCCCAGCACCGAGGCGGCATAGAGCCCGGTATCGCCCTGCTGGGCATGGGCAAAGCGCTGGCTCTCGGGCACGACCACGATGCCGATCTCGCCGCGCACCGGCTTTGCCTGCCACAGGTCGGCCTGCTCCGGTGCGCCAGCCCAGTGGGCGATGCGCGAGGCCATCCGCGAGCGGGCCGTGCGGGAGCCGTCCATCCCATAGGGGCCAAAGGCGCCGAACAGAGGGCCATCCAGCAGGGGACGCCAGCGGGGGTAGAACAGGCCGCGCGCCCCCGCCGCAAAGGAGAGCATGTGCCAGAGGCGCAGGTCCTCCGGCGCAGCGATGCGCCCGTCGGAGCGGGGCCTGTTGAGCACCTGGGGTTGCAGCCACAGGGGGCCGCCCTGAGCCTCGGCGTGCCAGATCGTCTTGCCCCGGGCGGCGGCGCGGGTCAGATCCACGGCGTGCCACTGCTGCCAGGGGGCGTCGCCCTTGCGGGCCGCGATCCAGGTCAGGCCATAGCCATCCACAGTCTCGGCGGCGCGCCAGTCGTCGGCGGCATAGCCCGCCGCGCGGGTCAATCCGCCCGCCACGCCGTGGGCCAGGATGGGGTGCTCGGGATCCACGGCGCGGAGCACGTCCCGCCGCCAGGCCATCAGGCGGTAGGCGTTATCCACGCGAAAGGCCAGCCAGTCCAGCACATCGGGGTAGGGGCCAAGCTGGCGGGGGATCTGGATATCCTCCCAGGCGGCCAGGCTGTGGCGCTGCCAGCCCTCGGCCAGGGCGCGCAGGTCGCCATACTTGTGCTGGAGCCAACGGCGAAATCGGGCCGCCGTGGCGGGGCAATAGCAGACGTCCTCCCAGTAGGTGCACTCGTTCCAGATGTCATAGCCGCCCAGGCCCGGATGGTCGCGGTAGCGCCCGGCCAGGGCCTGCAAAAAGCGCTCGGCCAACTCCCGAACCTCGTCGTTATCCAGGCAGAGGCCGGGGAACCCGCCCGTGACGCAGGAGCCGCTCATGGCGCTCTCGAGCCTGTGGCCCGAGCGCGTCTCATAGCGGGCGTGGGGATAGCGGGAGTAGGCCCACTCGGGGGCCGCCGTGGTCATCTCGGCGATGATGGTGGCCAGGCCATGCTGGGCAGCCAGGTCGAGCTGGCGGTCGTAATCGGCCCAGTCATAGACGCCGGGGGCGATCTCGATGGCGCTCCAGAGGAACCAGTGGCGAAAGGCGGTATAGCCGTCCTGGGCGGCGACGGCATAGTCGCGCTCCCAGTCCTCGTGGGGCGGGTTGGACTTGCGGAAATAGACGGCGCCATAGGTAAAGGGCGGCAAAGGCTTGGGCATCGGCGATCCTCCCTGTGGCTGGCTGGGCATGACGCAACGCCGCTATGGTAGCCCAGGCGGAGGGCGGAGGCAAGTAAGGGGAGAGGCGACTCGCCGTATCAGTTCAGAATTGAGGGCGAAGGCAGCCAACACGTTGTGGACAGAGGCGGCGAATCCTGGAGGGCGGGCGTCCCGCCCGCCACGATGCATACGCAGACGATGCGTACGCATGTATGCGTATGCATCGTCTGCCGTCGGCAGGCGCGAGACTGGGGCGCAGAGTTGCACTCTGGACGCTGCTCCGCAGCGTAACGCGCCGTGCAACTGCGCGCTCCCAAGCCGAGTGAGTGCTCACCGATTGCAGGATGCGGACATCACCGTTCTGAGCAGTCAAGAACCCGTCCCCTCAAACCTGAACAGTTATGACCCGCGTGGGCAACCTCGGCGCAACTTGCGCGCTATTTCAGGGCGGCTAGACTATGCCCTATAGCCGTTCACCAGAACCTCCACAGGAGCATCGTATGCCACTCAGCCGCGTGGCCCTGATCCGGGGCCAGGATCGTTATGACAATGTCGCCCGCGCCCTTCAAGCCATTGACGACCAGATTGATCTGGCGGGCAAACAACGTATCGTGGTCAAGCCCAATTTCGTGACCACCCAGCGCGAGTTGGCCGCCACCCATGTGGACGCCGTGCGCGCTGTGCTGGATCACTTGCGCAGGCGCGGCGTCACCCAGCAGATCACCCTGGCCGAGGGGCCCGCCATCGGCAGCGCCCAGGAGGGGTTCCGCAACTATGGCTATGAGCCGCTGATCCGTGAGTATGGCCTGCGGGTGGTGGATATCAACCAGGACGAGACCGAGCCGGTGCAGGTGTGGAACACGCGCCTGCGGCCCCACACGGTGCGCGTCTCACGCACGGTGCTAGAGAGCGATTTTCGCATCTCGATCGGCCCGCCCAAGACCCACGACACGGTGATCGTCACCCTCTCCCTCAAGAACTATGTCGTGGGGAGCCTGGTGGGCAAGCGGGCGGTGCACCAGGGCTGCGCAGGCATCAACCTGAACCTGTACAAGCTGGCGTACCATGTCGCGCCGCACCTCTCGGTCATTGATGGGTTCGTGGGCATGGAGGGGCACGGCCCCACCCGGGGCGAGCCGGTGGATTGGCGCATCGCGGTGGCCAGCACGGATTTTCTGGCCGCCGACTGCCTGACGGCGCGCCTGATGGGCTTTGATCCCCACGAGGTGGGCTATTTGCACTACTGCCTCGTCAAGGGCCTGGGCCATGGCGAGCCAGAAGAGATCGAGGTGGTGGGCAACGTGTCGCTGGAGGGGGCCTATCACTCCTTCCGTCCGCACCCCACCACGGAGGAGCAAAAGAGCTGGCGGGTCGAGGGCGTGGAACGGTATCTGTAGGGGCAAGGCACTATTGCTGAATCTGCCCCTGTTTGTTACGCTGCTGCCGGTCTGTAGTCTTCATCGCATCTGTACCAGCCGCGGCGCCAGCTCTGACGGGACTCGCTCGACCACAAGAGAGGTACAGCATTGTCTGGATTATGCGTCGCGTGTTCAAGGACGCGTGTTTGCGGAGGGGCGACATGAGGTATCTTTCGGGCGTGACGGCTACGTCGCACATTGACAGGCAGAACGAGAGATTCACGCTGGAATGCTTGCGAGACATGGTCGAACAGATAAATCGTAGCTACATCCCAGTACTTTACGAACACGATCCGAGAATAGCACCACTAGGAAGGACTGTTGGAGCAAAGCTAATAGAGCTTCCGGATGGTGAGTTTGCAGTGGAAACCACGAGTCAGATGTTCGAAGAGAGTGACATCATCCCGTTCAGAGACGACGGCCGAGAGATGCCTCTCAATGTACCCCCTACAGGCCGCATTGAGCTTGCTTATGACCTAAGCTACGATAATCCTGAGGACCTGAGCGACCTTGAGCAGCTAGGCAAGAGCCTAGACGCAGGTCTTTCATACCGACGAAAGAAGGCTCTGGAGCCTTTGAGTGTCCTCGAGATTGTCGTTTCAGTGGCCCTTGGTAATATCGCAGCCGGATTTCTGTCCAAGATAGGCGAAGATGCGTGGGATATGATCAAGAGCAGGCTAGCCGCGCTCATCCAAAGAAAACGACGGCAGGAAGAGGAGTACTTGATTCAGTTTACATTCAACGTAAGAGAGAATGAACGCGTTTTGAGTCTGGACACGATCCTAACAAGTCCTAGTGAAGAACACATCGACCAATTCGTGAGAGAGGGTCTTGACCTGCTTGACCAGTTGGCTCCCGAATACATGGACAGTGATCCAAACCTTGTCAAAGTCGTGCACACCTTCAGCGATGGCAGGGTCTTTATCAGCTTTGGAGTTAGGAAGGATGCGGTTCCCCTCTTCCCTAGATCGGATAGGAGCTGGCGCGAGGCGCGAGACACGACCTGACCAGATCAATTGATAGACTAGATACAAATACTACCAATTAGTCGAGCACCGTAATATGTAGGATGTCTTTATGAGGAGAAGGAAGAAGAACTGCACGACTGAATAGCCCTGGGTACGCGTGCGCATCCCCGCTTTTGCCATTACCCATCCGCCGCGCCGATTACTTTGATCAGCGCGACGGCAAGTCATCTCCCCCTCTCCAGAGCGAATACGGGACGTGCCCCGAAGTGCGGATGCTTTTCGCTTTCCCCATCTCTTCTTCACGCCTGGTGGCCGTGCCGGCAGGCGCCCTGGTGGATATGGTGGGCCTGACGCCGGTGATCACCGTGTTTGGCGCGCTGGTGATCGTCGTGCATCTTGGGGCGGCCATTCTCCACGCGCCGGTGCGCAGCCTGCGCTAGTGCGGGGCTACGAGATCGGAAAGACCGACGTGCGCTCGGAACCTTCTCGTGGGCTGGAATGCACGCCGGTCTTGAATTGGCGGGAACTAGCGGGCGTCGCCCGCGGTCGGGACGCTGATCCTAAACCGATAAGGGCCGAACAACGTTGTCTCGATAGGTGATAGTACCACCGCCAAGCTCTGATCGGAGGCATGCTCCGGCGGAGCCATCGGTGGGGCCGCCTCCCCTACTGGTATTGCATGGATGCCGAAGGAGAACTCGAGAGTCAACGGATCGGAAAGCTCTCCCAGCGGGGTGGCATCAAAGGCGAGCACATGAGCGGCTGCGCCAGGTTCGGCATGGCCCGCCCCATCCACGAACGGGAGCGCTAGGCCATCCTCTGTACGGAGGATGGCACCGGTTGGCGCCAAGCTCATCTCGCCCGGGCCTATGACGTTGAGACCGATCAGGATGCGCTCCTGATCAACATAGATCTGCTCAAGTGTGACGGTGCAGCCATCCCTGGTCTGGCTCACACTCAACGGATGACTCAGCTCGCTTGCCTCCGGGCTCCAAGTCGGGTTGATCCGATATACATCTGTGAGTAGGGGCGCAGCCGCGTAAGCGACCGAGCCCAGCAGCACCACCGCCACCGCCGCCAGGGCCGCCCAGCCCAGCCTCGTTGCGGGCATCCACCGTGCCAGCCGCGTTCTGTGCGTCGCGCGACGTTGGATACCGGGCCACAGGTCGGTCGTTCCCAGGGCGTGACCGGCGACGTCGTCCAGCCGCTGCTTGATTTCGTGCGTCATGTTTGCTTCCTTTCTCATGCTACGCTACTCGGTTCCACCTGCGATCCACCCAGGCAGCAAACGTCTCAGGCTCTGCCGCGCATCGTGCAACCGGCGCTTGACCGTTCCCTGGGGGCATCCGAGAAGCTCGGACATCTCAGCTTCTCCCAAACCAAGATAGTATCGACACACCCCGGCCGTCCGCTGCATGGGCGAGAGTCTCGTGAGAGCGTCTCGCACCACCCCCTCCGTCTCGGCGTTCAAGATCGTTCGCTCGATGGATGAGGAGGGATCTGGAATGCTCTCGCGCAGCGCGTCGTCCAGGAACGCTCTGATGCGCCGGCGCTTGCGTATAGCCATGAGAGCCTGGTTGGCCACAATACGCAGGAACCAAGGAGCAAAGGGGCGATCAATATCGAACTGCTCGATGCGGCGATAGGCGCGCAGAAAGGCATCCTGCGCGACATCCTGGGCCATGTCAGCATCGAGGCAGATCAGATAGGCAGTCCGTAGCGCGCGATCCTGGTAGTGTCTGACAAGAACCTCCAACCCTGTTATGTCACCCTGTTTGAGCAGGGCAATGGCCTGGTGGTCTTTCATGTTCCCTCCTTTCGCTCGTGCGCCCGAGATCTGTCGTTCTACTTGTACTATGCCCATGGGTCCAACAAGGTTCGGGGTAAGGTGAGAAGAACAAAGATGTAGAACGATCCTTGTCAAGTCTTGAGCAGACTATGCGATATCAGATCGAAGCATAGGCGCACGTCTGTCGAGGTCTCTCGGAGAGGCTGGAGACTCGGAGCGGACGATGGGCAGCGGTCACCGCACTCGTACGGCTATTGTCGCCCACGATCCGTCGCTCTGTCTCGCGTGTGCGGAAGCGGGCATCTCAATCGGCTGTCGCAAGCTTTGAGTAGATCTCCTCCGCCAATGCCTCCGGCAGGGCCGTGTCTGCCGGGATGACGGGGCCGACGGACCGCAAGAAGGGCAGCGCCACGCGGTACTGCTCGTGCATCCGCCGCAGGAATGCGGGATCGCGCGAGAGGCCGCGCGTGGGGTCGCCCGAGACGCGCGCGAGGGTCTGCTCGTAGGAGACATCCAGCGTCACGAACTGGAGCGCCACGGAGGTCGCCAGGCCATCGCGCAGGGCATCCAGCTCCGCCGGGCTAAAGAACTCGCCCTCGATGATCACCGTGTCAAACCCCTGTCGGAAAAAGCCGTCCGCCAGTCCGGCGCAAGCGCGGCGGGCGGTCTGCCACAGATCCGTGTCGCCAGTGCCCAGGCTGGGGCGCGCCATGTCAGCCAGCAGATCGAGATCCACCACAGCCACCCGCTCCCCAAGGGCGCGCAGCCACTCGGCCAGGCGCAGGGCCACCGTGCTCTTGCCCCCGCCCACGGGGCCGGTGAGGATGATCAGGGTTGCTGCCATTCAGCTCGCCATCACTCGCCCCAACATCTCTCCATTCCTTCTGCGCACCTCGGCGGCGCGGCGCAGGGCGCGGGGGATCGTCGCCAGCAGCGACTCGGCGCGGTCGGCCACGTCCTCGTAGCAGCGGGCGGCGCGCTCCTCCAGGGCCAGGGCGGCCTGCACGGCGGCGTCCAAGTTGGCCAGGGCGGCGGCATCGGGCATTTCGGCATATGGCGCCAGGTCCAGCCCCTCAAAGGCATAGCCCGTCTCCAGGGCATCGCTGATGGTCTCTTGATAGGTGCGCGCCACCAGAACGCGGTTCTTGGCGCAGGCCGCCGCGCAACGGGAGAAGGTGGCGCCCTGGGCGGCGTAGCGCGCCGCCAGGGCCTGGTAGAACGCCTCCGCCTGGGCCTCTAGCTCGTCCAGGAAGCGCATCACGGCGCTGGCCGTCAGGGGTGCTTGCATATTTACACGGCTCCTTGTAGGTCATGGTCAGGCAGGCGCCTGTCACTCGTCATCGGCCAGCTCGGCCTCGTCGGCGGCCAGGGCGGAGAGATAGCGCCCCCGGGCGGCGCGCCAGGAGAACAGGATCAGGTAGCCCAGCCCCACCGCTGCCACGGCCAGGGCCGCCCAATCCCCGCCATTCAGGATCTCATAGTTGCGGTAGGTTCCCCGCCAGGTGAATATGCTCTCGTGGCTCTCGAACGCGATCACGACGATCTCGGCCGCGAGCCACAGCGCCGAGGCGATCACCACCCAGCCAAAGAGAGGGATCAGCCAGACGGTGGCCAGGGCAAAGCAGAGCATGATCAGGGGCGCGAGCAGGTCCAGCTCAAAGGGATAGGGCAGCACAAAGACCGGCAGCGCCGCCAGCACAACCAGCAGGGTGCGCCCCAGCAGGCGCGGCAGCGGGCTGGCCTCCTTGGCCGCATCCTGTGGCGCAGGGGCCACGTGGGCGCGCACCAGCGCCTCCACCTGCGTATAATTCTCCGGCGTGCAGGCCAGGAACGCCACGGTGCGCCAGCGGTTGCGCAGGGTGATGCTGTGCCGCCGGGCGTCATAGCGCGCCTCGGCGATCCCCCGCCAGGCGCGGAACTCGCTCTCGCGGGAGAGGGCCATCATCCCCGCCCCCGCCGTGGCAGGGCTGGCGCCCAGCATCCCCGCCAGCACGGCCAGCCGGTTGGCGCCCCTGGCTCGCCGGTCTATCATCTCCACGGCCACGCCCCGCTCCCCAAGGGTGAACCGCATTCGAATCCGGTTGCCGAAAAAGAGCAGGATCACCAACAGCATCAGCAGAGCCAGGCCGCCCGCCGCGCAGAGGGAGATCAGCAGCATGGCCGGGATGCCCTCCCACTCACCCTGTACGGCCAGCAGAAAGGTCATGAGCAGGGCCATGATGCCGCCGGAAAGCCCCACCACCAGCCCAAACTGGCCCAGCATGGTGGGATGGCTCAGCAGCCGCATATCGGTCTCCCAGACCAGCTCGATCCGGTCTGGGGCAGCCTCTGGCATATCTTGATCGCTTGTCATGGTGATACCTCAATGATAGTGGCTACTCCGGGAATAGATTCAGTGGGCAAAGCTGACGCTGCTCGCAGCGTACTCTGCCCATCCTCTCTGCGGCTCTGCGGCTTGGCGCGAGATCTAAAAGGCCTACTCTACCCCCGCCCCCAGGCCTCGGCGGCGCTGACGATGGCGCGCAGGTTCCCCACGGGCGTTTGCAGCGGCACAGCGCACTCGGGGCCGACCACCTGCACCCCCGCCGCCAGGGCATAGCGGGCGGCCTCCTCCACGGCCTCTGGCGTCCCGTTCAGCAAGAGCTCGGGGTTGTTGACGTTGCCCACCAGCGCCATGCGCCCCCCGGCGGCCCGTACGGCGTCGCGCGCATCCACCTTGGAATCGAAATGAAAGGCGCTAAACCCCGCCTCGGCGATGGCGGGGATGCGGTCCAGGGTGTTGCCGCAGATGTGCAGCGCCACCGGCGCGCCCAGGGCCGCCGCCAGCTCGCGGTGCACCGGCTGCAAGAACTGGCGATACATGGCCCCGCTCACCAGGTCGCCCGTGGCGTGGTCGGCCAGGCAGAGCAGATCCGCGCCGGCGGCGATCTGCGCCCGCCCAAAACGCAGGGTCACCTCCTTCAGGCGCGCCAAAAAGGCGTGCACCCGCTGGGGGGCCAGCAGGGTGTCCATGAGAAAGGGCTCCAGGCCGACCAGGTGGTAGGCCAGGGTCCAGGGGCCCATGACCTTGCCGATGATGGCCGCCCGTTCGCCGTACTGGGTGCGCAGGATGCGGATCGCATCCAGGGCTGTGCGGAGGGGCGGGCGCTCCAGCAAGTCGTCCGGGATCTGCACCGCCTCTGGGTCCTGCCACAGGGGCGCGCGCACCGTGGGCAAGTTCTCGGCGTCGCCCCAATCCACCGGCGCGCCCAGGGAGGCGGCCTCCTGCACCACGCTGAATATGGGCATGATGGCGTCATAGCCCAGGATGGTGTGGGCAGCGGCGGCCAGGCGCGCCATGAGCGTCGCATCCAGGTGCGCCTCGGGCAGGCGCGCGCCCGTGGCCTCCATCTGCTCGATGGTGGCCACCGAGGTAGGGCTACCGACTGGCGGGCGCCCCCCGAGTGGGCGATTGGCGATGCCCGCCATAAAGCGCTCCTTGGGGTTGGCTATCGCAGACATGCCGCTGCCTCCCATGCTGACACGCTCAGAACCACCGTTCGATCACGATCTTGCTCTCGGTGAAAAAGCGGATCGCATCCTCGCCCTGGCCGTGTAGGTCGCCAAAGAACGAGTCCTTCATGCCGCTAAAGGGAAAGAACGCCATAGGCGCCGCGATGCCCACATTGATCCCGATATTGCCGCACTGGACGTCATAGCGGAACTTGCGCGCCCAGCCGCCGTTGCCGGTAAAGATCGAGGCCGCGTTGCCAAAGGGGTTGGCGTGGATCATGGCGATGGCCTCGTCCAGGCTGCGGGCCGTCATCAGCGCGCCCACCGGCCCAAAGACCTCCTCCTGGGCGATCTTCATCTCCGGCGTGACATTGCCCAGCACCGTGGGCCCCAAAAAGGCATCGCGGGGCCAATCCCCCAGCAGCTCAAACGTGTGGCCATCCACCAGCAACTCGGCGCCCTCGGCCAGCGCCCCCTCGATGTGGGCGAGCACCCGCTGCTTTTTGCCCGGATCGCGCAGGGGGCCCATCTGCACCGCCTCGTCCAGGCCGTTGCCGATGGTGATGTTGCGGGCGGCGACGCAGAAGGCCTGGGCTACCCGCTCCGTCAAGGCCGCGTGCTCGCTCTGGGTCAGCCCCTCGCCCACCACCACCAGATTGGCGTTGGCCAGGCAACGCTGGCCCGTGTTGCCATAGAAAGAGGTCATGCAGGCGGCGATGGTGCGCGGCAGATCCGCATCGGGCATCACCAGGGCAAAGTTCTTGGCGCCGCCCTGGGCGATCACCCGTTTGCCCGCTGCGCCGCAGCGGGGATAGATCACCTGCTTGGCCACCGGCGTCGAGCCCACAAAGCAGATGCCCTCGATATCGGGGTGGTCTAGCATGGCGCCCACCACCTCGCGCCCGCCATGCACCACGTTCCAGACGCCATCGGGAAAGCCCGCCTGCTCGGCCAGCTCGGCGATCTTGACCTGGCTGATGGGGTCCTCGCTGGAGGGCTTGACCACGATGGTGTTGCCCGTGGCCACGGCAAAGGGTGCGAACCAGAGGGGCACCATGAACGGGAAATTGTACGGGCCGATCAGGCCAAAGACGCCCAGGGGCTGGCGGATCAGGAACTCGTCAATGCCGGAGGCGATGTCCTCCAGATTGCGGCCCATCATCAACGAGGGGATGCCCGCCGCCACCTCGACCATCTCGATGCCCCGGCGCGTCTCGCCCCGAGATTCATCAATGGTCTTGCCGTGCTCCACGGTCTGGATGCGGCTCAGCTCCTCAAAGTTGGCCTCCATCAGGTCGCGCAGGCGCAGCAGGCAGCGGGCGCGGGCCAGGGGCGGGGTGCGCCGCCAGTCGTCAAAGGCGCGCTTGGCGGCCTGCACCGCCTGATCCAGCTCGTCGGCAGTGGAAAGGGGCACATGGGCGATGGTCTGCATGGTGGCCGGGTTGACCACGTCCAGCACCTCGCCCGCAGAGGGCTCCCAAAAGCCGTCAATATAGTTCTCCAAGTCCAGTACGCCTTGCAGGGGGCTCTCGAGTAGGGCCATGATGTGCTTGCTCCTATCAGGGTAGAGGCAGGTGCGCCGTCGGTGGTCTGGCTGGGGAGATTATAGCCCAGGATGCCGGGGAAGCTCAAGGGCGGCGCGCGCCGGGCCAGGATAAAGGGCGAGCAACGCCTTTCTGTGAGCCCGGGACGAAATCCTGTTGCCTTGATAAAAGAATGGGCCTATGCTGAAAGCGATGCGCGGCGCGCCAGAGGGGGCGCGCCCCCATAGGGCCAAGGGAGGTTTCCCATGAGCAAGATCGTGCATTTCGAGATCTCGGTGGATGATGCGGCGCGGGCCGCCCGGTTCTACGAGCAGGCCTTTGGCTGGCAGATCGAACGGTGGCAGGGGCCCATTGACTATTGGCTGGTGAGCACCGGCGCGCCCGACGACCCTGGGGTGGGCGGCGCGTTGCGCCAGCGTGACGAGCTCGCCTCCGGCGTGGTGAACCACGTGGGCGTGGACTCGGTGGATGCGGCGCTGGAGCGCATCCTGGCCGCAGGCGGAGAGGCCCTGACGCCCAAGATGCCGATCCCAGGGGTAGGGTTCATGGCCTATGGCCGGGATACCGAGGGCAACGTCCTGGGCGTCTTTCAGGAGGATGCTTTGGCGCAGTAGCCACCTCCCGAAACAGGCGCTGGCCGCACGCCTACCCCAAGTCGGCGTGCGGATGCCTTGGCTTGGGCGCGTCCACTGCACCCAAGCCATTTCTCAGCCGTTGGCGCAGGGCGGCCATCTCCTCTGAGCGATCGCGCACCGCGACCAGGCGCCCATCATCAAGGATGAGCCCGATGACGGTGGCGTATCTGTGGGGCATCGTGTACCCCATGTGCTCGTACCATTCGGGCAGCGAGTCGGCGCCGAGCAGCAACTCTCCCGTATAGGGAAGCGCCAGCCCCAAGCCGCGGTATGCGGCCCGCAAGCCTTCGATCTCGGGCAGTACCCCGTTGACCGGGAGATAGTGGCCATCGGCCACCCGTATGGCCAGCTCCTGTAGCAGCAGCCGGCCCTCCACGATGGCATAGGCGCAAAGGTAGCCGCGCCAGCAGGCTGTGCTGAGCATCACCGGCTCCATGCCCCATTTGCGTGGATCACAAAGCGAGTTGCCCAGCAGATCGTAACGTTGGCCCTGATGCAAGACCGTATCGGAGATTTGGGCGGTCATAGGCGCCTCCGAGCGAGTAGCGATGGGTGGGGCGTTGCGCCAGGACACCGTCCCCGGCTAGAACCGATTTCCCACGGCCAAGGCGCCCGGCGTTGAGGCCGGTTGCGCCGCCGGCTGCAAGGCCAGGGGCGTGACATTTGGGCGCAGCGCCGCATCCAAAAAGGCGATCACGTCGGGGAGCAACGCATCCAGCTCTGCGACCCACTCATTGGCTTGTTCCATCGTGCCCCTCCCTTTCCGAGGGGCATCATACCACTAATACAACTGTAGTACTAGGTAGCCCCAGCACCTGGGGCAGAGAGCGGCCTGGCGAGAGAACAGGGGGCAATGTAGCCACGACGGGACCCATGACGGGGGTGACGAACGAGACAGGCTGGCGCCGATGCAGGGAATGCTGCTTTGTTTAGCGGGCGAGTTGTGGTACATTGCGGGGCACAGGACATCTGCCCTTGCATTGCCCAAGAAAGGCGGCAGCATATGCGGAACCTCTCTGCGCCCCCGCACAGGTATCTCAGGGCGCTCATGATCGCCCTCGTGGCAGCGGCGCTCACGGGCGTGGCGGCCTTGGCGATCATTCCCCCGCTGATCATCGGCCCGATGGTCAACCAGCATGTGGTTTTTGGCCAGGTGTGGAGCGGCGAGGAGCAGGGACTCGATCCGACCCGGCTCACTTTGATCACCAAAGACGGCCTGCGGGTGGCAGCCTATGAAGTCTGGGCGCCCGACCCCAAAGCCGTGATCATCTTTGCTTCGGGGATTCACAACCCCTCGGTGACGGCCTTTTTCGGCCACGCCAGAATGCTGCTGGATGAGGGCTATGCCTCGATCCTGCTAGAGATGCGCGCCCATGGCGAAAGCCAAGGCGACACCATCGCCTTGGGCTACCATGAGCACCTGGATACGCGCGCTGTCGTGGACTATATCAAGGGCGATGCCCGTTACGATGGCGTCTCTATCGTTGTGTACGGGCTATCCATGGGCGGGGCCACAGCGATCAACGCAACGGGGCAGATCCCCGAGATTGCGGCGCTGATCAGCCTGTCGGCCTTTTCCTCTTGGGATCAGCTCTTTGTAGACAATATGGGGGTCGGCGGGCCGCTGGCCTCGGCCCAGCGGTTCTTTGTCAGGCTGTATACCACGCACAAGTATGGGACGGAAAGCCAGCATATCACACCTGAGAGGCAGATCGCGAACCTGGGAGAGAGGCCCGCGCTGCTGATCCACTCGCGGCAGGATTCCCAGGTCCCCCACTCTCACCTGGAGCGGCTGGCAGCCGTGGCCCCGACGCATGTCGAGACCTGGACGCGCGAGGGCGACCTGCACCTCATCGTCCAGTCCGGCCTCTTTTTGGAGCCCGCGCAGGATATCGAGTACGCGGCGCGCATTATCGGGTTCCTGGAGCAGCATTTTGGCCGTTAGGCGCCTGGCGCCTGGCACCAGGTCTTCACCGGCCAATCTTTTAAAGGGAGGTGCTTGATGAATCTATTGACCATGATCCGGGCCGTGCCCGCCACCTTTTGGGGCATTGTGATCGGCTCCCTGTTTACCGTGCTGGGCGTGATGCTGACGAACGCCTCACACACCAGGCGCCTGCGCCTGCAACACGACCACGAGCGGGCGCTAGAGACCCAAGAGCGCTACCTGACCATGCGGCGGGATATCTACCTGAGCGCCATGGAGGCCATCTCGGAGGGGATGGGGGCGGTGGGGCGCTTTGGCGAGCTGGACGTGTCGCTGGCCGAGTTGATGCATGCGTATGAGGCCAAGGCGGCGGGCATCCGCAAGGTGGCCCTGGTGGGAGAGCAGGGGACCATCCAGGCGGTATCTATCTTTTCTCAAGAGCTGACGGGCGCCTTTCTGCAGCTCTCGGCGCGGCGGGCGCGGCTGGAGAGCCTGCACGAGCAGGTCCTGGCCGCGCAACAACGCCTGGGCCAAAGCGGAGATAGGGCGGCCTCGGAGTCCGAACTGGCGACGGTCCAGGCCGCGTACTTTGCCGTCCAGGCCCAGCTCATCCAGGACAGCATCGCCGAGGTGGCCCGGTTGGATGGGCTGCTGGTGCCCGTGATCCGGCTGATGCGCGAGGAACTGGACCTACCCTTTGACGAGGACCTCCATCGCCAACTCGTGGAGGAGGGGCACCGGCGGCTGGCGGGCTTTTTTGCCGATTTCGCCAAGGAGGTCCAGTCCGCCTTTGGGCCCGAACCCGACGAGCAGCAAGGCGCGTGAGCGGGGCCATGCGTGAGGTCAGGGTTTTGCCATTGTCCAGATTCTGCATGCCTGCCATCGGATCGAGATGACGCTTGACTCGCTCATGGGCGAACACGGGCGTATACATGCGCAGTTCGCCAAAGGGGGGCATGCATCCGGTCGCCAAGATAGATTTATATAACGTTGCATCCGGACGCGCCCTGAAGGCGAGATATGCGCCCCTTGACACGCCCCTCTCCCCGGATTACAGTATCGCTGCGAATGGCAAACCGCTTTAGAAAGGGGGAATGGCCCATGACAGAAGAGACCGTTTCGTGCGTCGAGCCCGCGGGCGGCCCGGTGAACGAGGCTCCTGCCCAGGGCGAGCAGCAGCAACCATCATCCATAGGAGGCGTAATCATGGATATTGCACGTGCAGGTGGCAAGGCCCCTGATTTCCAGGGGACGGCGTATCACAACGGAGGGTTCAAGCAGGTCAAGCTCTCCGACTATGCGGGCAAGTGGACGGTGATCTGCTTTTACCCGGGCGATTTCACTTTTGTTTGACCCACCGAGTTGGCGGCGGTCGCCGCCAAAAAGGCCGAGATTGATGCGCTGGGCCTGCAAGTGCTGGCCATCAGCACCAACAGCCATTTTGTGCACAAGATCTGGCAAGAACAAGAGCTCTCCAAGATGGTGGAGGGCGGGTTCCCTTGGCCGATGGTGGCCGACACCACCGGCCGCATCGGGCGCGCTTATGGCGTCTATGATGAGCAAGGCGGGGTAGACATTCGCGGGCGCTTTATCATTGATCCGGATGGCGTCATCCAGGCGATGGAAGTGCTGACCCCAACCGTGGGCCGCAACGTGAACGAGCTGATCCGGCAGGTCAAGGCGTATCAGTACGTCCGGGAGACCGGAGAAGTGGCGCCGGCCGGCTGGCAGCCTGGCAAGCCCACCCTCAAGCCCAGCCCGGCCCTGGTGGGCATGGTCTGGAAAGAGTGGAAGGTCGAAAACGCGGACTGATCGCGTCGTATTGATGTGAGATCGGGCCAACGGGGCCTCCACAGCGCCCCCGTTGGCCCTTTTTGCACCTTGACAGCCCCGCCTCCCTGCCCCAAAATAGCGGCATGACAAGCGGCCACGGCGCTATCGCAAGGAGTGTGCTGCCATGCAATGCCCTCACTGTCACGCCTCCATCACGCCCGATGCATTGGTCTGTAGCTCCTGCCGGGCCACCCTGTTGCACGATACACCCGCCTGGCAGATGGCCCGGCAGCGCTATGCCGACCTGGTGGCCCGCTATGCCGGGGGCGAGCTGGACGACGCCGCCTTTCTGGAGGCCCACGCGGCCCTGGCGATGGAGGATGCCCAGGGCCGTTACTGGCTGCCCGGCGAGGACCCCCGCACGCCCTTTTTGTGGGATGGCGAGAGCTGGATCCCCCAGCCGGTGGCCCTTGTAGCGCCGGCTTCCGCCCCGCCACCCGCACCGGCGCCCGCTTTTGCCGCCGCACCGCCTCCCATGCCCGCCTATGCCGGCCCGGCGGGTCCGCCGCCGCCCGCACCGCCCATATCCGAGGAGCCAAAGAAACGCCACCGCCTGCGCGGTTGCTGCCTGGGCACCCTCATCGTTCTGCTGCTCATCTGCGGCGCCGGTGTGTTCGTCTCTCCCCTGCCCCAACGCTGGGGGCTGCGCCGCTCGCCCGCCGAAAAGGCATTTGTCCCCGAGCCCGACCGGGGCCCCGCCGTGGCCCTGACCGCCGAGCTGCAAGAGGCGGGCGTGGATACCACCGGCCTCTACCTCTACGTGCTGCCCTATGAGGAGCAAGAAGGCGGCGTGCTGTATGCCGTGTTGGATGGCGCCAGCGGCTTTGGCTTTGCCAGGTCCGGCGATTCGGAGCCCCTCCTGGACTATATGACGATGCTGGCGGAGAGCGAGGCCGCCCAGCGCGCGGGCGTGCAACGTATTGCCGTGGACTATCGCGACCGCGACGGCCAGCAGGTGGCCGTGCTCACGGCGTCTAGCGAGTCGGTGTTGGCCTTTGGCCGCGGCGAGATGCCCCTGGAGACCTTTATGCAAGAGCTGGAGGGCAAGGTGGACGTGGTGAGTATCGGCACAGGAGGTCTGGAATGAACCGCACGCTGCGTTTGATCTGTCTCGGTCTCTTGCTCACTATCGTTGGCTTGCAGGCCGCCTGCGATGATTGGACGCCAGATGACCGTGCGCTGGTGCGCTCTTTTGCCGAGGATTGGCTGCGCTCCAAGAACATGCACCCGACCCACGAGGACGGCTCGATCAACTGGCTGGGGACGGCCAATATCGCCAGGCGGGCGGTCACGGGGCGCTCGGGAGACTCTGAGGTGGACGCCGTGCTGGATGCGTACGACGTGCTGAGCAACATCCACGAGGCCGACCGGCTCATGGCCCAGGGCATGGCCCAGGGCGATGCCGATGCCATAGACCAGGCCATCGCGCGTCGCCCCGGCGATTGGACCTACCGCACCGCGCGGGCGGCGGTGGCCCTGATCAATGGCGATGCAGAGACATACGAGGAGCAGCGATCTGAGGCCGAGCAGATCGTTTTCACCCAGGGCATTGATCCGGTCTGGTATCACCAGCAGAGCATCCAGGCCCTTGGAGAAGTGGCGGGCCAGGTGGAGACGGCGCCCCAATGTCAGGCGATCCTGAACCAGATGGCCCTGCACTATGCCGAGCTGTTCGATCTCACCGGCCAGCCTTCATATGCAGAGCGGGCCAATAACGCGCTCGATACTACCTGCCCATAGTAGGCGCCCTTCGGTGTCTGCGGCTAGGCGGCAGGGGACGTGAGAGGCGCCTGCCTGTGCAGGGGAGACATGATGGACGAAAAGCTATCCGGCGAAGAGCAGCTATTGGTGCTGGCCAAGGTCTTGCAGGCGATCCCGCTCTACTTTGCCCACTGGGAGAGTTCGCACATAGCCAGAGGCGAGCTGGAGCAGGCATTCGAGACCCTGGTGAAAGAGACGCTGGCCTGTGGCAATGATCGCCGCCGCTTTTCCCTTTTGCTGATGGCCTTTTTTGCGCGCCTCAACAACGGGCACACCGCATTCCTAGATGACCATCTAGAGCAAAACCCTCCGCTGGGTCTGGCGCTCCGGCTCCTGGATGAGGGCTGGGTCGTCATTGCATCCGATCTGCCCGGTCTGCGGCCAGGCGATCTCGTCCGGCGCCTGGAGGACAAGCCGGTCGAGGAGTGGTACGAGGCGCTCTATCCTTACACCGTCGGGAGCGCCCAGGCGCGGACGGCGCAATTCGGCGAGGCGCGGGGGGTCTTGTTCCCCTCTCTTTTGACGACGTTTCTCCCGGAGCGTTTCGCGCTGACGTATGCGGACGCAGAGGGCGCCACACACGCCCTGGCCGTGGACCGCGCCGCGCCGGCGGGGCATGCAGCGCCGCCAGCGACGGTCGCCAGGCGCTTGGATGAACACCTGGCGTATATCAAGATCCCCAGCTTTTTGGATCCGGCCTTTGAGGCCAGGGCCGTCGCATACGTGCGCGAGTACGCCGAGGTGCCCTGCTTGATCGTGGATGTCAGGGGCAACGGCGGCGGGAACACCCCCGGCGAGCTGATCCGCGCGTTGATGGACCGGCCCTACCACTGGTGGAAAGAGAGCTTGGCGTTCAACGCCCCCATGCTGACGCATCGGACGCTGTCTGACTATGCTGCGGGGCTTGGCGACAGCGTCCAGCTACTGCGGACATCTCCGCCCAGCCGGCCAAGCGACGAGGGCTACCGAGGCCGTCTGCTGATCCTGGTGGATCGCGCCACCTGGTCAGCGGCGGAGGATTTCACCATGCCCTTCAAGGACAATGGCCGGGCCACCATCATCGGCGAGACGACGGGCGGGTCATCCGGCCAGCCCTTTATGCATGCGTTTGACAACGGCATGGCCTTTGCCGTGGGCGCCAAGCGCCAGTTTCTGCCCGACGGGGCGGCGTTCGAGGGCGTCGGCCTGGCCCCGGATATCGCCGTGACCATCCGGCGCCAGGACCTCTACGCGGGGTGCGACGTGGCGCTGGAGACGGCCATCGGCCTGGCCAAGGCCGACCCACCCGGGCACTGACCTACGCCCCGCTCTGCTTCCCGTCCTCAGCCCGCGTCTCCCTCTGCTTGCGCCCGTGCGATCTGCCGCCAGGTCTCATCCAGCGTATCGGGGGGCACCAGACGCTCATTGGGCGCCTTGCGCGCCAGGGTCAGGGCGCCGCTGGGGCAGGTGGAGACGCACAGCCCGCAGCCGATGCAGCGCGCGGCATTGTGCGCCACGCCCCCCTCCCCCTGAGACAGGGCCCCCATCGGGCAGCGCCCCAGGCAGATCCCACAGTCTATGCAGAGTTCGGGCGCAAACCGGGCGATGAACGGGTTGGCCACCGCCTCTGCGGGCGCGGGGTGCCGCTTGAGGCCCGCCAGAACGCCACAGCAACAGGAGCAACAGGTGCAGAGGAAATCAATGTCCTTCGAGTTGCTGGGCTGCAACACCAGGTTGGCAGCATCGGCCCGCGCCAGGATCTCGAACACCTCGGCTCGCTCGATGGCGCGGCCATAGCCGACGCGCACCGCGTACTCGGCCCATTGGCCAAAAGACAGGCAGCTCTCCTCCGGCGCGTCGCAGCCGCCCCCGTGCAGGTGGGCCGTGCGGCGGCACACGCAGGGCAATACGGCGAACCGGTCGTGGGTCGCCACCAGGGCCTCCACACGCTCGTAGGGCAGCACCTCCAGGGGCGCCTGGAGGCTCTCGCCGATGGGGATGGTGCGCATCTGGGGAGGGCCGACGGGGCGCCGGCGCCGTTGGGTGCGGAAATAGTCCGCCGTGCTTTGCAGCCATTCCTGATCCTGGCGGTGCAACTGGAACTCCCAGATGCCGACGACAAAGGGGATCGCCTGGTAGAGGGGCTCGTTCTCGGCCCCACGCACCTCCAGGATCAGCCCTTTGCGGGCCATCTCGGCCAGTTGCTGCCCTGCGGCCGCCGGCGACAGTCCGGCCCGCGCCCCGATGATGGTGGCGGATTCGCGCTCCAGGGTCAGGTGCACAGCAAGCTCGGCATCCTGGGGGGTAAAGAGCGTTCGCAGCAGGCGGAGCTCGATGGCCTCGTCTCGCGAGCCGAACCCGCCGGGCAGCCGGTCCAGGTGGGCGGCCAGTGTGCGATAGGTTTCCTCGTGCATGGGCGTCCTCCCTACAAGGGTATCGTGACCTGGAGGCTGCCGCACTGGCAAGTGAGGCATGTGCGCTTGTGGGGCCAGGCAGGTCTGGCCATATGGTGGCACAGGCGCGGGAACGCGTCAAGCGGGATATAGCTCGCGGGCCAGGTGTAACTGGTCAGAATTGAGGAGACGAGTTCTTGACCGTCCAGAACGGTGATGCCAACATTCCGCAATCGGTGAGTACGCAGCCTCGGCTATGGAGGGCGGGCGTCTCGCCCGCCTACGCTGCGCAGCAGCGTCCAAAGCGCAATACTGCACAGGACTGTAACTCCCGAAGGGTGAGCCGCCTATCGGCGGCACGCGGGCGAGACGCCCGCGCCCCAAGCTTACCCGTCGCTGTCGCCTACGCGTTGGCCGCTTCCCCCAAGTCTGAACTGATACGGCCAGGTCCCACAACCCGCAGCAGTATCGCAGTGCAACGAACCGGATGCGTTTGCCCCGGGTTGACGTGATTGTTCGAGTATTGGTGGAGCATATTGGCACCTGAGAGGGAGGCAGGGAGGTACTCACTCAACCCAGGTACCCTTCCCTGCGGAACGTCTCAGGCGAGCAGCT